>Ga0302314_10004076_pt1 | contig 26916 bp, 30 predicted proteins | sample III_Palsa_N2_3_FD_200533 | JGI IMG/M metagenome (GOLD analysis project Ga0302314, IMG submission 200533) | Peat permafrost microbial communities from Stordalen Mire near Abisko, Sweden - III_Palsa_N2_3 | ecosystem: Environmental > Terrestrial > Soil > Palsa > Peat permafrost | place: Sweden...
TGATCGGCGGCCAGCTCGCCCGCCATCAGGGCCGAAGCGTGGGGATCCAGCCGCAGGTCCATCACCGTCGACCGCGCCTCGGGGCCGGAAACGTAATAGTGGCCGCTTGGCCCCTGCTGAATCAGGTCGGCATAGCGGGCGTAGCCGTACTTGGCGCCGTGCTGCTTCAGGGTCGAAAGCCAGGTCTGGTCAACGAACTGGAACAGGCCGGCGGCGGACGACGTCTTGGCCTTGGCGTTGGGATTGTAGCCGCTCTCACGCTTGGCGGCGCCCATCAGATAGCCGAAGTCGACCCCGGTCGCGCTTGAGGCGCGCTGGATCGCCGCCTCGACGACACCGCGGATCGATTGAATCGACATACCCCTAGTTGGTGAAGATTCATGGTTAACCACCCGTTAACAGCGAAGGATTCACCACGCGATACGGAACCTTAGCGACCAAGGTCGGGAAGAGTTCCCATAGCGAAAGCGGGGGCTTGGCGCACACTCACCCCGCGTAAGCTTGGGGAAGCATAACCCCGCGGAGGAGAGCGCCATGGTCATCAGTCCCACCCTACAGCCGGCGCTGGTCCGCGCCATCGCATCCACCACACCCGACCGGCAGCGTCGCACGCGCGTCGCCACCATCGCCATCGCCGCCTCGCTCGCGGCCCATGTGGTCGTTGGCTTCTATATTTACGAGGCGAAATACGGCATCGCCGCGCCGCCAACGCGGGACGAGACGCCGCCGTCTGTGGTCATCCTGCCAAACCTCGCGCCGCCGAAGCCGGTCAAGCCGACCACGCCGCCGCCGCACGTGATCACCCCCCACCGCGTCGTTGCGCAGACGCCGCCTTACATTCCCACTGTCCCGCTGGTTCTTCGTCCCCCGACTTTGGCGGCCATCGACAGCTCCGAGCCGCCAAAGATCGTCGTGGATTTGGGAACAATCGACCCACCCAGGGCGCCGACGCCGCCCAGCGTGATCACCTCGCCGAACTGGCTGGCGATGCCGGACGCTTCCGAGATCTCGAAATACTATCCGTCACGGGCGATCGATCAGGAGCTTTCGGGATCGGCGACGCTCGCCTGCGTGGTCGCCGCCAACGGTCAGGTGCGCAATTGCAGCGTCGCCGCGGAGACACCGAAAGGAATCGGCTTCGGCGACGCCGCCAAGAAGCTCGCGCCCTACTTCCGCATGAGCCCGCAGACCAAGGACGGGACGCCGGTGGACGGGGCCAGCGTGCGAATCCCGATCCGCTTCAGCCTGGGCTGACGTGCGCGAAGCGGCTTGGCGCGAAGAGCTCGGCGACGGCGCTTTTCGGCCGGCCCTCGACGGCGTCCAGCACGACCTCGGCGATCGTCGGCGCCAGCAGCCAGCCGTTGCGCCGCGCCCCGACCGCGAGGATGACGCCAGCAGTCGCGCCCTCGCCCACCATCGGCAACCCGTCAGGCGTAGCGGCGCGGACGCCGGCGAAGGCGGTCCAGTTCAGGCGCTGCAGGCCGTCGGACAATGTCGCGGCGCGGGCGAGCAGGTCTTCGGCGATCGCCGGATCGACCTCGCTGTCGTCGCGGCCCATCTCCATGGTGGCGCCGAGGAAGGTGCCTTCGCTGGTGCGGCATAGATAGACGTCCGAGGATCGCACGACCGGGATGCCGGAGAAGGCGTTGCCGGCGCGCAAAATGTGGCCCTTGATCGGGGTCAGCCTCGCCAGTTCCGGCGCGACCGCCGCAAGGTCCCGGCCGGCGCCGGTGGCTATCACCAGCGCGTCGGCGGCGATGGAATCCGCGCCCTCAAGGTGAGCGACGGCGCTGGCGAAGCCCGTAACTCGCCCGGTTACGAACCGAGCGCCGAGCCGCTCCGCCGCTTGCCTCAGCGCCAGCAACGCCAAGGTCGGATCGATCTGGCGGTCGATATCGCAGAACGCGGCCCAGCGATCCCAGCCCAGATCGCGCAACTCGGCTTCCGCGCCCTGGGCCGCCAATTCGGCCGCCCAGCCTTCCGCCTCGGCCCTGGTCCCGACCACCATGCCGCCGTCCCAGGCCACCGACACGCCGATCTCACGGGCAAGCGGCCGCCACAGGCCCAGCGCGTTGTGCAGCAGCTCGTAGCGCCCACCGTCGAACAGCGCCTCGAACGCCGGCGCCAGCATGCCGGCGGCGATGCGAGAGGCGTTGGCGCTCTCGAAGTCCGGATCGACGACAGTCACCGCATGACCGGCGCGCGCCAGCACATACGTCACGGTCCGGCCGATCGCGCCGGCGCCGGCGATGACAATCCTCAGACCGCTTGGCATGACCGCGCCTTGCACCCGTTCATGCGCGTCGGGTCAAGCCGCCGGCCCCGGCCTCAGCTCAGTTTGTAGAGGATCGGCAGGCGCTTGGGGCCGAGCGTGGTGAAGGTGGTCGACCGGTCGCCGGAATGGAACAGGTCGTTCTGGCGCGAAATCTCGAGGATGTCGGCATGCTTGGCGACCACCCAGGACGGGTCGTGCCCCTCGATTTCGGCGCGTCCGAGCGGGTTGTTGGCGCGCAGCCAGGCGAACGCTTCGCCGGCCGTGCGCCCATCGGCATAGGCTGCAGGGTCTACTACCACGCGTGCCACATCAGTTGGTATCGCCTCGCGTGCAAGCATGTACCGCCTCTGGGTTTAAGGGCTATGAATAGCTATCGCCATTAACCTAGACTCCGGCGACCGCTGGGCCAGTCAAGCGTCGGGAGCGGCTGCGGACGCGAAGTTTTCTCCCGTGAGGAGAATAGTGTCCCAAAATGTAAGATCGCCACAGCCGCTCACATCATAGTAAACCTACATCATTTTTCTAGTGCAGCGCCCTAACGCACACACTTCGCAGCAATTTGTTGCCTCGCTATCGTGTGAGGCGAGTGTGGTTGCTGCTATGGGCGCTGCGACGAAAGTTCGCTGCCGAACAGAGACACTAGCTTCGCTGCAAAAATAGCGGTAGTGCAGCCTAGAGTTCAGCATCAGGAGACTCAGTGATATGGCAATGACGCGCCAAGGCCCCGACCCGATCGACGTCGCTGTCGGCGCGCGTGTCCGGATTCGCCGGCGTTGGCTTGGGTTCAGCCAGACCCAGCTCGCCAACGCGCTCGGCATCACGTTCCAGCAGGTGCAGAAGTACGAACGCGGGGCGAACCGCGTTTCAGCCTCGATGCTGGTCAAGATCGCGTCCAAGCTGGAGACCACCGTCGCCGCCCTGGTCGGCGAAGACGGTCAGGCGCCGGTCGAGGCGATCATCTACGCGCAGCTGGCGACGCCGGGCGCGACCGAACTGCTGGCGGCTTTCGCCCAAATCCATGATGGCGAGTCCAGGCGCGCGTTGCTGACCGTCGCCGAGGGGCTGGCGCCCGTTCGCAAGGCCCGCGCCGCGGCCTAAGCCGCCGGCGCGGCCGAGCAATCGGCTAGTGGCCGCCGCGCGCCGTGCTGGTGTCGCTCGACGCTGGCGGCGTCGTCGAATCGTCGTCGGTCTGGCCGAAGTCGTACGACTTGGCGTGATGCTGGGGCGTATTCGCTGACGTGTCACGGGCCGACTGCGACGCATCCGCCGCGCCCGACCGGCTGGACGACGGACCCGGTGCGGCTGCGGACGGACTGGCCGAGGCGCCGCTGCTAGTGGTCGCGCCGTTCGGTTGCTGGGTAGCGTTCGGGGCTTGGGCGCCGCTGGGCGCCGTCGCCCCGCCGGCGGGCGCTGTGCCGCTCGGCGGGCTCGCCGGGGGCGCGCTCGAACTCTGTGATTGAGCCTGGGCGACGCCGCAAACGAGAGCGCCGCTGGCGACGGCGGCGAGAAGGATCGGAATCCTGGACATGCGTTTCTCCTGTCATGGCGCGCGAATCTTCGACGCTCGCGCCCTTCAGGAACCGCGTACCCCTGCCCTTTCGTTCCCCTGAAGGCGTTTTTTCCAGCCTGAGCCGCGAGTCAGCCCAGCACCGACTGCAGCAATTCCAGCGCCGCCTTGGCGAAGGCCTCCATGTTGGCGGGCCGGTCGTCGCTGGCCGTTTCGAGCGTGAACGCCATCTCGGTCGGGCCGGAGACGGCGACGCAGGTGTGCCCCGCCGCATCGCCATAGGGGTTGCCGGTCGGGCCGGCCGCGCCGGTCTCGGACAGTCCCCAGTCCGCGCCGAAGTTCTCCCGCACCGTCTTGGCCAGCAGCACGGCGTAAGGCTCGCTGGACGAGCGCATGCCGGCCACGTCCTCGCGGCGCAGGCCCAGCAGCGCCATCCGCGCCTTGCCGGTGTAGACCACCGCGCCGCCCAGGAAATAGGCGGAGGCGCCCGGCACGGCGAGCAGGGCGGCGGAAATCAGGCCGCCGGCCGAGGACTCGGCTACCGCCACGGTCTGTCCGCGCGCCTTCAGTTCGGCGGCGAGCGTTTCGGCGAGCGGGCTAAGGGTCGGCGTCATCAATCATCTCCCATCTGGCGTTCCATCCAGCCTGACTATAGTCAGGGTCCAACATGTCGGGCCGTACTTTTTGCGCCATCGCGGCGATCCTCATCCTCGGAACCAGCCTCGCGGGGTGTCAGAAAGTCGCCAGAGAGGCGTGCCCGGCCGGCCAGCGCTGCCTCGAAGAGGGCAACAGCCAGGAACCAAACTCGCTCGATCCGCAGATCGCGACCACCGTCGCCGAGGCGGCGATCCTGCGCGAGGTGTTCGAGGGCATGTACACCGACGCGGCGGACGGCAGTCCGATGCTCGGCGTCGCCGATAGCGCGCAGACCACGCCGGACGGTCTGGTCTGGACGTTCCACCTGCGGCCGGAGATATGGTCGGACGGCCAGCCGGTGACAGCGCGGGATTTCGTCTACGCCTACCAGAGAATGCTCAATCCGAAGACCGGGTCGTCCTACGCCTACCTGCTTTACGTTCTGAAGAACGCTCAGCCCATCAATGATGGCAAGATGCCGATCTCGGCGCTGGGCGCGACAGCGCTCGATGACCGCACGCTGCAGCTGACGCTGGAACACCCGGCGTCCTACCTGCCGGAACTGCTGAAGCACCAAGCCTTCTTCCCGATCCCCGCGCACTCGGTCGAGGTGCTGAAGGATCGGTGGGCCGATCCAGGCAAGATCGTCAGCAACGGCGCCTACACCCTCAGCGAGTGGAAGCTAGGCGACTACGTCCGGCTGGAAAAGAACCCGCGCTACCGCGACGCGGACAAGCTGTGTTTCGACCGGGTCGATTTCATCCCGACCAACGATGCAGTCGCGGCGGAGCGCCGTGTCCTGCGCGGCGAACTCGATCTCAACAATTCGATCCAGTCGAATCGGGTGCCGCGTCTGCGCGCCGATCCGAAATCGGCCCCCTTCGTTCACACCTACCCGTACCTCAACAGCGGCTACCTGATCTTCAATATCCGCGACCTGGCGCCGCTGAAGGACGTGCGGGTTCGCCAGGCGATCTCGATGGCCATCGACCGGCAGTTCATCACCGACAAGCTGCTGCGCGCGGGGCAGATACCCACGACCTCCTATGTTCCACATGGCATCGCCGGCTACCTGCCCAAGGACGCGCCGCATCCGGCGCCCTACTGGAACGCATGGCCGCTGGAGCACCGCCAGGCCGAGGCGCGCCGGCTGCTGGCGCTGGCGGGCTACTCCACCGCCCGCCCGCTCAAGCTCGAGCTGAAAACCTTCAACAGCGGCGGCAGTCTGGTCACGGCCCAGTCGATCCAGGCCGATTTGCGGTCGGTGGGCGTCAACATCGACTTCCGGCAGGAAGACGGGGCGGTGGTTTTCGAGTCATTCAACCTGCGCGACTTCCAACTGGGCGCCACCGGCTGGGTCGCCGACTACAACGACCCGATGACCTTCCTCAATCTGATGAAGTCCGACACCGGCCAGCAGAATTATGGCGACTACAAGAGCCCGGCTTACGACGCCCTGCTGAAAGCGGCGGATAACGAGCCGGACGCGACCAAGCGCGCCGACGACATGGCCCGCGCCGAACAGATGATCCTCGACGATGCGATCATTGCGCCGCTCGACACCGGGGTGAGCCTCAATCTGGTCAACCCCAACATCAAGCAGGGCTGGGTCGACAACGACGCCGATATCCACCCAGTCCGCTACCTGTGTCGCAATGACGCACCGGCGAGGGTGAGCCAACCGGCGCGCTGAGCGTTTCGTCGTTACAATTCACTTACCAACTGCAGGTAGGCCGGTGCACGGAATCGGGGGCAGCGAATCATGGCGACGTCAGCCGTGGCGATGACGCGCGAAAGCATCGGGGTCGATCCGGGCCTGGCGACCGCCGTGCGACATTCGAGCGTGCTGGCGTTCGAGCCTGAGAGCTTCTTCCTGGGGCGTACGGAGGGCGCGGGTGTCGTCCGCGATCCGTTTGGACGCATCGTGCGCCGGTGCCGCATCTCGACCGACGGCTCCTACAGCGCCGCCGAGGGGGCGCTGCGGTTCAACGAGACCTTCACTTACGACGACGGCGAGGTGGACCCCTGGCGCTGGGTGATGCGACCGGGCCGCGAGGGCCGATATGTCGCCGCCGAGGCGAAAGCGGGCGTCGGCATCACTGGCGAGCGGCGCGGTGGGGAGTACGTGCTGGCCTTCCGCCGTCCGGTCGGGCGCGCGACCGGCGCGCTCTCGCCGCGGTTCTTCACGCGCTTCACCCTGCTGTCTCCAGACACCGCGCTAAAGCAGGCGAACGTCAGCCTGCTTGGGGTGCCGCTGGGCCGGCTCACCGCGATTCATCGCCGGGTGTCGGCTTAACGACGACCGCCCTTCGGTCTTGACCGCGCAGGCGATCCCCAGCAACAGGGCGCGCATGTCCGCCGAACCGCCCCCCGAGCTCCTGGAAATCCGCCATTCCATCGACAACATCGATGCGGCGCTGGTCCACCTGTTGGCCGAGCGATTTAAGCAGACCCGCAAGGTCGGCGAGCTCAAGGCGCGCACCGGCCTGCCGCCGGCCGATCCGGCGCGGGAGGCGCGGCAGATCGCACGGCTGCGAGCGCTCGCCGCCGACGCCGACCTCGATCCCGAGTTCGCCGAAAAGTTCCTGAACTTCCTGGTGACGGAAGTGATCCGCCACCACGAGATCATCGCCGCCGCCGCGCGAGCTTAGGCAAACGTGGCGGCGACCGCGGTGTCGCCGCGCTGGAGCCGGTAGACGTAGAGCGCCAGCCCGGCGAACAGCGGCGGATTGATCGCGGCGCTCAGCACCTGGCCGAGCGCGCTGCTCCAGTGTTTGGCCATGTCCAAGTGACCGGCAATTCCGAACACCACGGCGAAGACGACGCCGAGCAGCGCCCCGAAGATGAAGTCCGCCACAACGATCACGACCATCGTCACCATCAGCGCCACGATCGCGCCGCGCGCCAGCGTCCAGGCCTTCACCATATCGAAGCGGCGTGTGTCAGCCACGAACGGCGTAAACAGCATCAGCCGCGCGCCCAGGTAGAACAGCCCAACCAGCGACGGTATCAGGATAATCGCGGAGACGACGCCACCCGGGCCAAGCATCAGATGGCCCAGCGCCGCCATCTTCTCGGAGTCTCCGCCGTTCTGGATAGCCTGCATGTCTTCGGGGCTGCCTTGCAGCATCACGCCGAGCGCGATGGCCCAGATGAAAAAGGCGACGAACGCCAGAAAGCCGATGATCAGACCCACGAGCAGATTGGCGCCCATCACGCGCCACTCCAGACCACCCCACTGAAGACCGGCAGCGTGGGCGGCGTAGTCGTTGTCGCCAGGGTGATCGCCGTCGAAGCGCAGTCGATAGAGCGCCCCGGCGGTCGCGGTGTTGGCGAACAAGAGGGCGAAGAGGCCGAGGATGGGGACGAATGCCCATTCCGGTTTCAGCAGCTCGATCACTTCCAATATGGCCGTGATCCAGACCAGCAGCAGCATCACGCCCCAGGCCTTGGCCCAGGCCTCGCCGATGAAGCGGAAACTCGCGACGATCGCGCCGCCGATCTGAACCTGGCCCATGAACCCCGTCTCCCCTACCCGGTCACCAGCGTGCGGCGCCGGGCCGGCGGTGGCAAGCTGTCAGCCCTGCGCGTCGAAGAACGCGTCCGGGTCCTCGACCTCGATCAGCTTGCCGCGCCGGATCTCGATGAAGCGGGTGGCCGCGGTGCGGGTGAAGTAGCGATCGTGCGAGACGAACATGCAGGAGACGTCGGCGACGTCGAGCTGGCTCTCCAGATCCTCCTGACCCTCGATATCGAGGTGGTTGGTCGGTTCGTCGAGCAGATAGAGATTTGGCCGCTCGGCCTTCAGGCGCAGGAACTTCAGCCGCGCGCGCTCGCCGTGGCTTAGCAAACCGATCGCCTGCTCCATCCTCCGGTGGGGAAAGCCGGCTTTGATCAGGGCCTGGATCGCCTCCTTCTCGCCGACGCCGTCCACCTCGGTCATGTAGGCGATCAGGCTGTCGTCCAGCGGCAGGTCGGCCATCGCCTGGTCGAACACCGCCACCCGCGCGCCCGGATTGAACCGCACCTGGGCCTTGCCATCGTAGTGAGCGTCCCGCTCGGCATACGCTTGAGCGAGCGCGGCCAGCAGCGTGGACTTGCCCGTGCCGTTGGCGCCCAGCAAGGCGATGCGGTCGCCGGCGCGGACCGCGAGCCGCTCGATCGAGAACAGCGACCGCGCGTCCGGCGTCTTCACGGTGAGGCCCTCGACGCGTAGCGCGACCTTGGCCTCCATCTCGCTCTCGCCGAGTTCGAGGCGGCGTTCGCGGGCGACGTAGACCTTGGTCTTGGCGGTCTCCATCCGCTCGATGCGCCGCTCGACGATCTTGCGCTTCTTGTCGAACTCGTCGTTCTTTTGCGCCCAGACCTTGTAGCGGGCGCAGGTTTCCTCCAGCCGCTTGATCTCCTTTTCCTCGAGCGAGCGGCGGCGGGCGTCGGCTGTGTCGCGCTCGAGCAGCGACTGGCGGGCGACCGAGAACGGGGTCTTGAAGGCATGCGCCCCGTCAGCGCGAAGGAACAGGGTGCGGGTGGTCACCCGGTTCAGGAATGCGCGGTCGTGGCTGACGATCAGCATCGGCAGCTTGATCACCTCGGTCAGCCAGCGCTCCAGGGTGGCGATATTGGCGAGGTCGAGGTGATTGGTCGGTTCATCCAGCACGAGGATGTCGGGGTCTTCCAGGATCGCGGCGCTGGCGACCAGCACCAGCCGTTGCCAGCCGCCGGACAGGGCGCGGAAGTCGCCTTCGGCGATGGCCGGGTCCATGCCGATATCGTCAAGCATGATATCGATGCGCCAGTCCTCGCCCTCGGCGCCGCCGCGGGCCAGGGCGCGCTCCATCACTTCGCGGACGGTGAGGTCAAAGAAGCTGGCGGGGATTTCCTGCGGCACATAGCCGACCTTGGTCGAGCGGGAACGGACGATGTGGCCCTCGTCCAGCTCCAGCTCGCCGGAGAGGCACTTCAGCAGGGTGGACTTGCCGGCGCCGTTCTCGCCGACCAGCGCGGTCTTGGCGTCGTCGAGCAGGAAGGAGATGTGCCGGAACACAAATCCCTTGTTGTAGGTGAAACCGGCGTTCTCGACGCCCAGAACTGACCAACGGCCGGACATGGGCGGCAGAGGCCGCGCCGCAGCGCCGCCGTCAAGCCTCGAACGTCGCCGCGACCGCGGTCTGGCCGTCGCAGCGGACGGCGACGACGGTGTTCGGCTCCTCGCCCGGCCGCAGCCACACCCGCTGGTTCACGAACAGCGGCGCCAAGGCGCGAAAGCTGAACGCCGTGAGCGGCGCGCCGGCGATGCGGGTCGCCAGGTCGCACAGCCTGGCGGCGGTGAACGGGCCCTGGACGACGAGGTCGGGGTAGCCTTCCTCGTCCTGCGCGTAGCTGCGATCGTAGTGAATGCGGTGGCTGTTAAAGGTGGCGGCGGAGTAGCGGAACAGGTCGACCGTGTTCGGGGCCCAGAGCTCGCCCTCCCCGCCCGCGCCGATGTCCGGCGCGGGCGGCGTCGCCTCGCCGACCTCGCGGTAGACGATGGTCTGGGTCTCGGTGAGCTTCAGCGCGCCAGCTTGGCTCAGCCGCCGCTCGACGTCGACCAACACCAGCTCACCGGTGCGGCCCGAGCGGGCGCGGACGTCGGCGATGGTCTGGGTGAGCTCGGCCGGCTCGCCGAGCGTCAGCGGGGCCAGGAACTGGAACGCGGCGGAGGCGAACATGCGCCGCGGCAGCTCGACTGGGGGCAGGAAGCCACCGCGCTTGGGGTGACCGTCGGGGCCGATCTGCGATGGCGCGACCGCGTCGTTGAAATAGGCCCAGTGACCGAGCGGCGGGGGGCTGGTTTCGACGTCGAGCGAGACGCCCAGGGCCGCGGCGAAGCGGCGGGCGATCTCGGGGTCGAGGATCGCCGCGTCGATGCGCGTTCGCCCGATCCAGGCGGCGAGGTCGGTCACCTTCTCCCCTCCCCCATGCGGGGAGGGGTCGGGGGTGGGGGTGCGAGCTGGATGCACGACGAGGAGGCGCGGTGTCCAATCCGGCGGCGCACAGCCGATACCCCAACCCCCAGCCCCCTTCCCGCAAGGGGAAGGGGTTTTGGATTTGCCGGCGTCATTTCGCTCCCCGCACCAGCCCAGCGTCGTGCAGCCGGCCGATTTCGCCGCTCGACATGCCGAGCAGGTCGGCCAGCACCTCGTCGGTGTCGGCGCCGAGCTTTGGCGCGGGTGTCGGGTCGCCGCGCGGGGCGCCAGAGAGCGTCGCGGCCGGGCCGGCGACGGGGTAGTCGAGACCGCTGGGCTGGGCGGCGCGGCCGAACACCGGGTTGGCGGCGAACAAGGTGTCGTCCTTTGCCGCTTCGGCCAGGGTGCGATAGGCCGACCAGCAGACGCCGGACGCCTCGAACGCGGGCGCCAGCTCGGCCTCGGTCTTCTGCGCGAACGCCGCCTCGAACATCGGATAGAGCCGGTCGCGATGCTCGTAGCGGACCGCCTCGTGCCCGCCGAAGGAGACGCCGCGTTCGGCCTCCAGCGCGGCGACGGGGGCCTCCAGTCCGAGCGTCGCCACCAGCGCGCGCCATTGCCGGGGCGTGATCGCGACCACCATCAGCCGGCGGCCGTCCTTGATCGCGAAATCACGGCCGAACGCGCCGAACACATCGTTGCCCTGGCGCGGCCGGTCGGCGCCGGCCAGCATCACCTCGGCCAGCAGTCCGAAGTTGGCCAGCGATGTGGCGGCGATGTCCGAGAGCGGGATGCGCACTTCGCACCCGCCGCGCCCGGCTCGTCTGGCTCTCTCGGCGGAGACCAGCGACAGCGCGGCATAGGCGCCGGTGATGAAGTCCCAGGCCGGGAAGGTGTGGTTCACCGGGCGGTCGTCGTCGGGAAATCCGGTCATCGCCGGCACGCCGACCGCGGCGTTGATGGTGTAGTCGAGCGCCGGACGGCCGTCGGCCCAGCCCATCACCCGCACGCAGATCACGTCGTCACGGAGCGTCTTCAGCCGCTCGTACGACAAGAACCCGCCGACGGGGAAGTTGGTGACGAAGAGGCCGCGATCCTCGCCGGGCGCCGCCGCCAGCCGCTGGGCCAGTTCGCGCCCCTCGGGATGGGCGAGGTCGATCACCACCGACTGCTTGCCCTTGTTCAGCCCCTCCCAGTAGAGGCTGTCGCCGGACGGGGCGAGCGGCCAGCGCCGAAAATCCGGCCCGCCGCCGAGTTGGTCGATGCGGATCACCCGCGCGCCGAACTGGGCGAGGTAGAGGCCGCTGGTCGGCCCGGCGATGAAGGCGGCCGCCTCGACGACGGTCAGGCCTTTCAGGAGGTCGTACATGGGCAAAACCTAGCACGGCTGTCGGCGCGTCAGCCAATCCGGCGGTGAAATTCACCCCTGCTTCCCCTAACGAGGCGCCTCGACAAGGCGGCGCGGCTTGCCCATGAAGGTGCCGCATTGACGACTTTCATAAGGAACTTTCACACCGATGGACCGAGTTCTCCCGGAGCCAACGCCGGAGACCCAGCATTTCTGGGACGGCTGCAAAGCCGGTGAGCTGCTGCTGCAGCGCTGCACCGAATGCACCAAAAGCTATTTTCCGCCCCGCCCGTTCTGCCCCAAGTGCGGCTCGCGCAAGGTCGAGGTCTTCAAGGCCACCGGCAAGGGCAAGCTTTGGAGTTATGTCATCAACCATCGTCCGCGCCCGGACCTCGGCACCGAGCCGCACTCGATCGCGGTCGTGATGCTCGATGAGGGGCCGCAGATGATGACCAACATCGTGGGTTGCCCGCAGACACCGGAAGCGCTTCAGCTCGACATGCCCGTCGAGGTGAAGTTCGAGGATTTCGGCAAGATCACCCTGCCCCTCTTCAAGCCCGCGGGAGCGTAAATCGCATGAAGCAGAAAACTGTCGCGGCCGTCGGGGCCGCGGAGACGACCGAGCTCGGCCGTATTCCAAACATGTCGGTGATCCAGCTGCACGCGGACGCCGCCCTCAACGCCATGGCCGATTGCGGCCTGAAGCCGTCGGATATCGACGGCGTCGCCACCGCCGGGATCAGCCCGACCGAACTGGCCTACTACCTCGGCATCACGCCGACTTACGCCGACGGCACCAGCGTTGGCGGCTGCTCGTTCATGCTGCACGTGCGCCACGCGGCGGCGGCGATCAACGAGGGCCTGGCCAAGACCATCCTGATCACCCACGGCGAAAGCGGACGCTCGCGGGTCGGCGCCGGTCGTTTCGGCGGCGGCACGTCCAGCCTGCCCGGTCAGTTCGAGTCGCCCTACGGCCCGGTCGGACCGCCGTCGATGTTCACCATCCCGGTGCTGCGCTACCTGAAGACCCGTGGCTACAGCATTGAAGACCTTGCGAATGTGGCGGTCGTCCAGCGTGAATGGGCGGCGAAAAACCCGCGCGCCACGATGAAGGATCCGATCACCGTCGACGACGTGATGAATGCCCGGATGATCGCCTATCCGTTCACCTTGCTGATGTGCTGCCTGGTCACCGACGGCGGCGGCGCGATCATCCTGACCAGCGCCGAGCGGGCCAAGGACTTCCCGCAAAAGCCGGTCTACATCCTGGGTACGGGTGAGAGCGTCGAGACACCGATGGTCAGCCAGATGGAGGACTTCAACTCCTCCAAGGCGTTCCGCGTCTCAGGTAAGAAGGCGTTCGACGAAGCCGGCATCAGCCACAAGGACGTCGATCACCTGATGATCTACGACGCCTTCGCCCACCTGCCGCTCTACGGCCTCGAAGATCTCGGCTTCTGCAAGCCAGGCGAAGCGGCGGCGTTCATTCGCGAGCGTCACACCGCGATCGAGAACGTCGGTAAGCCCGGCAGCCTGCCGCTGAACACCAACGGCGGCGGCCTCTCCTACATGCACTCGGGCATGTACGGCATGTATGCCATGCAGGAGAGCATCCGGCAGCTACGCGGCATCGCCCCGGCGCAGGTGCCGGGCGCGAAGATCTCGATCAGCCACGGCGTCGGGGGCATGTTCGCCGCCTCGGGCACCGTGATCTGGTCGAACGAAGCGCCGTAACGGACTTGGGGGGTGCGGGCCGCGCACTCGCGGACCGCACCCTTCTCTCCTCGTTAGGGCTGACGGTGACGCGGTCGCCAGAAGTAAAATGAAGCACGGAAAACGCGGACGCGGCTGCGTCGCCTGTGTGTCGCTTTTTGTGCTTTCCGCGTCCGCCTAAGGCGGCATGGAACAGCCTTCGCCTTGAGGCGTTGCGCCAGTTGAGGGCGTCTGAACGCTCAGACCTAGGGAAGAAACCAACATGCGTGGATCATTGATCGGTTGGACGGCGGCTGTGGCTGTCGTCTTCGCAGCCGGCGCGGCCAGCGCCGCGACGCTGCATTTCGGCGCGACCCTGAAGGGCGCGGCCGAGGTTCCGCCGCACGCCGTGCCGGGGACCGGCCAGGTGACGGCCGACCTCGACACCACGAGCAAGGTGTTCACCTACAACGTCACCTACTCCGGCCTGACCGGCCCGGCGACCATGGCCCACTTCCACGGCCCCGCCGCGCCAGGCGTCAACGCGCCGCCGGTGGTGCCGGTGCCGAACGCCAGCCTCGCCAACCCGATGTCGGCGACCGCGACTTTGTCCGACGCCCAGATCGCGGACCTCGAGGGCGGCAAGTGGTATTTCAACATCCATACCGCTGCGAACCCCGGCGGCGAAATTCGCGGCCAGGTGATGGCGGCGCAGTAGTCGTTGGAGGGTGCGGTCAGACCGCACCCTCGGCGATCAGGCTGCGGGCGCAGTCGAGTACGGTGTCTTCGAGCGGGCGTGGTTTCCAGCCGAGCAGCGTCTGCGCCTTCGCGGAGCTGAAGTCGTGCTTGAGGCCAAGGCCGCCGGTGACGGCGCCGAGGTCCTTGTCGAACAGGGCCGCGAGCTTCAGCACGAAGTCGGGGACTTTGCGGGTCGGGACCTTCGCCGCGTCCGCGCCAAGCTTGGCGCGCAGAAGCGCGGCCAGATCGGCCATCCAGGCGTACGTCCCGGCGGCGATGAAACGCTGGCCGGCGGCTTCCGGCGCAGTCATCGCGCGGATGTGCAGGTCGGCGACATCGCGCACGTCGACGATGTTGAAGCCAAGCCGCGGCAGGCCGGGCACGCGGCCTGACACCAGCCGCTCCACCACCTGCACCGACTCCGAGAAGTCGTGCCCGAGCACCGGACCCAGCACGAGGGCGGGATTAACGGTCGCCAGCGTGGTTGCGCCGCCCGCCGCGCCGATCAGCTCCCAGGCAGCCTTCTCGGCCAGGGTCTTCGACTGGCTATAGGCGCTGACCTTGGGCAACGTCGGATCGGTCCACTGGGTCTCGTCGGCGATGCTGTCAGGCGGGCCAGGCGGCTTGCTGGTGGCGGCCACCGACGAGGTCTGCACCACGCGCTTGACGCCAGCCTTGATCGCCGCGCCGATCACCCGGCGGGCGCCATCCCTGGCCGGGATGATCAACTCGTTCGGATCTTTCGGCTCGGCCACGCCGAGGGGCGAGGCGACGTGCAGGACGTAGTCGCAACCGGCGACCGCCCCGTCCCAGCCGGCATCGGACATCAGGTCGGCGGCGTAGAAGCTCAAGCGATCGCCGATCTCGACCGCCTTGCCGAGCGCGGCCCGCACCTGACCCTCGCGCTTCAGGTCGCGGACCGTGGTGCGCACGGTATAGCCCTGCTGCAGCAGGCCGATCACGCACCAGCCACCGATGTAACCCGAGCCGCCGGTGACCAGCACCGTGCCCTTAGCCGCTTCGCCGTCCGCCATGATCGCTCCGTCCAATGTTGACGCTGCTAAGATAGGGCGGATCAAGCGCCAGCGGAAGCGCTGACGCGCGGTCAGTCTCGCTTTCGCCCGAACGCGGTCCTAAGCGGTGACGAAACAGGGAGGCCAAGGCCGATGATCACCCTCTACGACCACCCGCTGTCGCCCTACGCCCAGAAGGTGCGGATCGCGCTGCGGGAGAAGGGCGTCGAATTCCAGCTCGCCCAACCCGGCGGTTTGGGCGCTGGCGGCGCGGCGGGCGAGTTCGCCGACGCCAACCCACGCGCCGAAGTGCCGGTGCTGATTGACGGCGAGGCGCGGATCTTCGATTCCACCATCATCCTGGAATACCTGGAGGATCGCTTCCCCGCCCCCGCCCTGCTGCCCGCCGGCGCCGGCGAGCGCGCCAGGGTGCGGATGATCGAGGAGGTGATGGACACCCACTACGAGGCGATCAACTGGGCGATGGGCGAGATCAACTGGTTCCGCCGCGCCGAGGGTGAAGCCGCAGAGACGCTGAAGGCCACCGCTGGCCGTCAAACCGCCGGGTTCCTGGCCTGGCTTGAACGCCAGCTGGGAGAGCGGAATTGGTTCAACGGCGACAGCTTCGGCTGGGGCGACCTGACGGTGGTTCCCTACGTGGCCGCGTCGGCCGCGATGGGATTCCGGGCGCCGGAGGGCAGCGCGGTGACCGCCTGGCTCACGCGTGTCTTGGCTAGGCCGTCCGTCGCCGAGACCGTGGGTGAATCGCGCAGCTTCAGCACTGCAGGCTCCGGCGTCGCCGAGGCCGTGGCCGCAGGCCTGTTCAAGCGCGAATACCGTGACCACCGGCTGGAGTGGATGATGAAATCCGGAGGCGTCGACATCGTGCTGAAGGGGCTGGAAGCCGGTAATATCCGGTTTACGCCTGATTTTCGGTAGGCCCCTGATAGAGCCGTACTGGATGCTCCTCCCCTCACGCAGGTGAGGGGAGGTGTCGCCTGGCGAGCGCGGCAAGCGAGCCGCGACGGAGGGGAGATACGCACTGACGGCGAAGACAGTCCTACGCCGCCGCTCCCCCCTTCGTCGCGCATCGCACCCTTCGGGCGCTCGCTTGCGACACTTCCCCCGTTTCTCGGGGGGAAGAGCACGGTCGCTCGCCGACTATTGCGCTAAGGGCCCGTCGCGCGTAAACGTGACGTTAACGTCATGTTTTGCGAGCTTCAATGACCGACCGCATGCGCATCGGCGAACTGACGCGGCGGGCCGAGGTCACGGCGCGCACGGTGCGGTACTACGAGGGCCTCGGTCTGATCCCGCCTGGTGAGCGCGAAGGCGGTGGTCAGCACTACTATTCGGCCGAGACAGTCGCCCGGCTGCGCAAGATCGATCAGCTGAAGGCGCTGGGGCTGAGCCTCGACGAGATCGGCTCGGTGATCGATCTCTATTTCAGCGACCCGAGCGGCGTGGCGGCGAAGCGCAAGGTGCTGGGCCTGCTGCGACACCACATGGCGGACGCCGAAGGCAAGATCGCTGCGCTCGGGCAATTTCGCGCGGAATTACAGGCGCATATCGAGCGGTTCGAAGCTTGGTTCCGCGAATTTGGAGAGGATCAGGATGCCTGAAACGATCGGATTTATCGGCCTTGGCGACCTCGGCGCGCCGATCGCCGCGAACCTGCTGGCGGCAGGATATCCGCTGCGCGTGTTCAACCGCACCGCGGCCAAGGCCGACGCGCTGGTCTCGCAGGGCGCCGAACGGGCGGAGGGGGCCGCCGATGCAGCGAGCGCGGGGGGCATACTTGTCAGCCTGCTGTGGGACGACGCTTCGGTGGAAGAGGTCGTTTCCCGCGGCTCGCTGATCGAACGGCTGGGACCGGGCGGCGTGCATGTGTCGATGAGCACGGTCTCGCCGGAGGGCTCGAAGAAGCTGGCGGCGACGCATGCCGCGCACGGAGTCCAGTTCGTCGAGGCACCGGTCTTCGGCCGACCTGAAGCAGCCGTCGCCCGGAAGCTGTGGATTGCGGTGGCCGGCCCGGAACCGGCGAAGGCGCGAGTCCGGCCGCTGTTCGACGCGCTGGGCGCGCAGGGCGTGTTCGATTTCGGCGAGCAGATCGGCGCGGCGACGACGGTCAAGCTGGTCGGCAACTTCCTGATCATCTCGGCGGCGCGGTCGATGAGCGAGGCGTTCGCGCTCGTTGCCAAGGGCGGCTTTGACCCGAAACCCGTGGCGGAAATGCTGACCCAGACGCTGTTCCCAGCGCCGATCTACCAGACCTACGGCCGGATAATCGCGAGTGGCGCTATCGCCGCTAGCCAGAGCGATATTCCGGAAAAGGACCTCGGCCTGTTCGCAAAGACGGCGCGGGAAGTGAACTCGCCGACGCAGATCGCCGACATGCTGCTTGAGATCGTGCGGGCGCAGGCCTAGCCCCTGTTCCTCGGATCAGGAGGCAGGCGCAAATGCGTAAATCCAACCAACCGGCAGGGACCGTCCACCAGCTCGTGGTCCAGAGCGAGGTGTTGCGCGCCAACATGCTGGGCGATCCGACCGACCGGCGGGTCGATGTCTACGTGCCGGCCGGGAGCGATGGCGCGGGCCTGCCGCTGCTGGTCGACATCGTCGGCTTCACCGCTGGCGGTCCGGCGCACACCAACTGGACGGCGTTTCGCGAAAACGTGCCGGAGCGGCTGGACCGGCTGATCGGCGAAGGCGCGATGCCGCCGGTTGTGGTCGCGTTCCCGGACTGCTTCACCCGGATGGGCGGCAATCAGTACGTCAACTCCGCCTCGACCGGCCGCTGGGCCGACTTCCTCACCGGCGAGATGCTGAGTGCGGTCGAGGGCCGGTTCGGCTGTGGCGGCGCCGGGCGGCGCGGCATCTTCGGCAAGAGTTCGGGCGGATATGGCTCGATCGTGCACGCGCTCGACCACGCCGACGTCTGGTCCGCCGCGGCCTGCCATTCCGGCGATATGGCGTTCGAGCTCTGCTATCTGCCCGACATGCCGGACGTGCTGCGGGCCCTGGCGCGCGGCGACGGGACCATCGAAGAGTGGTGGACCAAGCTGGAGGCTGGACCGAAAATGTCCGACGGGGCGATGAAGGTCGTCAACATCCTGGCGATGGCCGCGCACTACGATCCCGATCCGGACGCCTTTCTCGGCCTGCGCCTACCGGTGACGGCCGACACCTGCGAGATTATCCCCGAGCGCTGGGCCAACTGGCTCGCGCACGATCCGGTGGTGAAGCTGGAGCGGCAGGCCGACTCCCTGCGCGGCATGAAAGCGCTCTACATCGACTGCGGCGTGAACGATCAGTTCAACCTCGTCTACGGCGCGCGGCGCTTCAAGCGGCGGCTGGACGAGCTGGGCGTGGCGCACCGCTACGAGGAATTCCCGGACAACCACAGCACGGTCGACTACCGCATGGACGTGAGCCTGCCGTTCCTCGCGAAGGCGCTGGTTGGATAGCTGCCGGAACCTAGCGGTGGCGGCGCGCCTATATGCTTCGGCGGAGAGCCCAGGCTGAGATGAGCGACCTTGTGACCGATCCCGACCTGGCGCCTGCCGACGAGCCCGTTTCGGCGCGGGTCCGCCGGCGCCTCACGCTTGCCAAGCGGCGCTTCCACGCCAACGACAACATCGCCGCCTTCCTCGAGCCAGGCGAACTGGAGGCGCTGCTCGCCGAGGTCGAGGGCAAGTTCAAGGGCGTGCTCGAAAGCCTGGTGATCGACACCGAGAGCGATCACAACACCCACGAGACCGCCCATCGCGTGGCCAAGATGTACCTCACCGAGGTGTTCCGCGGACGCTACGCCGAGCCGCCGCCGGTGACCGAGTTTCCCAACGCCGAGTTCCTCAACGAGTTGATGATCGTAGGGCCGGTGACCGTGCGCAGCGCCTGCAGCCACCACTTCTGCCCGATCATGGGCCGGCTCTGGATCGGGCTGATGCCGAACGAGCATTCCAATCTGATCGGACTCTCCAAATACTCGCGGCTGGCGGAATGGATCATGTCGCGCCCGCAGATCCAGGAGGAAGCGATCACTCAGCTGGCCAACCTCTTGATGGACAAGGTGCGGCCCGACGGTCTCGCGGTGGTGATGGAGGCCGATCACTTCTGCATGCACTGGCGCGGGGTGAAGGACAACGAGACCAAGATGATCAACAGCGTGATGCGCGGATCATTCCTGAAGGATCACACCTTGCGCGCCGAGTTCCTGGCGCTGCTGAGCCAGAGGCGCTGAACATGCTGGTCCGTTGCCTCTACGCCAGCCGCCCGGTCGCCGGCTCCGACAGCTATGCGCTCGACCGCATCCTGGCGCAGTCGCGCAAGAACAATCCCAGGAGCGGCGTCACCGGCCTGCTCTGCGTCGCCGACAGCCTGTTTCTGCAGGTGCTCGAGGGCGGCCGCGACGAGGTGTGCGAGCTGTTCAACGCGATCGTGCGCGACGACCGCCACGAGCACGTGCGGCTGCTGGTCTATGAGGAAATCAGCGAGCGCCGGTTCGGCAACTGGACCATGGGCCAGGTCAGCGCCGACAAGCTCAATCCGTCGCTGCTGCTGAAATACTTCAAGCGCGCCAAGCTCGACCCGTTCGAGGGCTCCGGCCGGGCCAGCCTGGCGCTGCTGGCGGAGCTGGTCGATACCGCCGCGATCGCGATGCGGGGAGACTGAGGCGGCGCGGGGCGAGGCGCCCCAACGACAATCTTGCCAGGCTGGGCTCTGGGCGCGCTAATCCCCGGACCACGAGCCAGGGAGGAACGGCCATGCCCAGAGCCAGGAACGACGCTGTCGAGATCGAGTTCGAGACCTTCGGTGATGCGGGCGGCGAGGCGGTGCTGCTGATCAACGGGCTGGGCTCGCAGATGACGCGCTGGCCGGAAGCGTTCTGTGCCCCGCTGGTCGCGCGCGGCCTCTATCCGATCCGGTTCGACAATCGCGACACCGGGCTCTCCACCTGGTGCGAGGGACAGAGCTATACCGTGGACGACATGGCCGCCGACGCCGCGGCGGTGCTGGAGGCGGCCGGCAAGACTAGGGCGCACATCGTCGGCGTCTCGATGGGCGGGATGATCGCCCAGGTGTTCGCCGCCGCCTATCCGGCCAAGACGCTGTCGCTCACATCGATCATGTCCAACACCGGCAATCCCGACCTGCCGCCGCCGAACGTCGCCCTGCTCAACACCCGGCCGCTCGATCCCGCCGATCCGGGCTTCATCGCCGACACGGTGGCGCGGGCGGAGGCGATCGGCAGTCCGGGCTATCCGTGGCCGCCGGGCGCCTTGGCCGCGAGAGCCAGGGCCGAGGCGGACCGGGCCTTCAACCCACCCGGCGTGCGCCGCCAGATGGACGCGGTCGGCGCGACCGGCGACCGGCGCGCGCGGCTGGCGACGATCACCGCGCCGACCATGGTGCTGCACGGCGAGGCCGACCCGCTGGTGCCTGTCGCGGGCGGCCGCGACACCGCCGAGAACATTCCGGGCGCCGAGCTGCGGATCGTGCCCGGCATGGGCCACGACCTGCCGCCGGCGCTCTACGACATCTTCATCGAGACCATCTCGCGGGCGATCGAGCGCGCCCACGAGAGCGCGGGCATGGGAGCGTAAGCGTGGCGGAGCCCTTCAAGACCTTTCAATGCGGCACCTGCGGCTTCATCTACGACGAGGCCGAGGGCCTGCCGGAAGAAGGCTTCCCGCCCGGTACGCGCTGGGCCGCCATTCCCGACGACTGGATCTGTCCCGACTGCAGCATGACCAAGGCGCAGTTCGAGATGGTCGAGATCTGAATTCCCGCGCGGCACGAGTTTGGCAGACCTCGATTGAAAACGTCCCAGCCTGGGAATGGCGAGCGGACGGCAATTGGGGTTTGTCAGATGGCTGTCACTGCACTGAAATTGAACACGGTCGAACTCAGCTCGGCCGAATCCATCGCCGAGAAGATGAGGCGGCTGCGGGCCGAGGCGCAAGATAGCGCCCGCACCCACGCCGAGGCCTTTGTCCGCGCGCTCGCCGAACTGGAAATGCTGGCCGAAGACATCGCCCACGGCGGCGAAGCTTATCCGGTCGGCATCCGCCAGGCCGCGACCCGGATCGCCCCTGATCTGGCCGGCGCGCGACTGAACGTGACCTCGCTGCTCGGGCGGGACGTCTAGGGACCCCCCATCGTCGCACATCGCTCGCTAACGCGAACCCGTTTGCGACACTTCCCCCCGCAAGCGGGGTGAAGAGCGATTGCTCCTCCCCGTCGCGCAGCGAGGGGAGGTGGCGTGTGACGAGGCCGCAAGGCCGAGACACGCCGGAGGGGAGAAGTCGCCCCTTGCCCTCCCCTACGTCCGGCCGCGCAAACGTCGCGGTCTGACGGAGGATTAGAGCCATGAACGATCGGGTCACGATCACCATCGAGGACGGCGTCGCCGACGTGCGTATGGTGCGCACCGACAAGATGAACGCCCTCGACAACGCCATGTTCGAGGCCCTGGTCGGCGCCGGCGAGCGGCTGAAGACCGAGAAGGGCGTACGCGCCGTCGTGCTCTCGGGCGAGGGCCGCGCGTTCTGCGCCGGGCTCGACATGGGCAACTTCGGCCGCATGGCGGAAGGCCCGCGCGGCCAGTCGACCACCACCAAACGTTCCGACGAGAGCCTGGGCGCCCGCACCCACGGCGACGCCAACCGCGCGCAGTATGCCTGCTGGGTCTGGCGCGAAGTGCCGGTTCCGGTGATCGCGGCGGTGCATGGGGTCGCGTTCGGCGGCGGCTTTCAGGTCGCCCTGGGCGCGGACCTTCGTTACGTCGCGCCCGATACCCGGATGGCGGTGATGGAGATCAAGTGGGGCCTGGTGCCGGACATGGCCGGCACCCAGCTGATGCGCCACCTGGCCCGCGAGGACATCGTCCGCGAGCTGACCTACACCGGCCGCATCTTCTCCGGCGAAGAAGCGTTCCAATACGGCTTCGCCACCCGCGTTTGCGCCGATCCCCGCGCCGAGGCGCTGGCCACGGCGCGTGAGATCGCCTCCAAGAGCCCCGACGCCGTCCGCGCCGCCAAGCGCATCCTCAACGCCGCGGTGATGGTCTCGGCGCAGGAAGGTCTGACCCAGGAATCGGTCGAGCAGGCTCACCTGATCGGCTCGCCGAACCAGGTCGAGGCGGTGATGTCGAACCTGCAGAAGCGCGCTCCGGCCTACGCTGACCCAGGTTGACCGACGGCCTTGCGGGTGGCGCCGGCGCGCCGCGCACCCTAAGCTCGCCTCGGTGGGAGCGGGATCATGGTCTGGCTGGCGCTAGTCGCCCTGACGATCTGGCTGGCGGTCCAGCAGAACAGCCTGGGTGCGCTGAAGCGGGAAATCGCGTCGCTGCGCCAGCGGCTGGCCGAGCCGGCGAAGTCGCCGGCGGTGCAGACCGATGGCATCACGCCGGCGATGCAGGCGGCGGCGCGGGCGGCGGCCGACGCCGCAATAGCGCCTCGACCGGTCGTTCAGACGCCTGTCGAGCCGATAATAGTCACGCCAACGCCGCTCGCCGAGCCTGAACCGCTGCAGACGACCGCGTTCGAACCAGCGCCCTCCCCACCCCCGCCGCGTCCCGCGCCGGCGCCGATGGTCGCCCGGGCGACGTTCGAGCGCTGGGTGGCGGAGAAGGGGCTGGCCTGGATCGGCGGCTCGGCGCTGGTGATCGGCGGCGCGTTCCTGGTCGGATATGCGGCGCAGCGCGGCCTCTTTACGCCGCAGATGCGGATCGGCGCGGCGGCGCTGCTGGGCCTGGTGTTGCTCGGCCTGGGCGAGTTGATCCGGCGACGTAAGCTCGCGGGATTCGGCGGCCACCAACTGGCGGCGGCGATCGTCTCCGGCGCCGGCGCGGCCATGCTCTACGGCACCACCTGGGCCGCCTACGATCTCTACGGCTACATCAACGGCGGGGTCTGCGCCGGGCTGTTGGCGGTGATCGCCTGGGGTCTGCTGGGACTGGCGTTCCTGCACGGCGAGGCGCTGGCGGTGCTGGCGTTGGGCGGCGCCTTCATCGTGCCGCTGGTCTCCGGCGCGGCGACCTGGAGCACCGAGGCGCTGTCGCTCTATCTCGGCATATTGATCGCCGGCGGCGCCGCGACCGGCTGGCTGCGGCGCTGGTCGGCGGCGCTCTGGACCAACATCGCCGGCGCGGCGATCTGGGCGCTGCTGGGTTGCATCGAACTGCAGAGCCTGAAGGCGCTGCTGCTCGGCCTCGCGCCGCTCGCGGCGATGACCGCGCTGGCCTACGGCCGGCCGCGCGAGCTGCGCGGCTTTGTCGGCGCCGGCGCGGTGTTGGTCGCCAGCTTAACCAGCTTCATGGCGCTCTCGATCGCCTACATCCATGGGCCTGGCGTTATCGAGGGCGTGATCGCGGCCGTCGCCCTGCCCGCCCTGACGGCGGCGATGATGCGGCGCTCGCACGCTCCGGCCTGGGCTCTCATTGCGCCGGGCGTGGCTTTCACCCTGGCGGCGGCAGCGGCGCGCCTCGACCATCAGCAATCGCTGAAGCTGACCGAGCTCTGGTGCCTGCAGGTGCTCGCGCTGGACGCCGCCAGCCTGTGGGCCGCGTGGCGCGCCGAGCGGCGGGCGATGACCGGCGTCGGGGCGCTGAGCTCGCTGGCGTTGGCGCTGGTCGCGGGCGCCGGGATCGGTGTCGGCTCGCTGGCGCCGCTCGGGCCGGCAATCGCCTGCGTGGCGCTGGCGCTGGGGGCGGCGCGGCTGGCGACCGATCGCTCGCGACCCGTGGATCAACGGGCGCTGGAGATCTGGGGCGGCGGTAGCGCCGCGGCGTTGCTGGGCGCCATCGCGCTCGGCCTGTCCTGGCGCTGGGCCGGGCTCGGCTTCGCCGCCGCGGCCTTGGCCTTGGCGCTGGTTGCGCGACAGCTGAAATGGCGTTCGATCGCCGGCGCGGCAGCGGTGGGCGCGGGGCTGGGACTGGCGGCGCTGCTGACGCCGGCGATGCTCGGCCACGCACTGGTCCATGGCTGGGACGCCGGCTTCTACCTCGGCGTCGCGCTGGCGGTGGCGCTGGCGAGCTTCCTCGCGGCCCGCATCCTCGCTCACGAGACCGGCGCGGCGGAGGCGCTGCGCACAATCTCACCGCTGGCGGCGCTGGTCGGCGCGTTCGTGTTTCTGCGCTGGGCAGCCGGCGGCGGCGCGACCCACATGGACGGACTGACCGAGGCGTCGATCCGCACCTTCCTGATCGCCGACGCGGGCCTGGTCAGCCTGGCACGGCTACCGTCGGAGCAGAGCGCCATCGCCCGCTGGCGAGGTCACCTGCTGATGGCGGCCGCGGCGGCGCATGGCTTGTTCTTCCAGGCGCTGCTGTTCAATCCGCGGCTCAGCCTGCTGGGCGATCTCGTCAGTGGGCCGCCGGTGTTCGACGCGCTCGCGATCGCCTTCGCCGCTCCGGCGCTGGTGTTCGGGGCCGCCGCGTGGAGGCTCTATCGCCACGACAGGACCGCCGCGCGAATCTACGCCGTCGTCGCCCTGCTGACGGCCTTGGTCTGGGCGTTCCTCGAAATCCGGCGGCTGACGCACGGCTCGCACCTTGGAGGCGGCGGGCTGACCATTGGGGCGGCGGAGTCGCTGGGCTGCAGCCTGGTGCTGTTGGTCGTCGCCGCAGCGGCCGCACGGCTGCGAACGGATGGCGATGCGGCCAGTCATCCGGTGCGCCAGGACCTGCAAATGCTGACCTCGCTGTTTCGCTGGATTGCGATCTCGTTCGCCGTCGTGATGGCCGGGCTGTGGTCGAATCCATGCTGGGGGCCGGCCGACCGCACGGTCAGCGGCGGCGGCGCGCTGGCGGCTATCCTGGTCGGGTATGCGCTGGTGGTGGTCGCCATCGCCTGGCTGGCGCGAGAGGCCGATCGCGCCGGCAAGGTCCGCGAGGCCGAACTGGCCGCCGATGGGGCGATCGTCATGGGGCTGGTCTTCGCCGGCTTGGTGGTGCGCGCGGCGTTCCATGGCGCGCAGCTCAGCCTCGCGGCCGGGACCGGCGAGCTGGAGACCTGGAGCTATTCGGCCGTCGGCGCGGTGCTGGGCCTGGCCTTCGTCGGCTTCAGCCGCCGCGGTGGTCGGCTGTTCCTGCGCGCCGGCCTGACCCTGCTGCTGCTCACCGCCGCCAAGGTGTTCATCGTCGACACCGCGAGCCTTTCGGGCGTGGTCCGGGCCGGATCGTTCCTGGCGCTGGGCGTCCTGCTGCTGCTGGGCGCGCTCACGGCTCGGCGGATCGCGAGGCCGGTCCCGGCCGAACCGGCAGCGGGGGGCTAGACCCCTCTTCCAGAACATCCTTGGTGTAGGTCTCGACGACGAGACTGAACGGGGCGCCATCCGGCGTCTCCAGCACCGCCTTGTGGCGGATCACCGCGTCGGGCGGACGATGGGCGCTCGGAGACATCAACACGACCGCGCTCAGGGTCTGGCGATGGAAGGCGAGCGGCTTCACCACTGTGCCGAACGGGTGGTCGGTCGAGTCGAGCTCGGCGTTCATCTGCGCGGTTAGCGCGCCGGGTCGATACCAGTTGTCGGCGTTGGAGAGCACGTGCTCGCCGCAGGCCAGGGCGACGCGGCGGTAGCGGATCGGCTCGCCCGGCGCCGCGTGCAGCAGCGCCCTCACCTCGGCGGTTGCCGGCTTGTCCTGACGCAGCACCCGGCGTGCGACGATCGTCGGCGGATCGGCGAGGTGGCGATCGGCGCACCAGCGCTGCAGCGTCGCGGTGGCGCTGTCGTGGGTCAGCAGATCAGCGTTGAGCTGGGCGACAATGCGGCGCACCTCCGACATCGGCGTGGCCGCATGCGTCGGCAGCGCCAAGGCGAGGACCAGCGCGGCGCAGGCGCCTGATCTCACGTCCCGGCTCCGGCGGCGCGCAGACGCAGCCAGGTCTGGGTCAGCACGGTGCGCCCGTTGGTCAGGAAAAGGGCGTCGAGCACGATCTGGCTGGCGCCGTCGCTTAGGCTCAGCTGGTCGACTTCGGTCATGCGGGCCTCGCTGCCCTGCCATTCGCGCAATCCCAGCTCCTCGACGGTCAGCGCGGTCCAGAGCCAACCCCGGCCGCCGACGCTCAGCGACGACGCGTCGGCGCGCACAATCACGCCCGGCGCCAGTTGCGGTGGCGGGCGTGCATCGATCCGGCGTTGATGGTCGCCCTGCATCAGGTTGAACGTCACGCCGCCGATGCCCGCCGCGATGGCGGCGGCAAGGACGAAGACCGGGATCAGCCAGCCGATTGCGTACGGCGCCCGTATCCAGACCACGCCCAGGACCACGAGCAGGGAGAAGATGACCACGGCCATGCAGGCGATGCTCATGACCCGCAGCTGGCGCCGCCGGCCGAGCGCTGAGTCGGCCGGCGAGATCGCCACCGCTTCGACTACGCGGTGGTTCAACTGCTGCGTAAGACGCCGCTCGAGGCGCCGATCCAGCGCGCCGACGTCCCGTCCGTTCACCAGAACCCGCATGACCCGGCATATCGCGAGCGAACGGCGTTCACAATCAAGGTTGAGTTCCGCGCGGTCTCGGTCTGTTATCGGCCTGAGAAAACACCGCACCGGGAGTTGCGCCATGCCCTATGTCGAGGGACGGATCATTCACGACGCCGACAGCCATCTGATGGAGTTGGGGGACTGCCTTGACCCCTACTTCGACCGGCGGATGCTGGCGCGCTACCACGCCCTGCCGATCTACCAGCACAAGATCGGCAACGGGGTCTGGGCCCAGAAGGCTCGCGCCCAGCATGAGGACCCCGAGTTCCGGG
>Ga0302314_10004077_pt1 | contig 26915 bp, 30 predicted proteins | sample III_Palsa_N2_3_FD_200533 | JGI IMG/M metagenome (GOLD analysis project Ga0302314, IMG submission 200533) | Peat permafrost microbial communities from Stordalen Mire near Abisko, Sweden - III_Palsa_N2_3 | ecosystem: Environmental > Terrestrial > Soil > Palsa > Peat permafrost | place: Sweden...
CGGAATATCTGATCGCGCTCTCCGCCGCCTGGAAGGCGCGGATGACCCACGTCAACGTCAACTACCGCTACACCCCCGACGAGGTCTGGTACATTTTCGACAATTCCGACGCCCAGACCGTGGTCTATGCGTCCGAGTTCCGCGACGCCGTCGTCCAGATTCAGCCGCGCCTGCCGAACGTGAAGACCTGGATCGAGGTTAGCGCCGACGGCAAGACCGCCCCGTTCGCCGAGCCCATCGAGGCGCTGGAATCCGAAGGCAACGGCGGGCCGCTAGACATCGTCCGCTCCGGCGACGACGAATTCTTCATCTACACCGGCGGCACCACCGGCATGCCCAAGGGCGTGATCTGGACCCACAACGATCTGCGCGAGATCACCCTGGCGCAGGCCCGCCGGATGGGCCCCGTGCCGGAGACGTTGGAGGCCTTCGCGACCCACACCAAGACCGTCGGCCCCGGTGGTCGCATGCTGCCCGCCCCGCCCTTGATGCACGGCACCGGCCTGATGACCGCCATGGGTGCCATGCTGTCCGGCGGCTGCGTCATCACCCTGGAGGGCGAGACCTTCGACCCCGAGGAACTGCTGGCCGCCATCCACGCCCACAAGCCCACCGGCATGGCCATCGTCGGCGACGCCTTCGCCAAGCCGATACTCCATGCGCTCAACGCGTCGGAGGGCAAGTACGATGTCTCCTCCGTCGCTTCCATTGTCTCGTCCGGGGTGATGTGGTCACAGGAGGTCAAGGACGGCCTGATCGAACACATGCCTACCGTCATGCTGATGGATGGCTTTTCGTCGTCCGAGGCGCTGGGCATGGGCGCCTCGGTCAGCGCCAAGGGCATGTCCACCCCCACCGCCAAATTCATGCTCGGCGAGCGCTGCAAGGTGTTCGACGAGAACGACAATCCGGTCGAGCCGGGCTCGGGAATCCCCGGCATCATCGCCATCGGCCCGCCCAACCCGCTGGGCTACTACAAGGACGAGGCCAAGAGCGCCCGCACCTTCCGCACCATTCGCGGCATCCGCTACTCCATCCCCGGCGACTGGTGCCTGGTCGAGACGGACGGCACGCTGACCCTGCTGGGCCGCGGCAGCGCCTGCATCAACACCGCCGGCGAGAAGGTCTTCCCCGAGGAAGTCGAGGAAGCGCTGAAGACCCACCCCTCCGTGGAGGACGCCCTGGTGGTCGGCCTGCCCGACGAGAAGTGGGGCCAGGCAGTCACCGGCGTGGTGCGGCTGGCGGAGGGCCACGCCCTGGACGAGAACGCCCTGCGCGCCCACGTGCGCAAGTCCTTGGCTGGCTACAAGACCCCCAAACGCATTGTCGTCGCCACGGATGAGCTTCGCGCCGCCAACGGCAAGGCCGACTATCCAACCGCCAGGAAGGCCGCCGAGGACGCGCTGGTGGGCGCGGGGTAGGCCGCGCTCACGCCTCCGGCGGTGGCTCAGCTGCATGTTCGTTCTCGAAGATCGCCTCCACCGCCAAGCCGAAGGTCGCGGCGATGCGGTAGGCAAGGTCCAGCGAGGGATCATGCTTTTCGGTTTCGATGGCGTTCACCGCCTGGCGTGAAACCCCAACACGCCGTCCCAATTCCTCCTGGGTCCACCGGCGGCCCGATCGCAGAAACCTCACCTGGTTCTTCAACCCCGAGTGCCCCGCACGAAGGGCCGGACGGCGCCCAGGAACAGCCAGAAAAGAAAATAGACCATAACGCCCGGAATATGCTGCGCGCCGGCGAAGATCTCGGCAAATCCCCAGGCGGAGAAGGACGCGATCGATAGTCCGGACGCCAGAATGAATTGACGAGCCAGCACGCCGCGGACGAACTCGTCGCTATCGCGCATGAGGACCAGCATCGCCCAGAGCTGTCCGACCATAAACAGCCCAAAGCACGCGCTCATCCCCCAGCGAACCGGACCGGTCAGCGGGTGTAAGACGCCGAAGCGCGGCCCAAGGAATATGCTGAGCAGCATCGCACCCGTCACCATCAGATAGCCCGCCGTGAGCAGGAGGGTGACAATGAGAAATCTCTTGGTCGGTTTGTCCATTGGGCGACTCCAGAATGTCAGGCTTACCTGACATCGATTCAGTGTAAGGTCAACCTGACATCGTCCACGGACTGCTCCGAAAAGGTTGAGCCTGGTCCCGCCTGAGCGTTAGTCTGATCGCCGGCGCCAACGGGAGCGGGGGTCGGCATGCGGCTGTTAAGCGCAATGGTCTGCGCCCTCCTCCTGGTCGGCGCGCCCCTCGCCGCCGGCGCGCGGTCGCATGGCTACAGTCGCTCATACGGCCACCGGTCCAGCTACAGCCGCACCTCTGTCTTCCCTCGCGCCGAACGCATCTACATTCCGGTCGAACCGCTCCCCCTGTCCGTCCGTTGCGGCTATCGCCTGCGCGATTGGCGCGGCCGCTACATCCGCTGTTCCGCCGCCCGGGCCGCCTTCGAGCGCGACAATCCCTGCCCCTCCACCGGCCAGCCCCGCGGCGCCTGCCCCGGCTATGTGGTCGACCACATCGTCCCCTTGAAGCGCGGCGGCGCGGACCTGCCCGACAACATGCAGTGGCAGACGGTGGAAGAGGCGAGGGCCAAGGACAAGGTCGAGTAGGCGCCGGTCGCAAAATCCCTGTAGAGCATCGCTTCGGCGCGCGCGGCGCCAGCCGGCCGGACATGGGGAGCCTGAATATGAAAAAAACGATCGGACTGAGCCTGCTTTTGGCGGCCGCTGCGGTGAGCGCCGGCGTCGCCATCGCCCAGGCCCCCGCCACGACGACCGCCCCCGCCATGCACCCCGCCCCCGCAATGCAGGGCGGCTATCTGGCCAAGGGAACCGCGCCCAGCAGCCTGACCCTCCTGCCAGCGCCGCCGGCCAAGGGATCGGCCACCCAGGCCCGCGACAACGCCATGGCCAGGATCGCCCGGGGGCTGAAGGGCTCGCCGCGCTGGAGCCAGGCGACCCTGGACGCGGACCTGAAGTTCCCCGGCGCGGCCAACACCTATTCCTGCGCCGTGGGCGTCGACATCAACCCGACCAGCACTCCGCGCCTCTACACCCTGCTGACCCGCACCCTGATCGACGCGGGCCTAGCCACCTATCCCACCAAGATCAAGTACCAGCGGCCCCGCCCGTTCATGATCGCCGGCGGCGACATCTGCACCCCGGCGGCGGACGCCGGCTTGCGCAAGGATGGCTCCTATCCCTCGGGCCACAGCTCGGTGGGCTGGGCCTGGGCGCTGATCCTGGCCGAGGCCGCGCCGGACCGCCAGGACGCAATCCTGGCCCGCGGCCGCGCCTTCATGCAGAGCCGGGTGATCTGCAACGTCCATTGGCTCAGCGACACGGAGGCCGGGGCGCTGGTGGGCACGGCTGTGGTCGCCCGCCTGAACGACGACCCCGTCTTCCGCGCCGATCTCGAAGCCGCCCGGTCCGAGATCGCCGCCGCTCGCGCCGCCGGCCTGACTCCCACCAGAGACTGCAAGGCCGAATCCGCCGCCCTATCGAACGACCCGATGCCGGCGCCTTAGATGGCGGCGGTGTAACTTGCGCGGTGCGGGCCGTCTGAGTCACCACTGACGCTAGAGGGTCCGCAACCAAGCCGAACGATGAGCGCACGCGCCTTGTAATCGCCCTTGCCGCCCTCGCCTGCCTGGCCGCCGCGCCGGCAGGGCCGGACATCCATATGGAGGACGTAGCGCGGTTCTATACGGTCTATGACGCGGCCGGCGGCCATCCGAGCGCCGAGCAGATCCAGCACGACTATCTCGACCCCGGCTCGGCGGGCCTGCACCAGTTCGCCGCCGCGCGGACCACCACCGCCGCCCGGATCGCCGACGCCATCGCCAAGCGGCCGGACATCTATGAGGGCGCGCGCCGCTGCATGGCCGTGCTGCCGCGGGTGCGCCAGCGGCTCGAAGTCTCCATGCACAAGCTTGGCGAACTCTATCCGGAGGCGGTCTTCCCGCCGGTGACCATCGCCGTCGGCCGCGGCCGGCCGGTGGGCATCTCCGGGCCGGGCATGGGCGTCCAGATCGGCCTGGAGGCCCTGTGCGCCACCAGCTATCTCAACCCCAATGTCGAGGACCGGTTCGTGCACGTGATCGCCCACGAATACGTCCACGCCCAGCAGTCGCCAGTCCTGGCCAATGACGAGCATCCCACGGTGCTTGAACGCTCGCTGATCGAGGGCGCGGCCGAATTCGTCGGTGAACTGACGTCCGGCGAGGTCGCCTATTCCGTGTTCGGCGCATCGACCAAGGGCCGCGAGCTTGCGATCGAGACCGCCTTCGCCGCCGACGAGGACAAAACCGACCTCTCCGCCTGGCTTGACAACGGCACGGCCGACAAGCCCGGCGACCTTGGCTACTGGGTCGGCTATCGCATCTGCAAGGCCAACTACCAGCACACAGCCGACAAGCGCCGGGCGATCCGCGAGATCATCCAGATGACCGACCCGAAAGCCTTCCTGGTCAGAAGCGGATGGCGGCCGGGGGATTGAACTGAAGTAGGCCGCTCCACCCGCTCCTCATCCTGGGGCGCCGGCGCAGCGGGCGAGCGCCAGATTTTGACATCCCTCTTCGCGGCTTATTAATCGCGACCAGCTAGCGTGCCGCCATGCACGCGCCGCACCTGCCGAAGGTCCTGAACGACGGGCTGGGCGCTTCCGTCCAGTATCTGGCGATTCTGTTCCTGCTGTTTCCAGCCCTCGCCTACGCCTATGCGGCGGTAAAGGCGCGGCGGCTGCTTTGGCGCTGGCGCGACCTGCGCGAGGCCCTGGCGCCGGCCCATATCTACCAGACCCCGAGCGTGCGCTTCGATATCTTGATGTTCTGGGTGCAGATCTTCCTGATCCTACCGCCGCTCGTCTATATCGGCGCGCTCTATACCGCTCACCAATTCGCCGGCTTTCTGCACGCCAGCTTCGGCGCACCGCCAATAGCCCTCGGCGCCGGGCATCCCATCGCCGCGACGACCGTCCAGGTGCTGACCTCGGAGGTCCTGGGAACCTTCGGCGCCTACATCTTCCACTACGCCGGCCACAAGGTTCCGCTGTTCTGGACCCTGCATCAGGTCCACCACTCCACCGACGCCCTGTCGCCCTTCACCGCCGTGCGCGGCCATCCCGTGGACACGGTGCTGGGATTGATCGTCGGCGAGGCTTGGCGCGCCGTGATCGTGGGCCTGGCGCTCTACCTCACCGGCGGCGCCTTCACCACCACAGCGATCAGCCTGTTCGGAATTCTGGTCCTGGCGGGCCTGGTGCAGGGCGCGCTCAATCACAGCCATGTGCCGCTCTGCTATGGCTGGTTCAACCGGTTTTGGGTCGGGCCGACCTTTCACCAGATCCATCACAGCGCCGAGCCGCGCCACAGGGACAAAAACCTGGGCGCCGCCATTCCGGTCTGGGACTGGGTGTTCGGCACCCTCTATCTGCCACAGCCCGGCGAGACCTACATCCTCGGCCTGAATGAGCAGTCCCTCGGGGACGCCAATCCGCACAACAGCTGGCGCGGCTATATGATCGAGCCGATGATCGCCTTCGGCGTCGAGTTCGCCCGCCTGGTTCGCGGGGTCTTCAAACGACAAAGGCGGCGGAGCGTACGCCCCGCCGCCTTCGCAATTCGCTCAGGTCCAGATCAGAACCCGATCCAGACGCCGTTGCGATAATAGCCGTGATCGAACCGGTCCTTGCGCCACTGCATGTGCTTGGCGTGCCAGTTGTCCGGGTGCCAGACGACGCCCAGGTCGCCCGGATAGGCCAGCCGGTCATGGACGTGCCAGCATTCGTTCCAGCGATTGCAGGCGACATCGGCGGACGCGGTGGTCGCCGTCAGAGCCAGACCGGCGACCATGGCGCCCACGGCGAGCGCGGATTTTAAGCGAGACATGCGTTCTCCTCCTCCGAATACAGGTTCCTGGAGACGGGAGAACGGTTAACCGCGGAGCTAGGTTCCCACATTCATTGTGAAGCTTGCGTGACGCCAAGACTCCCTGCGGGACGGGCGGAGGCTGCAGTATCAGGCGTCGGGAAAGGCGTTCGCGATCGGGACCAGCCAATCGCCCAGCGCGCCCCACATGGCGTCGCTTTCAGGGCTCAAGCCCAACCGGACCAGGGTCACGCCCTTGGACGGGACGATCAGGATGATCTGGCCCTCGTGGCCCTCGGCGGCGAAGGCGTCCATCGGCCCCTTGCCGCCCAATAGCGACCGGTCGGCGCCGGTGGTCTTGGCCTCCAGCCAAAACCCCGCGCCATAGATCGGCGAGCGCGTCGGCGTGCGGGCGAACTTGACCCAGCCCGGCGGCAGGATTCGCCGGCCCACAACGATCCCGTCATTGCGGTAGAGTTCGCCGAACCGGGCGTAGTCGCGCGCCGTCGCATAGACCAGCGAGCCGCCATAGAAGGTCCCGGCCGGATCGAACTCGGCGACGGCGCCGGTCATGCCCACGGGCTCGAACAGGCTGGAGCGGATCCAGCCGGCCATGGCGGCGCGTTTGTCTGCGGCGCGGGTCGCCTGCGGAAACAGATGCGCGCACAGCTCGGCGGCGGCGAGCTGGAAGGCGCCGGTGGAATAGTTCCAGTGCGTCCCCGGCGCATACGCCTGCGGCTTGGCCGCCGTATAGGCCGCGCCATCCAGGCGGCCGACGCCATACAGCATCTTGGTCGCGTCGGAATCCGTCGGGCTGTAGGAGCCGTCGGTCCACTTCAGCCCGTCGGTCAGGGTGACCAGGGCGCGCAGTGTCAGCCGCCGATCGGCGTTCGGGGCCACGGTCAGCGGCTTGTCGACATCCACCTGCCCCTGCGCCACCGCGCAGCCCACCAGGGCGTGGGTGATCGACTTGGCCATCGACCAGGAAACGTGGCGCGTGGTCGCGGTGTGATCCTTGCCATAGGCCTCGAACACCGTCTGGCCGCCGCGCTGCACCAGCAGGGCGTCGCTGCGGCCAAGGATTTTCGCCAGCGGGCCGTTCGCCGCGGCCCAGGACCGGCCGACAACCTCCGCCTGCGCCGCGGTCTCCTTCGCCAACTCGGCCTGGGCCAGGGCGGCCTTTGCTGCAGCCGCCTTCGCTGCAGCCGCCGCCGCGGCGGCCTCCGGGGACCCCTTTTCGGGCGTGTGACCCCGCGCCAGGCCGCTCAGGCTTGCGCCCAGCGCCACGCTTCCCATACCAATGGTGAACTGGCGGCGCTGCATGGCGTCCTTCCCCCTTTAGGATTATCGACGGGGGCAGCTTAGGGGGAGATGGCGGCCTTGGGTATACCCGGACTTGTGCGCTGGATCGCCGGCGGCCTTGTGGTGCTGATCCTGATCGGCGCCGGCGTGGCCTATGTGATGGTCCGCCCTTACGCCCAGATCGGCGCCAGCTACATCGCCAAGCAGATGTGTTCCTGCCTCTTCGTCGCCGGCCGCTCCGAAGCGTCCTGCCACGCCGAGTTCGAGCCGGACATCGACCGGTTCAAGGTGAAGATCAGCCACCCCAAGCCCGGCCACGGCTCGGTCCGCACCCGCCTGGTGATCTTCTCCGGCGCCGCGCGATACACCGCAGGCTACGGCTGCACGGTGACGAAGTAGGCTCCGCCGTTTGAGGTTTCAGGCCACAGTCATCCCCTCCGGCAACGCCTCGGGCGTCGAGGTCCCCGCCGAGGTCATGAGGGCTCTCGGGACCCAGGCGCGGCCGGCGGTCGTCATCACCATCAACGGCCACGCCTGGCGCAGCCGGGTGGCGGCGATGCGGGGACAACGCCTGATCGGGATCAGCGCCGCCAACCGCGACGCTGCCGGCATCGCCCTGGGCGACTTCATCGAGGTCGATCTTCAGCTCGACCTGGCGCCCCGGATCGTTTCCGAGCCGGCGGACCTGGCCCAGGCGCTGGACCGCGACCCGAGAGCCAGAGCCGCCTTCGACCGCCTGCCCTTCGGCCTCAAGCGAAAGCACGTCGCGGACATCGACGCGGCGAAGAGCCCGGAAACCCGACAGCGCCGGATCGATAAACTGGCCACCGCGATGAAGGCGGGTTCGCCGGCGCGCTGATTGGCGTTACAGTGAACGGCGTTATCCCGGGGTTCCAAACCCCTCCCAGGCAGGAGGTCCATCATGCAGCCCGCCAACGTCGTGTCCAAGGAGGAATGGCTCGCCGCGCGCCGGGCGCTGATGGCGAAGGAAAAGGCGCACATGCGCGAGGGCGACGCGCTGGCGGCCGCGCGGCGCGACCTGCCTTGGGTGAAGGTCGACAAGACCTATGTGTTCGACACCACGAGCGGACCGAAGACCCTGGCCGAACTGTTCGGCGGCCGCGGACAGTTGATCGTGCACCACCTGATGTACGGCGCCGACTGGAGCGCCGCCTGCCCCGGCTGCAGCTTCCAGGCCGAACACATCGACGGCCCGGCGCCGCATCTGGAGCGGCACGACGTGACCATCCTCGCCGTCTCCAGCGCCTCACTGGACAAGCTCAATGCCTACAAGGCGCGGATGGGCTGGCGGTTCGAGTGGGTATCGGCTGCCGGCAGCGACTTCAATCGCGACTTCCGGGTCACCTTCACCGATGACCAGATCGCCCAAGGCCGCATCGACTACAACTTCGGTACGATCGAAACCGACGCCCGCTACATCGACAAGGAGCTGCCCGGCGTCAGCGTGTTCTGCAAGGACGCGGCCGGCCAGGTGTTCCACACCTACTCCACCTACGCCCGCGGCCTCGACGCCCTCCTCGGCGCCAACCACTATCTGGACCTCACCCCCGAAGGCCGCAACGACGCCGCCTATCCCAACTGGCCGAGCCGGCGGGATGAGTACGACAAGGCGGCCTCAGACGGCTAGACCTCCGGAACCCTCGCCCATGCAGTGGGGAGAGGGTTCTCGCGACTAAGCCGGAACGTAGGTCAACCTGATCACGTCCTCGCCAATCAAATCGCTGGCCACAAGGCGGAGCGGCGGCCGGGGGCCGGCGAAGAAGGGCGCGCCGCGACCCAGCACGATGGGGTGCAAATAGAGTCGATACTCATCGATCAGACCAAGGTCGGTCAGGCTCCGCGCCAGGTCCGGCCCGGAAACGCTGATCTCCCCGTCGAGCCGGGCCTTCAGTTCACCGACTGTCGCCTCGATGTTACCCTCGACCAGAGTGGCGTTGGGGCCGACGGACTTGAGCGAGCGCGACGCGACCCACTTCGGCATGCGCCGCCACGCCGCCGCGTACTCACGGAACGCCTCACTCCACTCGGGATCGTCTTCGTCCCAATAGCGCATGATCTCGTACATGCGGCGGCCATACACACTGCCAGCCACGTCGCGCACCTGCTCTGTCCAGTGATGAAAGAGCGCCGGGCTCGGCGCGAATTCCATGTGGTCGACGTAGCCGTCCAGGGACTGATTCATTCCGAAGACCAGCTTCGCCATGCCGCAAAACCTCCACCCCGGGGCCTTCAGAATAGCTAGAACCGCCGGTTCGCGGAAGCGAGTTGGACGCAAACTGAGCGCCGCTTTGTCAGGCGCCTACACCCCCGTGACCTCGCGGCACGCGTCCATCACCGCCTTCTGAATGGCCGGGTCCACCTCGATGGCGAACCCGTGGTCGTAGTCGCCCGGTTTGTCCCAGTTGAACGCGGACGACCCCTCGCCCTTCAGCAGCGCCTGCACGGGGATGTGGGCTGCGACCTCAATACTGTTGGCGCGGAAGGGCGCGCTGATCGCGACGTAGGCTTTGAGGAACCAGGGCGCGTCGCGGAAGATGCCGGTGCGGACGAACCCCGGGGTGGCGCAGCCGGCGAACATCTTCGGGTGGGTCTTCATCAGCCAGTCCGCATAGTAAAGAGATGCGCCGTTGACCTGCATCAGCATGGTCCAGAAGTTGAACCCCTCGAACCAGGGGAACCGTTTCGGATCGAGCTTGGGCGTTTCGGTCATGGTCGCCGTGAGCATGACCACCCGGGGGTGTTCGGCCGCCAGCAGCCGTGGCAGCAGCAGCTGGGTCAGGTGATAGCGGCTGAGGTAGCTTAGCGCGAAGAAAAGGGTGAGCCCGTCGACGGTGCGGATGTCCTTGGTGGCGAAGGTCGCCGCCGAATGCATCAGGCCATCGATCTTGTCGGTCAGCTCGCCTACGCGCCGCGCCGCATCGCGGACGCCGGCGTGGGTCGACAGATCCACGGACAGGAAGGACGCCCGCTCGCGCGCGGCGCCGAACGACGCGACCGCCTGCTCGCCCTTGCGCTGGTCTCGCCCCAGCAGAATGACGCGATGGCCGGCGGCCAGCAGCTCCCGCGCCGCCTGCAGCCCGACGCCGCTGTTGCCGCCGGCGATGACGAAGGTGTTCATGGCCGTCCTGACTCCAAGGGGGACGCGGATGGCAGCAGCACCAGCTTGCCGTGTGCGCGGCCGCTCAGGCTGATGTCGAGGGCCTCGCGCCACGCCTCGAGGGCGAAGGTTCGCGCAATCGGGATGGAGAACCGGCCGTCGGCGGCGAGCTGGGCGAACTCGCCGAGCACGTCCCAGCGGGTTACGGACCCGCCCGGTCCTGTCGCCGGCTCGCCGAAGCCGGTGCGGACACCCACGGCGCCGGCGCGTGCGAAGTCGCCACAGGTGATGACCCGCAGAGGGTCGCCGCCGGCAATCTCCACCAGGGTCGGCAGAATGCCCTCGGGCGGGCCCAGGTCTGGCCTGAGGTTGAGCGGCGCGGCGTCGAAGATCAGGTCCGGCGCGCCTCCGGCGATCGTACGGACGCGCTCGACCATGCCGTCGCCATAGGCGGTGACCTGGGCGCCCATTGCCCGCAGCCGTTCGGCGAAGGTGGGACCGGCGGTGGCGATGACGCGGGCGCCACGCAGCAGCCCTATCTGCACGGCGGCGAACCCTACGGTCGCGCCGGCGCCGTTGACCAGCAGGGTCTGACCGGCCTTCACCCCAAGCCAGGCGAGGTAGCGGTAGGCGGTCTCCACCGACAACGGCATGGCGGCGGCCTGGCTCATCTCAAGGCCGGCCGGGACGAACGCCCATTGATTCAGCACCGCATAGTCCGACGCCCCCGCGCTGGGGCAGCCCGCATAATCCGCCGCGCCCAGGGCACGGTCGCCGACCGCGACCCCGGTTACGCCCGGACCGAGAGCGTCGACGATCCCGGCGACGTCCAGGCCGATCCCCCGGGGAAGATCTCCGGCGAACAGGCCGCGGCAGAGCGCCCAGTCGGCGGGGTTGAGCCCGCAGGCCTGGACCCTTACGCGGATGCGGGACGATCCGGCGATGGGGATGTCGGAGTCCTCAAGACGCAAGACGTCCGCCGGTTCGCCATAGTGATGAAATCGGATCGTTCTCATGGCGTCGCCTCCGTTGCGTCAGTCACTGACATATAGGCATAGTGACAGTCACTGACAATGAGGATATGACTCAGCCATGCCACGGAGCGGAGAAGATGCGCGGCGGCGCCTGCGGGACGCCGCCCTGGAGCTGTCCCTCGAGCGCGGCTACGAGGCGGTCACCACCGCCGAGATCGCCGCCCGCGCCGGCGTCACCGAGCGCACCTTCTTCCGCCACTTCCCGGACAAGCGCGAAGCCCTGTTCGATGGGGAGGAGGCGTTTCGCGACGTCCTGACCCAGGCGGTCGCCGCCGCGCCGGCAGACCTGGACCCCATGGGCGCCCTGCAGCTCGCCTTCGGATCGGTCGAGGAGATGATCTGGGACAATCGCGACTTCTCCAGGCCGAGGGCCGCGGTGATCGCCGCCTCGCCCGCCCTGCAGGAGCGCGTCCTGACCAAGACCGCGGGCCTGGTCAGCGCGTTGGCCGAGGCGTTGAGCCGCCGCGGCGTCGACAGCGCGCTGGCGACCTTGGCCGCCCAGACGGGCATGGCCGCGTTCAGCTACGCCACGAGCCAGTGGGCCGCCGATCCGGCGGCGGGGCTAGCGGTGCATCTGGGGCGGGCATTTGCGCAGCTGCGCGGGTTGTCGGCGGCAAAATAACGTCGTCAAGAATTATCCTGGACCGGCGTTCTCGCGCAAAGGCGGCGTAGCCGGCCTCATCCAGGTCTCCGGCGGCCAGTCGCTCACTTGGGCAGCGCGTGTAGCGTCTTGCGATATCGCCGCATGATCTCCTCGGCATTGTCCATCTTGCCGGCGAAGTCGGGATCATGCGGCGTGAGGCGGTGGCCGCCGTCGGGCGTTTCGACGGCGTAGAGCACATCGCCCTTGCTGACTCAGTCGGGTCAGCATTTTCTTGGGGATCACCACGCCGGTGGAGGCGCCAACAGCGGTCAGCATCAGCTTGATCATTGGGGTGTCCGTGACAAAGGTATAACTATGCCAATGCTGGCGGTAGCGGGATCAATCTCCGGTAGTGTCTCGGTTTGAAATCCGGCGCCGTTGACAAGCATGGCGTCGAGCGACGGGCGGCGCTATCTTCGGGGCATGATAGGCAAGGTATATCTCCCCTTCGTGGGCGGCCTAGGGCTCATGGCTATGGGGGCTGTGAACCTGTTATCCCATGGCCCAGGATGGTTCGGCATCGCCCAGCTTGTGCTCGGCTTCGCTGCTGTTGCCCTGGCCCTCTACTACTGGCGGGATTCACATACCCAGGGGTCCTAGAAGCGGCAAGCGCCCTGGCGACCTGACCGGCGCGACTTTCTTGGTCGCGAAGACCGCCACGGGCGAAGTTCAAGATAACCCATTACCCGACGACAAGGTTCACCACAGCCGGAGGGCGCCCTGTCATCGTAATTCGGAGCCCGGATTACACGACCTTAATTGGCGCTCGCCGCCGCGCCGCTGGTATCACGGTCGCCTGCGCAACATCGCGCGGGCAGCCCGTCCGAGGTCCGCATGGCGTTCTCCGTCCTGGCCCTGGCCGCCGCGCTCTCGGCCGCGGCCGTCGCAACCGCCGCGCCGCCGGATCCGCCGCCGGACCCCCACGCCACGCTCGCCGCCGTCGACAAGGTGGTTTCGCCGAACGGGATCGATGAGGCCAAGGCCGTGGAGATCGGCGGGATCAAGCAATGGATCACCGTGCGTGGGCGCGACCGGAGAAACCCCATCCTGCTGGTGATCCACGGCGGTCCAGCAGCCCCCGATCTGCCCGAAAGCTTTCTCTATGCGCCCGGCTGGGAGGACTATTTCACCGTGGTGGAGTGGGACCAGCGGGGGGCCGGCAAGACCCTCGAGCTGAATGATCCGAAGGCGGTTGCGCCGACGATTACCACCGACCGGATCGTGCAGGACGCCGAAGAAGTCACCGACTATCTGCGCAAGACCTACAACCGGAAAAAGATCTTTGTGCTTGGCCACTCCTGGGGATCAAACGTCGGATTGCGGCTGGCGCAGCGACGGCCGGAATGGCTGTACGCCTACATCGGCGCCGGCCAGATGATCGATTTCACCGCGCAGGAACGGGTGGGCTACGCCTGGGTGCTCGGGAAGGCGAAAGCGGACGCAAACGCCGAGGCGGTGAGGCAGCTTGAAGCGATCGCCCCCTATCCTGAAGCCGACGGGCGCATTCCGATCGAAAAGATCAATGTCGAGCGCAGATGGTCGGTCCACTATGGCGGGCTGACGTTCGGCCACGACACCTACGAGGTCTGGGAATTCGCCGAGGAGCTATCGCCGGATTATTCCCAGGCGGATTTCAACGCGATCGATCAGGGCAGCGCCCTGTCCTTTCCGCGCCTGTTGCCGCAGATGGCCAAGATCGACTTCACCGCCGTCACGCATCTCGACTGCCCGCTCATCATCTTCGCCGGCCGCTACGACTACACCACGCCCAACGCCCCGGTGCAGCGGTGGTTCGACAAGGTCACCGCGCCCAGCAAGCGATGGGTGTGGTTCGAGAACTCCGCGCACATGATGTACCTGGAAGAGCCCGGCCGCGCGCTGGTGAGCCTGGTGCAGGACGCGCTCCCGCTGGCGGGCGGTCCGGGAAGCTGATTTTGCGCGGGCTGGGGTATCAGCAGACCAGTCCTGATCGGGGTCCATATTGGCCCGTCTCCTGGGCCTTGTGCCCAGGACCCATTGGACTCGAACGGCGGTGATCAGGGCGCCGTCGGCGCCGTCGCGACGAACCTCGCACCCGTCGCGCTCAATGGGCCCCAGGCCCAAGGCCTGGGGAACGGGGTGGTTTTGGTCCCCCAAGCCGCACCGCCCGCAAACCGCATGATGGAATGATGTTTCGGCATGCGGCTTTAAGGGGAAAAGCGGTCGGAGAACGCGGACTGACCAAGGTGACCGCGCGCTTAATTCAGAGCGGACCAAGCAGGGTGGGCCGTGGACTCAGAGTTGAATGCACTCTCAACCGCAATTGGGGAGCCGCAGTTTCAGCGCGCCTAAGGCTCAAGAGCGCCAATCAGCGCTACTGCAACTCCCGGGACGGTCAGAAGCAGGACCACTTTCGCGAGGCCACCCATCTTTTCCTTGAACGAGCCACCTGGAACGCCTTCCGCCTCGTCCACGAACGCCTTTCGCGCCGGTGGAAGGAGCCAGAGTAAGACGTTCGCCCCGATCAAACCGGGGCCCACTGCCGCCGCGAAGCTGCCGAAGAACATCATGCCTTCAGAGGTGGGAGAACTTGTCGCCAGTGCGACCGCTGGATGAGCGAGGCTATGAACCCTGTTTCCGATGTAAAACATCCCAAACGCCAAGCCCAACACACAAGAAAGCGCAGAGATCGGTGTCAGCGCAACGAGCCACGTGGGTAGGGCTTTCCGCATGTTTTCGTCGTTTTTAACCTGAGCAGATGTTCTCGCCTCCCCTCCCCGCCCCCTACTCCATTGTCACCACGACCTTGCCCATGGCCTTGCGGCTGGCCAGGTGCTTGATGGCGTCGCCGGCCTTGGCCAGGGGGAAGTGTTCGGAGACGTAGGGCTTGATCTTGCCGGCGTCGTAGAGGTCGAACAGTTCCTTGACGTTCTGCATGTGCGCCTTGGGGTCGCGGGTCACCGCCGAGCCCCAGAACACCCCGACAATGTCGCAGCCCTTGAGCAGGGCGAGATTGAGCGGAATGCGCGGGATGCCGGCCGGAAAGCCGATCACCAGGAAGCGGCCTTCCCAGGCCATGGAGCGGATCGCCGCCTCGGCGTAGTCGCCGCCGACGCCGTCATAGACCACGTCCGCGCCGTGCTCGCCGCAGGCTTCCTTGAACAGGTTCGCCAGCGCCTTGGCGCCGTCCTTGTCGAAGGGACCTTGGGGATAGACCACGCCCAGGTCGGCGCCGTGCTTGATCGCCAAGGCGACCTTTTCCTGCGACGAGGCGGCCGCGATCACCTTGGCGCCCATCGCCTTGCCGAGCTCGACGGCCGCCAGGCCCACGCCCCCGGCAGCGCCGAGCACTAGCAGGGTGTCGCCGGGCTTCAGGTGGCCGCGGTCCTTCAGGCCGTAATAGGAGGTGCCGTAGGTCATGATGAAGGCGGCGGCGGTGTCGAAGGGCATGGCGTCGGGGATCGGGATCAGCCGGGCGGCGTCCAGCGCCATCTCCTCGGCCATGCCGCCCCAGCCGGTGTTGCCCAGCACCCGCTGGCCGACCTTCAGGTGGGTGACGCCCTCGCCGAGCGCCTTGACCACGCCGGAGACCTCGCCGCCGGGGGCGAACGGCCGCGCGGGCTTGAACTGATATTTGTCCTCGATGATCAGCACGTCGGGGTAGTTGACCCCGCAGGCCTTGACGGAAATCACCGCCTGGCCGGGCTTGGCTTCGGGGCTCGGCAACTCGTCCAGCACCAGGGTGTCCGGTCCGCCCACGGCCTTGCTCAACAGCGCCTTCATCCCCGTCACTCCTTTAAACGATCGTTTCGTTGGGCGGCGACGCTAGTGCGGCGAGGCGCAAAGGAAAAGTCGGTTTGTGGTGAAATCGGTCGGGAAGGCCGGGAGACGGGAATTGGCGCGCCCGCGGGCCGGCTCGTCCGCCGACGTCATTGGACGGCGATGAACTTCTGGCCGACGAAGATCGACAGGAAGGGCATGTTCACGAAGGTGGCGATCGCGAAGATGACGCCCAAGGCGACCAGGGTGGCCAGCAGGCCGCGTTCGCGAAACAGTTTTTCCGGGCTTTGCGCCGAGGATCCGGCCCGCATCGACAGCGCCAGATACTGGGCGAACAGGATGGTGATGAAGGGCATCAGCAGCAGGTATTCGATCCGGTACTTGATCAGGAACACCGCCAGAAAGAAGCTGGAGAGCAGGCCGTAGGTGAAGCAGGACACGGTCAGCGAGATTTCCGTATAACCGCGGAAGCTGGCGCGGTAGCGGACCAGCCGGGCCCGCCCGTGCGTCGCCGTGATCTCGCGATATTCCGACAGGCGCTTGGCCGCCATCAGGAAGGCGCCGCCAAACCAATAGGCCGCGATCACCGACACCGGCGGCAGGGTGGTCGCATTGATCATCGCCCAGCCGATCAGCAGCCGCAGCGGGTTGTTGATCGATTCCGAAATGACATCCAGGTAGGGCCTGTCCTTGGTTCGCAAGGGACGGGCGTTATAGACCACGCCCTGCAGGGCGAACGCGCTGGCCGCCATCAGCATGGTCTTGCCGCCGAGCCAGGCGCTCAAGAGGCCGACGGCCACAAGGCCCACCCACTCGAGAAAGACCAGGGATTCCTTCAGCTCGCGCTGTACCGACGCGCGCCTGGATTTGGTGGGATGGTGCTTGTCGAAGTCCCGGTCCAGCCACTCGTTGATCGTGTAGTTGGCCGAGGCGACGCAGACCGCGCAGACCAGCCCAAGGACGATCCGTAAGAGGACATCCTGGCTCATGGTGCGGGTCAAAAGATAGGCCAGGACCGCGCCCGGCACGATGAAGATGTGCTTGGTGCTGTGGTCCAGCCGGGCGATCGCCAGATAGTCGGTCAGCGTGCCGGACAGCTTGCGGCCGGCGGCGGCGCCGAAGTGAGACTCTGGAATGACGTCGGCCATAAGGGATCCCTTGCCGCCCCAGATAACCCGATCGACGTTGCCGCCGGATTAAGGGCTCGGCGGATGACGAAGGAGGGGATCAGCAACCCAAACTCGCTCCAGCCGCCGTCTGGCCGACAGCGGGCTCAGGCCTGAGACCACGCGGCCTTGGGGATGGGCAGGAGGTCGACCAGTTTCTGGATCACGCCGAAGACGCCCTGGAACCGGGCCGGGCCGTAGGTGACCGCCAGCAGGTAGCAGACTTCTCCTGGATCGGCCTTGGGGGCGTGGACGAAATCGAGCTGGGCCAACGACACTTCGCCGGCGCCATAGTGGGCGTGGCCGTCGTGGTAGCCGCCGGTGACGATCAGGGTCAGTTCGTCGGCCGCATGGTCGTGGTCGGCGACGCCGGCGCCCGGCTCCACCCGCATCAGCTCGGCGAAGCCGCCGCCCTTGATCCGCAACGGCAGGCGGCGGATGCCGAAGCCGAGGAACTGCCAGTCGGCATGGTCGAGAGCGTCCAGCGCCGCCTCGCGCAGGGGTGAAGGCAGGGCGGCGATCTCGCCCGCCCATCTTCCCCTGGCGGCGCGGGCCCTTGCGTCGAGGTCGCGCCCGGCGGCGGCGCCGATCTGAGCCATGACCACGTCCAGGGCGCCTGAGTCCAGGCCGGCGGGGGCTTCGTCCGCTAGCAGGGCGCCGGCGGCGATGTCCTCGGCGCGAGCCTCGAAGGCGGCGTCGGCCCGCAGCGCGACCACCGTGTCGGCCAGCAGGCGGATGGCCGGGTCATCGCCTCGTGCGGCCAGCAGCTCTTGAAGCGAGGGCGCGGTCATTGGTCCGCCGCCTCGTCTTCGTCGTCCCGAAGGCGCAGCTTCAGCTTGGCGAAGGCGAGCCTGAGGCGCGATTTCACCGTGCCGAGCGGCAGGCCGGTGCGCTCGGCGACCTGGCTGTGCGACAGGTCTTCGTAGAAGGCCACGCGGACCAGGTCGCGCTGCTCCGGCGGCAGCTCGGCGACGGCGACGCGCAGCTCGGCTTCCCGCTCGGCGGCTTCGGTGAGGCGGTCGGCGGACGCGGCCGGCTCGGGATGGAAGCTCGGATCGCTCGCGTCGAGCACCGCCCGCTGATCGCGGCGGAAGGCGTCGATGCGGCGGTTGCGGGCGATGCGGAAGATCCAGGTGGCGACGGAGGCCTGCCGACGGTCGAACGTGGCGGCCTTGCGCCAGACCGCGACCATCACCTCCTGGCTGACCTCTTCGGCCTCGGCCTGGCTCATGCCCAGGCGCAGCAGATAGCCCTTCACCCGGGGCGCATAGTAGGCGAACAGGCGGGTGAACGCGGCCCTGTCGGCGCTCGACGCGACCCGTTCGACCATGTCGGCGAAGACGGCGTTCTGCTCGACAATCTCAGAGGCGTTGCGGGTCAGCCTGCGGTCCTCGAACGGCACGACAATCTTTTCGCGCGTGGGGGTCCCATGCGCGCCCAAAGCTTCGCACGGAAGCGCCGCCCGGAAAACGGCGCCGTCCCGTTGCGGCTTTGGCCGACACCTCTCATCTGCTATGACCCTGGATCCTGGCATGGAGCACAATACGCCTTGAGCGTAACTCTGGATTTATCGCCGCGTTCAAAGACGCCGGCCGCACCTGACGTCAAGCTTTATGGATTGGGCCGGCCTGAGCTGGCGCGGGCCCTGAGCGACGCCGGCATTTGTGCGCCGGACCGGGCGCGGATGCGCGCCGGCCAGCTGTGGCGCTGGATGCATCATCACGGCGTCACCGATTTCGACGCCATGACCAATATCGACAAGCCCACCCGCACCGCGCTGGCCGAACGCTTCAATCTGGCGCGGCCGGAAATCGTGGAGCGGCAGGTCAGTTCCGACGGCGTGCGCAAATGGCTGATCCGCTTTGGACCAGGGGTCGAGGCGGAGACGGTCTATATTCCCGACGTCGGCCGCTCCGGCGCTCTGTGCGTCTCTAGCCAGGTGGGCTGCACCTTGAACTGCACCTTCTGCCACACCGGCACCCAGGCGCTGGTGCGCAACCTCACCGCCGGCGAGATCGTCGCCCAGGTGCAGACCGCGTTCGACGACCTGGAGGAATGGCCGTCGGGCGGCGTGGACCGCAAGCTGTCCAACATCGTCTTCATGGGCATGGGCGAGCCGCTGTATAATCTCGACAATGTGGCGACGGCCGTGGACATCATCTCCGATCCGGAGGGCCTGTCCCTGTCGCGGCGGCGGATCACGGTCTCCACCGCCGGCGTGGTCCCGCAGCTGACTCCGCTGGGCGACCGGGTCGGGGCGATGCTGGCCATCTCGCTGCACGCCACCAACGACGAGCTGCGCGACCAGCTGGTGCCGCTGAACCGCAAATACCCGATCGCCGAGCTGATGGCCGGCATCCGCAACTATCCTGGCCTGTCGAACACCCGCCGGGTGACCTTTGAATATGTGATGCTGAAGGGCGTCAACGACACCCCGGCCGAGGCGCGCGCGCTGGTGCGGCTGCTGTCGGGCCTGCCGGCGAAGATCAACCTGATCCCGTTCAACGCCTGGCCCGGCGCGCCCTACGAATGCTCGGACTGGGGCGCCATCGAGGCCTTTGCATCCATCGTCAACAAGGCCGGCTACGCCTCGCCGATCAGGACGCCCAGGGGCCGCGACATCCTCGCCGCCTGCGGGCAGTTGAGGTCGGAGAGCAAGAAGGTGCGGGCGAGTGAACGGCGGGCGACGGAGCGGGCGGACGCCCTGCCGCCGCTAGCCTGACTTGGGCCGTACTGACGAGGCAGGGTGCGGGTCCAGCATCCTCCGCAACCGCGCCTCCAGCGCCGCGCGGTCCTTCAGGTCGCACTCCCAGATCGTCTCGACCCGCCAGCCCAGCGCGGTCAGGGCCTCGAGATGGCGCGCGTCCCGCGCCCGGTTGCGGCCGACCTTGCCGAGCCAGTAGTCGCGATTGGCCTTCGGCACCCGGGCGCCTCGGGCGCAGTCGTGGCCGTGCCAGAAGCAGCCGTGGACGAAGATCACCAGCCTGCGGCCGGGCATAACGACGTCCGGCGCGCCGGGCAGGTCCTTGCGGTGCAGGCGGTAGCGCGCGCCGAGCCGGGTCAGGGCCTGGCGGACGATCAGCTCCGGCCTGGTGTCGCGCCCCTTGACCCGCGCCATCACCGCCGAGCGCTGCTCGGGGGTGAAGACGTCGGTGGTGGGGGGAAGGCTCAAAGCCCCTCGAACAGCGCCGTCGACAGGTAGCGTTCGGCGAAGCTGGGGATGATGGCGACGATCAGCTTGCCGGCCCATTCGTCCTGGGCCGCCAGGCGGAAGGCCGCCGACAGGGCCGCGCCCGAGGAAATCCCGCCGGGCAGACCCTCGATGCGCGCCGCCTTGCGCGCCATCTCGAAGCTCTCGTCGTTGGAGACTGTGACGATCTGGTCGATCACGCCACGATCGAGGATGCCCGGCACGAAGCCCGCGCCGATGCCCTGGATCTTGTGCGGCCCCGGCTGGCCGCCGGACAGCACCGCCGAGCCTTCCGGCTCCAGGGCGATCATCTTCAGGGAGGGTTTGCGCGCCTTCAGCACCCGGCCGACGCCGGTGATGGTGCCGCCGGTGCCGACGCCGGAGACCACCGCGTCCACCGCCCCGTCAGTGTCGTTCCAGATTTCCTCGGCGGTGGAGACGGTGTGGACCAGGGGGTTGGCGGTGTTCTCGAACTGCTGCGGCATCACCGAGCCGGGGATTTCGGCCAGGAGCTCCTGCGCCCGGGCCACCGCGCCGCGCATGCCCTTCTCCGCCGGCGTCAGCTCCAGCCGCGCGCCCAGCAGCGCCAGCATCTTGCGCCGCTCCACCGACATGCTCTCGGGCATGACCAGGATCAGCGGATAGCCCTTGGAGGCGGCGACGAAGGCCAGGGCGATGCCGGTGTTGCCGCTGGTGGGCTCGACGATCACCGAGCCGGGCTTGAGCAGGCCTTGGGCTTCCAAGGATTCGATCATCGAGGCGCCGATGCGGTCCTTGACGCTGCCCAGGGGGTTGAAGAACTCCAGCTTGGCCAGCACCACGCCCTTGGGCTCCAACTCGGCGGTCAGGCGAGGCAGGCGGATCAGCGGGGTGTCGCCGATGGTGTCGATGATGGAGTCGTAGATCCGGCCGCGGCCTTTTCGCTTGTAGCGGGCCGCGTCGTACGTGGCTTTCGGGGCGGTCTTGGTGGCGGCGTCGGTCACGAGGGAGCCTTTCTGCGAGGGCATTTCCTACCAAATTAGTCGAGCTTGGCGCCGGAGTCCGTTCAGAAAAGGCGCCAGCCTATTCAGCGGCGATGACAGCCGGGCCAGCCAGCAGGGGTTCGATCAGCTGTTCGGCCAGGAACCGCACCACCGGCGCCGCCACGCCATCACCGATCAGATGAAACGCCTCCGTCTCCCCCTTTGGCAAGTGATAGGAATCGTCCAGACCCATGAGGCGGGCGCCTTCACGAGCGGTGAGGCGGCGGCTGCGGACGGCCTCGCCCTCGGCGATCAGCAGGAACTGGCGCGAGGAGCCGCCGGCGGGGGTGCGCAGGCAACCCGCACGCCCGTCGAGGCGCAGCTCGGCCCGTTGCACCTTGACGCCGTTCTCGACCCGGATGCGGCGGTAGACGGCCGCGACCACCCGCTCGCCGGACGCGCGCGCGGCGTCCAGGCGGCGGCGATGCAGGGGGCTGAGTTGGTCGAGCAGCTTTTGTGTCTGATCGGGCGAACGCCAGGTCACGGCCGCGTCGGGCTCGAGGAGATCGACAAGGCGGCGGTTGGGCGCCGGCGGCTCGGCCAGCCGCCACCAGCGCCAGCGGGTTTTCAAGTCGACCGGCAAGGCTGCGTGCGCCGCTTGCACCGCGCGGCCCTGGAAGGCGCCGGGACCACTCGCTGCCTGAGCCGCGCCGTCGCGCACGGCGATGACGAACACCCGGGGCCGGGACTGAGGCAGGAAGCGAACGGCGTCCACCTCGACGGCGCCGAAGTCGTAGCCGGCCTCGCCAAACGCTTGGCACACCGCCGCGAAATCCGCGCGCCCGTGCGAGGTCAGCAGGCCAGCCACATTCTCCAGCACGATCACGCGCGGCGCCCGTCCCTCGGCGGCAAGCCCCTGCACCAGCCTCCAGAACCCCCAGAAGGCCGAGGACCGGCCGCCAGTCAGGCCCGCCCGCGCGCCGGCGAGGCTGAGGTCCTGGCAAGGCGACGACGCCCAGGCCAGGTCCGCCGCGCCAGGCAGATCGGCGGGGGACAGGTCCCAGACGTCGCCCTCGCGCAGATGCTCATCGCCCCAGTTGGTGCGATAGCTGCGCGCCTTGGCAGGGTCGAAGTCGTTGGCGAACAGGCAGCGCCAGCCCGCGCCGAGGCCTGCGCGCGCCATCCCGCCGCCGGCGAAGAACTCATAGACCGTGAAGGGGGTGGGACGACTCATGCGGGTGATGAGTCTAGGGCAATCTGAGGCCAAGGGTAGTTGGCTCGGGTTGCGCCGGGCGATGTGGTTGTCGAGGCCGGCAGCGCACCTTAAGCAGGGCTATGTCACTGCCACTTGATCCTACTTGGACGGACGCGATCTGGCGGTCGCCCTTCAGACTCCGTTTTCAGCTGAGCACGGCTGGCGAGAAGAGCGACGGCGGCAACTACATCAACATGTTCACCAGCAGTTTTGACCGGGCGCGAGAGCTTGCGCGCTCGGCGCTCGGCCCCGGCCCACCACTTGCCATCGTGGCCGACTTTGCTGCTGCAACTTGGAAAATTCACATCGACGAAAATGAAAAAGCGTTCCCGGACAGCTTTGCCGCGCTCGCCGACATGGGCGTTCCGACGGATGGCGCTGAAGCGATTTGGAGCGGCTATTTCGATCCCGGTAGTGAGCAAGACGGAGAGGCTGTGTCCTGCGAGCACAGAGCCGTCCGGGTCACTTGGGACCAAGCCGACATTCTGCTCTGTAACGACATTGCCCAGGAGATCGGCGTCCGGCCCCGGGCGCCTCTGCTCTCTAAGCTGGTCGATCGCGGAAGAGGGATCGTGGTCGATGCGTATGACGATCGGGGCATGGACATTACGGCCCTCACGGCCGAGCCGATTCAGCACCTCTATCAGCAATATGGCGCGTGGCTACTCGACTACGACCTGCCGCGAATGACGGAGGCATTTGGTCCTCCACCCGCGCGCTCCTAACCCACAAACTGCCAAGGTCACAGTCCGGCATCGAACGCATGATGGAATGATTTTTCGGCGATCCGTCTTGGTCAAGGACCGCCTTCGGCGGCGCGGAGCGCCGTCCTTGAGCAAGGCGGATCGCCGAAAGTAGGCTGTCCATGCGATCAATGACGCGGTTTCGTTCGCCGTAGCGCGGCACAAAGCCACGCCGGAGGGGTCGCCAGCCTACTCCCGCGGCGAGCCGACGTGGATCAGATGGTGGTGGTTCAGGCCGAACATCGCCGGCGAGGGCAACAGCAGACCCAGGCCCACCGCGACGATCGCGCTGAACGCCCAGAGCGCTTTGACCATGTTGCTATCGGAGAACTTGATCATGAATTCAATTCTAAGCCGCACCTCTTAACGTACGGCTAAGCTTCGTTTCTATTCCCATCCTACGGGCGGGAGCGGTCGCCGGATCATCCGGCCAAGCTGATATGGCCCCGGTGGGTTTCTATTCAATACCCACCTTGGCGCGCTACCTTGCCGCTTGACGCATCCGTGGTCAGGCGCGCTCAATGAGCTGAACAAAGATAACCTGTGGGAGACGGGCCATGGACCGGGCCTATGACGTGGTGATCCGCGGCGGACGCGTGATCGACGGGACCGGGGCTGAGGGCTTCGAGGCGGACGTCGCGATCAAGGACGGCGTCATCGCCAACGTCGGCGCCGTCTCGGCCGCCGGCGCCGAGGAGATCGACGCGCGCGGCCGGCTGGTGACGCCCGGGTTCGTCGACGTCCACACCCACTATGACGGCCAGGCCACCTGGGACGACCGGATGCAGCCATCGTCCTGGCATGGCGTCACCTCGGTGGTGATGGGCAATTGCGGCGTCGGCTTCGCCCCCTGCGAGCCCGACGAGCGCGACCGGCTGATCCTGCTGATGGAAGGGGTCGAGGACATCCCCTTCCCGGTGCTGACCGAAGGGCTGCCGTGGAACTGGCGCAGCTATCCCGACTATATGGACGCCCTGGCCCGACGGCGGTTCGACATCGACATCGGCGCCCAGCTGCCGCACGCGGCGGTGCGGGTGCATGTGATGGGTGATCGCGGCGCCAACCGCGAGCCGGCGACCCCCGCCGACATCGCCGCCATGGCCGCCATCGCCAAGCGGGCGATGGAGGTCGGCGCCCTGGGCTTTTCCACCTCCCGCACCCTGAACCACCGCACCAAGGCCGGAGAGCCGACCCCGACGCTGACCGCCGGGGAGGACGAACTGACAGGCATCGCCATGGGCCTGAAGGCGGCGGGCAAGGGGACGCTGCAGGTCGTGTCCGACTTCGCCGATCCCCTGGCCGAGTTCGCCATGCTGCGCCGGATCGTCGAGGCCTCGGGCCGGCCGCTGGCGTTTTCGCTGGTGCAGAGCCCGATCCAGCCGCAGTCGTACAAGCTTCTGCTGCAGGCCCTGCACGAGGCGGTGGAGGCGGGCCTGCCGATGAAGGCGCAGGCGGCGGTGCGGCCGGTGGGCGTGCTGCTGGGCCTGGAGTTGACCAACCAGCCGTTCCAATCCTATCCGGCCTTCGCCGAGATCAAGGACGCGTCACTGGCGGACAAGGTCGCGCGGTTGCGAGACCCTGAATTCCGCGCCCGGCTGTTTGCCGAAGCGCCCACCGGCGAGCGCGCGCGGATGAGCGCCTGGGAGCGGATGCATCCCATGGGCGCCGAGCCCGACTACGAGCCCACCGCAGACACCACCGTCGCCGCCATCGCGGCGTCGCGGGGCGTGGCGCCGCACGAGGTCGCCCTGGACCACATGCTGACCAACGGCGGGCGCGGCATGCTCTACATCCCGCTGCTCAACTATGCCGAAGGCTCGCTTGACCCGGCCTATACGATGCTGACCCACCCGGACACGGTGCCGGGGCTCAGCGACGGCGGCGCTCACGTCGGCACCATCTGCGACGGCAGCTTCCCGACCACCCTGCTGACCCACTGGACCCGCGATCGCACGCGCGGGCCGAAGCTGACCGTCGAGCAGGTGATCAGGATGCAAGCCCGCGACACCGCTGAGTCGGTCGGCCTGTTCGATCGCGGCCTGATCGTCCCCGGCCTGCGCGCGGACCTGAACGTGATCGACTACGACGGCCTGACGCTGATGGCGCCGGAAGTAGCCTACGACCTGCCCGCCGGCGGCAAGCGGCTGATCCAACGCGCCAGGGGCTATGTGGCGACCCTCGTCGCCGGCCAGGTCACCTATCGCGACGGCGAGCCCACCGGCGCCCTGCCCGGCCGCCTGCTGCGCGGCGCACGGCCCGCGCCCCAGGCGATGGCGGCGGAATAAGGAGGACGATCATGACCCCTCAGGTGATGGAACAGGCCTGCGAATGGCGGGCCGAGGATGTGACCGATCCGGAGGCCTGGACCGAGTACCTGGACGCCGATGAGATCGCCGAGATCGACACGGCCATCGCCCACGCGCGGACGGTGTCCGACAACTTTCTCGACATCACCAAGGCGGACTTCCCGCTGCGCGGCCTGGGCGAGCGGCTGAAGCGCATCGAGCAGGACCTGATCGACGGGCGCGGCTTCGTGCGCCTGCGCGGCCTGCCCCGGGACCGATACGACAACGACGAGATGTGCCTGGCCTATTGGGGCGTCGGCGCCCATCTCGGCCGGCCCTGGCCGCAGAACCACTATGGCCACCTGCTGGGCGACGTCACCGACCAGGGCAAGACCTTCGACGACCCGACGGCGCGGGGCAACGAGCTGGGCCAGATCGGGCTGGATTTCCACTGCGACGGCTCGGACCTCGTCGGGCTGATGTGCCTGTGCAATGGCGTCTCGGGCGGGCTGTCGGCGGTGTGCAATTCGGTGGCCCTGCACAACGATCTGGTGCGCGAACGGCCGGATCTGGCGGCGGAGCTCTACAAACCGCAGCCCTACGACATGCGCGGCGAGCAGGCGGCCGGCAAGCGCGGCTGGTACGAGATGCCGGTGTTCACCGCCCACGGCGGCCGGCTGTTCATCCGCCTGATCCGCGCCTACATCCTGGCCTCGCAACGTCACCCCGACGCCCCGCGCCTGACCGATGCGGCGCGCACGGCGCTGGAGTGGATGCAAACCAAGGCCCAGTCCGGCGCCTACAGCGTGGTGATGGATTTCGAGCCCGGCGACATGCAGTTCATCAACAACTACCACGTCCTGCATGGCCGCTCGTCCTACGTGGACGACCGCGCGGCGGGGAAGGTGCGGCACTTAAAACGCCTGTGGCTGGAGACCGACGCCCTGACCGACCGCCCCAGCTATTTCCGCAACAACATCTCCAGCCACTGGGCCGAGAAGAAGTCGATCAGCCGCCTGGATGCGACGCCGGCGGAGTAGGTGGGCGCTCGGAAACTGCGCAAGTTTTAACCTGTGAGGTAATCGTTGGATTGGACTGCAGCCACGTTCTTTGAGCGCGTGATCCACGGCCTATGGCTCGATGCCGACGACGTACGTGCCCGGTACGATCTGGCGGCGATTACAAATGATCATCGTCCGCTGAATGACGCAGTCGTCAAAGGATGGCGCCAGCTAGCCCCAGGCTCGGACGCCACGTTGATTGAGTTTGATTTTCGAGCCACCGGAAATGCGAAGCGAAAGCTCCTGCGCCGCCTGCAAGGCCACGTCCTGAAGCGGCGGGGAGGCATCAGGGTTCGAAGTGCAATGCCGCTCAAATGGCTCGATGACTATGCGTTGGCTTACGACATTGTCGCCCGCGAATGCGGCCGCGCCCTGCTCGGGTGGGGCTTCGTGCCTTCACCGATGATCGTGTCCCACGGCGTGGTGTAGCTTCGGCGGTGTGATCACCGCGCTCTCCGGCAAGGCCGGATTGGTCAGCTGGCCATGATGGGCAGGCTGACGATGGGATCATCGCTCAAGGGGGCGACGGAT
>Ga0302314_10004078_pt1 | contig 26913 bp, 23 predicted proteins | sample III_Palsa_N2_3_FD_200533 | JGI IMG/M metagenome (GOLD analysis project Ga0302314, IMG submission 200533) | Peat permafrost microbial communities from Stordalen Mire near Abisko, Sweden - III_Palsa_N2_3 | ecosystem: Environmental > Terrestrial > Soil > Palsa > Peat permafrost | place: Sweden...
CCTATAACCCAGCGACCGGCACGGTGAGCGCACCGAGCTACACGGTGTACAACGCCAACGGCACGACCAGCTCGGCGAACAACGTGGGCGCCGCGCTGACGGCGATCAACACGACGGGCATCAAGTATTTCCACGCCAACTCGACCGGCACCGACAGCAGCGCGACCGGCACCGACAGCGTGGCGATCGGTCCGGCTTCAACGGCCGGTGCAGTCAATGGCGTGTCGATCGGCAATGGCGCGACGGCGAGTGTGAATACGGGCGATGTCGCGCTGGGCGCGAACAGCACGACGGCGAAGGTGGTGCAGACGGCCAACGGCACGATCAACGGCACGACGTACGCCTACGCCGGCACGACACCAGGCAGTACGGTGAGCGTGGGTGCCTCGGGCAAGGAGCGGACGATTACCAACGTGGCGGCCGGTCAGGTCACCAGCAGCAGCACCGACGCCGTCAACGGCAGCCAGCTCAACGCCACCAATACGGCGGTCGGTGCGGTCGGCACGGCCGTGACCGGCCTGGGTAATAGCGTCGCGACCGACTTGGGCGGCGGCGCGACCTATAACGCGACGACCGGCGCGGTGAGCGCACCGAGCTATGCGGTGTATGGCAGCACGCAGACCAACGTCGGCGCAGCGATCACGGCGCTGCAGAGCAATGCGCCCGTGCAGTATTCGACAGCGGCGGCACCGACCACCGGCACCACCACGCAGAGCAACGACGTGACTCTGGTCGGCAGCACAGCCGGCAGTCCGGTCACGCTGCACAACGTGGCGGCGGGCGCGGTGACCTCGACCAGCACCGACGCGGTGAACGGTTCGCAGCTCAATGCGGTGAGCACGACAGCCTCGAAGGGCTGGAACCTGTCGGCCAACGGCAGCACGGCGTCGAACGTGGCACCGGGCGGCACGGTGGATGTGTCACCGGGCAGCAGCGGCAACATCAAGGTGACACAGAGCGGCACGAACCTGACGATCGACACCAATCCGGATCTGACGGCGACGAGCCTCACGACGGGCAACACGGTGATGAACAACGCCGGCGTGACGGTCAACGGCGGTGCCAATGGTCCGGTAAGCCTCACCAATGCAGGCCTGAACAACGGCGGCAACACGATCAGCAACGTGGCGGCGGGCACGCTAAGCACGACCAGCACCGATGCCGTGAACGGTTCGCAGTTGAATGCGACCAACACCAACGTGACGAACCTGGGCAGCCAGGTAACCAGCATCTACACGACCGGCACGAAGTACTTCCACGCCAACTCGACGGGGACGGACAGCAGCGCGACGGGTGCCAACAGCGTGGCGATCGGCCAGAGCGCGGTGGCGAGCAATGGCAACGACGTGGCGCTGGGTGCGGGCAGCACGACGGCGGCCCCGAACACCGGCACGACGGCGCTATACGGCGGTACCGCGCAGGGCATCGCCAAGGCAGCCTCGGGCGTGGTGTCGGTGGGCAGTGCCGGCAATGAGCGGCAGATCCAGAACGTGGCGGCGGGTACGATCAGCTCGACCAGCACGGATGCGATCAACGGCTCGCAATTGAACAGTGTCGCGAGCGGCGTGAATGCGCTCGGCACCTCGGTGGCGAGTGGCCTGGGTGGTGGCGCGACGTACGACGCGACGACCGGCAAGGTGAGTGCACCGAGCTACGCGGTGTACGGCAGCACGCAGACCAACGTCGGCGCAGCGATCACGGCACTGCAGACCAGTGCCCCGGTGCAGTACTCGACGGTGGCAGCACCGACCACCGGCACCACCACGCCGAGCAATGATGTGACTCTGGTCGGCAGCACGGCCGGCAGCCCGGTGACCCTGCACAACGTGGCGGCGGGTGCGGTGACCTCGACCAGCACCGATGCGGTGAACGGCTCGCAGCTCAATGCGGTGAACACAACGGCATCGAAGGGCTGGAACCTGTCGGCCAACGGCGGCACGGCGACGAACGTGGCGCCGGGCGGCACGGTGGATGTGTCACCGGGCAGCAGCGGCAACATCAAGGTCACGCAGACCGGCACGAACCTGACGATCGACACCAATCCGGATCTGACGGCAACCAGCGTCACGACCGGCAACACGGTGATGAACAACGCCGGCGTGACGGTCAGTGGTGGTGCGAATGGCCCGGTGAGCCTGACCAATGCCGGCCTGAACAACGGCGGCAACACGATCAGCAACGTGGCAGATGGCACGCTGAGCAGCACCAGCACCGATGCGGTGAACGGCTCGCAGTTGAACACGACCAACCAGAACGTGGCGACGGTAACGACCAACGTCAACAACCTGGGCACCAGTACGGCCAGCAATCTCGGCGGCGGAGCGACCTACAACCCGACGACGGGCACGGTGAGCGCGCCGAGTTACACGGTCTACGGCAGCACGCAAAGCACTGTGGGCGCGGCGATCACTGCGCTGCAGACCAGTGCGCCGGTGCAGTACTCGACGGCAGCGGCACCGACCACTGGCACGACCACACCGAGCAACGATGTGACCTTGGTCGGCAGCACGACGGGCAGCGCGGTGACGCTGCACAACGTGGCGAACGGCGCAGTGACCTCGACCAGTACCGACGCGGTGAACGGTTCGCAGCTCAATGCGGTGAGCACGACGGCCTCGAAGGGCTGGAACCTGTCGGCCAACGGTGGCACGGCGACGAATGTGGCGCCGGGCGGCACGGTGGATGTCTCGCCGGGCAGCAGTGGCAACATCAAGGTGACGCAGACCGGCACCAACCTGACGATCGACACTAACCCGGACCTGACGGCAACGAGCGTCACGACGGGCAACACGGTGATGAACAACGCCGGCGTGACGGTCAGCGGCGGTGCGAACGGCCCGGTGAGTCTGACCAATGCGGGACTGGACAACGGCGGCAACAAGATCAGCAATATAGCGGCGGGCGATTTGTCGTCGACCAGCACCGATGCGGTGAACGGCTCGCAGCTGTATGCCACCAACCAGAGCATCAGCACCATCAACAACGGTGGCGGCATCAAGTACTTCCGCGCCAACAGCGCCGGCGTCGACAGTAGCGCGCTCGGCACCGACAGCGTGGCGATCGGCCCGAATAGCGTATCAACGGGTGATTCCAGCTACGCCGCCGGCAACGGTGCGCAGGCGATCAGCACCGACAGCATCGCGATCGGCCACGGCTCCAGCGCCGATGGCGGCAGCGCGGTGGCGATTGGCGCCGGCAACGCGGCCTACGGCGCCGGTGCGGTGGCGATCGGCGATCCGAGCTACGCCTCGGGTACCGGTGCATTCACTGGTGGCGCCAACAACATTGCCAACAGTGATGGCACGCAGACGGCAACGGCGAGCAATCAGGCCAATGGCGCGGTGGCAATCGGCAACGGCAACAAGGCGATCGGCCAGGGCTCGGTGGCGCTGGGCAATGCCAGCACCGCCGGCGCAGCGGGTTCGGTGGCCTTGGGCGATACCGCCACGGCCTCGGCCAGCAACGGCGTGGCGATCGGTTCGGGCGCCAAGGCGACGAACGCCGGTGATGTGGCGCTGGGTAGCGGTTCGGTGACCAGTGCCGCGGTCGCGGTCAGCAGCGCCACGGTCAACGGTGTCACCTACGGCGGCTTCGCAGGCAACGCGCCGACCAGTGCGGTGAGCATCGGCTCGGCCGGCAACGAGCGACAGCTGCAGAACGTGGCAGCCGGGCAGATCACCGCCACCAGCACGGACGCGGTCAACGGCAGTCAGCTGTACTCGGTGGCCAGCCAGATCAACTCGACGGTGAACAACCTGGGTACCCAGGTGACGCAGAACAGCGGCGACATCAAGAAGCTGCAGAACGGTTCGGCCGGCATGTTCCAGGTCAGCCCGGACGCCAACGGCACCACACCGACGGCGAGCGGCACCAACTCGACCGCCGGCGGTAATGGTGCAGTCGCTTCCGGTACGAGTGCCACGGCGCTGGGCAACGGCAGCACCGCTTCCGGCAGCAACAGCACCGCAGTTGGTACGGGCGCCCAGGCGACCGGCGCCAACAGCGTGGCGATCGGTGCCGGCTCGGTGGCCAGCACCGACAACAGCGTGTCCGTGGGTAGTGCCGGCAACACCCGCACGATCACCAACGTCTCGTCGGGCGCGGCGCCGACCGATGCGGTCAACGTGAGCCAGCTGCAGGCCAGCACGGCGGGCGCGGTGCACTACGACACGAATACGGACGGCAGCATCAACACCAGCAGCCTGACCCTGGGCGGTGGTGGCAGCAGCACCACGGCCACCACCATCCACAACGTCAATGCCGGCACCGCCAACACGGACGCGGTGAATGTCGGTCAGTTGAACCAGGGCATCACCACGGCGGAGAACTGGTCGAAGAACTACACCGATCAGCAGTTCCAGTCGGTCAACAAGGACCTCAACACGATCGGCAACCGCGCCAATGCGGGTGTGGCTTCGGCCATCGCGGCGGCGAGCCTGCCGCAGGCCTATCAGCCGGGCCAGAACTCGGCGGCGGTGTCGCTGGGCAACTTCCACGGCGAAACCGGCATCGCGGTCGGCGTGTCGACCATCTCGGAGAATGGACGCTGGATCTACAAGCTCAATGCCACCTCCGACACCCGCGGTGACACCGGGGTGGGCGTCGGTGCGGCAATGGTCTGGTAATGCGGTATGACATGGACTGCCCCGGCGTGGCCGGGGCAGTTTCCGCCGAGCGGCCCGGCCGCCATGCACTTACGTAGGTTCAAGGGATTCGACATGCGCAATACAACACTGAAACAGATGATGCTCGTGGCCCTGCTGGCCGCGACCGGCGCGCTGGCCGCCTGCGGCAATCTCAGCCGCAACGTCGCTCCGGATGGCAGCCATGCCGATACGCTGGTATGGCCCAACCCGGAAAGCGCCACGCCGCTGCACAAGGGAGGCACCTATCCGAACGTGTCCGACCTGCGCCTGATTCACGCCGGCATGGACAAGCGGCAGATCATGGATCGCATCGGCGCGCCGCACTTCAGCGAAGGCGTGTTCGGCGTGCACGAGTGGAATTATTTGTTCAACTTCCACAAGCATGGCTCGGACGAAGCAACCCAGTGCCAGTACAAGATTCTGTTCGACGATCACCAGCGGGCGCGCAGCTTCTACTGGAAACCGGAGTCCTGCGCCGACCTGGTCAACCCACCGCACCATGAGATGAAGAAGCACGAGCCGATGGCGGCGCAGACCTTCACGCTGTCCGCGGATGCGCTGTTCGCCTTCAACACCTCGAATGCTGCCGATATCACGCCGCACGGTCGGGAAGAGCTAGCCGCATTAGCGCAGAAGATCGTCGATGCGGGCGACGCTATTTCCAGCGTGCAGGTGACCGGCTACACCGACCGCATCGGCAGCGATACCTATAACGACGACTTGTCCAAGCGCCGCGCCGATACCGTCGCGAGCGAACTGCAACAGCACGGCGTGCCGGCAGGCAAGCTGACGGCGGCAGGTCGCGGCAAGAGCGATCCGGTGGTCGAATGCAGCGAGCACAAACGCGTGGCCCTGATCGCCTGCCTGGCACCGAATCGGCGGGTCGAGGTGAAGGTCAGCGGTAGCAAGTAGGTTCGAGATGCCGACGGCATAGCGTCGGAGACTTCGCGGGCTGGCGCATCATGCGATGTGCCAGCCCGATTTCGTTTAGGCGTTCGTCGTGCCTGGCTTAGGCGGCCAATGGCGCGCAGTGTTGCTCGAGCCACTGGCGATCGGCGCCTTCCAGCAGCGGCGCCAGCGCGGCACGGACACCGGCATGGTAGTCATCCAGCCAGGCGCGTTCCTCCGGACTGAGCAGGGCGATTTCGAGCGTGCGCCGATCGAACGGACACAGCGTCAGAGTTTCGAACGCGTAGAAATCGCCGAATTCGCTGGCATCGGCCTCGACCACCACGGCCAGGTTCTCGTGGCGGATGCCATGGCGGCCCGGCTTGTAGAGGCCGGGTTCGATCGAGCTGATCATGCCTGGCTCCAGCGCCACCAGCGCGCCGCCGCTGACCGGCGGCCGGATGCTTTGCGGACCCTCGTGCACGTTGAGGAAATAACCGACGCCGTGCCCGGTGCCGTGGCCGAAATCCATGCTCGCGGCCCAGAGCGGCGCGCGCGCCAGCGCATCGAGTTGTGGGCCGCTCGAACCTTTCGGGAAACGCGCGCGACTCAGCGCGATCATGCCCTTGAGCACCAGGGTCGAATCGCGCCGCTGTTCGTCGGTGGTCGGTCCCAGCGCAAGCACGCGGGTGATGTCGGTGGTACCGCCGAGATACTGGCCGCCGGAGTCGATCAGCAGCAGGCCCTGCGCGCGCAGCGCGCTGTGCTGTTCAGCCGTGGCGCGATAGTGCGGCAGCGCGCCGTTGGCCATGTAGCCGGCGATCGTGGCGAAGCTTTCGCCGATGAAGTCCGGCTGCGCCGCGCGCGCCGCATGCACCAGCCGATGCACGTCGAGCTCGGTGACCGGCATGCCGGTGGCGAGCTGCTGTTCGATCTCGCGGAACGCGCCGACCAGCGCGGCGCCGTCGCGGCGCATCACCTCACGGATGTGATCGAGCTCGGCCGCACTCTTACGCGACTTGAACAGCGTGCTGGGATGCGCCGCTTCGATGCGCTTCACGTCGGCCGGGATCGCCTGCGCCACCGCGACGACCACGCGTGCGGGATCGAGCAGCAGCGCATCGCCATGCCGCAGGGCGGCCAGCGCGGTGGTGACGGTGGCGTAGTCCGCGATGTCGATGCTGTCGGTGGCCAGCGCGGCGACCGTTTCGTCGGCGAGCTTGCCGCGATCGACGAACAGCGTCGCGCGACCGGCCGTTTCCACCAGCAGGTGCGCGAGGAAGACCGGGTTGCATTCCACGTCGCTACCGCGCAGGTTGGTCAACCAGGCGATATCGTCCAGGCTCGACAGCAGATGGTGGGTGGCGCCTTGCTTGCGCAGCGCGTTGCGCAAGCGGATGAGCTTGTCCGCCCGCGCGATGCAGGCGTAGTCGAGCGGATGTTCGACAATGCGCGCCTTCGGCAGCGAGGGCCGGTCCGGCCAGATCGCGCCGGGCAGGTCGAGGTCCAGCCGCAGCTGGATGCCGCCGTCGCCGAACAACCGCTCCAACTGCCGCTGCGTCGTCAGCGAGACACTGTCGCCGGCGACCGCCAGCACATCGGGTGTGTGCAGATTCTGCTGCAGCCAGTGCAGGTGCTCCGGCGCATGCGGAATCCGTTGCTTCATCAGCGCGATGCCGCTGCCGGCGAGCTGCTGCTCGGCCTGCGAGAAATAGCGCGAATCGGTCCATAGCCCGGCATGGTCGGCGGTCACCACCAGGGTGCCGGCCGAGCCGGTGAAGCCGGATAGCCACTGGCGCGCCTGCCAGTGTTCCGGCAGATATTCGGAAAGGTGCGGATCGGCGGTGGCGACGAGGCAGGCGGCAACGCCATGCTGCTGCATGGCTTGGCGCAGGCTGGCCAGGCGGGAAGGAATCGGGCTGTTCATGACTTTATGCTAGCAGGCGGCGCTGCGCCTGCCATGCGGCTGCCACGCTGAATCGTTGTCACTGATTTCGTCGCGGTGCTCGCGGCTGGACGCATCTGCCGCTAAAATGCCGATTTCCAGCAAGGCGCCCTACATGACCCCCCTGATTTGCGTCACTGGCGGCGTGGTTTCTTCGCTAGGCAAGGGCATCGCGGCTGCATCGCTCGCTTCCATCCTCGAGGCGCGCGGGCTCTCGGTCACCATGATGAAGCTCGATCCCTATATCAATGTGGATCCGGGCACCATGAGCCCGTTCCAGCACGGCGAAGTCTATGTCACCGACGACGGCGCGGAGACCGATCTCGATCTCGGCCACTACGAGCGTTTCGTGCACACGCGCCTCACCGGCAAGAATTCGATCACCACCGGCAAGATCTACGAGAGCGTGATCCGCAAGGAGCGCCGCGGCGATTATCTGGGCGCCACCGTGCAGGTGATCCCGCACATCACCGACGAGATCAAGCACTGCATCCACGAGGCGACGCGCGGCTTCGACGTGGCGCTGGTGGAGATCGGCGGCACCGTCGGCGACATCGAGTCGCTGCCGTTCCTGGAGGCGATCCGCCAGCTGCGCATCGAGCACGGTCCGGAGAAGTGCCTATTCATGCATCTCACCCTGGTGCCGTATATCAAGGCCGCCGGCGAGATCAAGACCAAGCCGACCCAGCATTCGGTGAAGGAGCTGCGCTCGATCGGTATCCAGCCGGACATCCTGCTGTGCCGTTCCGAGCAGGCGTTGCCGGATGGCGAGCGGCGCAAGATCGCGTTGTTCACCAATGTGCCGGAGCAGGCGGTAATCAGCGCGGTCGACGTCGACGTGATCTACAAGACACCGCTGTGGCTGCACGCGCAGGGGCTGGATGACATCGTGGTGAAGAAGCTCGGCCTCGATGCGCGGCCGGCGGACCTCGCCGCGTGGCAGCGCACGGTGGATGCCGTGATGCATCCGAAGGACGAGATCACCGTTGCGATCTGCGGCAAATACGTCGAACACAAGGACGCCTACAAGTCGCTCGGCGAGGCGCTCCGTCATGGCGGCATCAAGCAGATGACGCGGGTGAACCTGGAGTGGATCGATTCCGAGCAGATCGAGGCCGAGGGCGCGCAGCAGGTGCTCGGCAAGGCCGATGCGATTCTGGTGCCCGGCGGCTTCGGCAAGCGCGGTTTCGAGGGCAAGGTGCTGGCGGCGAAATATGCGCGCGAGCATGGCGTGCCGTACTTCGGCATCTGCTACGGCATGCATGCGGCGGTGGTGGATTTCGCGCGGAACGTGGCCGGCCTCGCCGATGCCGATTCCAGCGAGAACGATCGCCAGACCGGCAACCCGGTGATCGCGCTGATCACCGAATGGACCACGGCCAGCGGCGATGTCGAGCAGCGCAGCGAGCGCTCCGATTTCGGCGGCACGATGCGGCTGGGCGCGCAGGAATGCCGGCTTAAGGCGGGCACCCTAGCGCGCGAACTCTACGGCCAGGATGTGATCCGCGAACGCCATCGCCACCGCTACGAATTCAACAACCGCTACCGGCAGCCGTTCGAGGACCTGGGCCTGGTGATTTCCGGCAAATCGATGGACGACCTGCTGGTAGAGATCGTCGAACTGCCGGCGCAGAAGCATCCGTGGTTCCTCGGCTGCCAGGCGCATCCCGAATTTACTTCCACACCGCGCGATGGCCATCCGCTGTTCATCGGCTTCGTGCGCGCCGCGCGCGAGTTCAAGGCGGTGCGCGACGGCGAACGGCTGGCCGTAGTGAAGGAGTCCGCGGCATGAAACTCTGTGGTTTCGAGATCGGTCTGGACCGGCCGCTGTTCCTGATCGCCGGTCCCTGCGTGGTCGAGTCCGAGCAATTGCAGATCGATACCGCTGGCACCTTGAAGGAGATCACCGCGCGGCTCGGCATTCCCTTCATCTTCAAGTCCAGCTTCGACAAGGCGAACCGCTCCTCCGACAAGAGTTTCCGCGGGCCGGGGTTGGAAGAGGGCCTGCGCATCCTCGCCGAGGTGAAGCGCCAGCTTGGCGTACCGCTGCTCACCGACGTGCACGAATACACCCCGCTCAATGAAGTTGCCGCCGTGGTCGACGTGCTGCAGACGCCGGCCTTCCTGTGCCGGCAGACCGACTTCATCCAGAACGTGGCGCGTGCCGGCAAGCCGGTGAACATCAAGAAGGGCCAGTTCCTTTCACCGTGGGACATGAAGAACGTGTCGGCCAAGGCCAAGGCGGTCGGCAATAACGAGATCATGGTCTGCGAGCGCGGCGCCAGCTTCGGCTACAACAACCTGGTATCGGACATGCGCTCGCTCAGCGTGATGCGCGACACCGACTGCCCGGTGGTGTTCGACGCTACCCATTCGGTGCAACTGCCCGGCGGCCAGGGCACCAGTTCCGGCGGCCAGCGCGAATTCGTGCCCGTGCTGGCGCGTGCCGCCGTGGCGGTGGGCGTGGCCGGGCTGTTCGCCGAGACGCATCCCGATCCGAGCAAGGCCTTGTCCGATGGACCGAACGCCTGGCCGTTGGGCAAGATGGAGGCATTGCTGGAAACGCTGATGGAACTCGATGCCGTGACCAAGCGGCGCGGATTTCTGGAACAGGCATGAGTAGCGAGGCCGATACGCACGGTTCATCGGCGGAGGCGGCAAGCGTGCGCAATGGTGAATCAGCAAGAGGCCCTATGGACATCGATCCCGAAATCCACGCACACAGGCACGAGACCGGGCATCGCTGGTTCGATCTGGCACTGGGCCTGAGTGTGCTGGTCATCTCGATCGCTTCGATGGTCATCGCCATCCAGAACCATCACGCCATGAAGAATCTGGTGACCGCCAACTCCTGGCCCTACCTACAAATGGGCCATGGCAATGTCGTAGACGGCTCCGCCGATATCCATTTCGACATCAAGAATGCGGGTGTCGGCCCGGCGCTCATCGAAAAGTTCGTTGTCACCTACAACGGCCAGCCCGTCACAGGTACAAAGGAGCTATTGCAGCGCTGTTGCGGTATCCAGGATACGGATCTGACCAAGAAACTGGATATCAATGTCGACCAAGTGGCGGACCGGGTGCTCTCGGCGCGCGACGATATCGCGTTCCTGAGCCTGCCGAAGCAGGATACGAATCTCGATCTCTGGCAGAAGCTCAATGTCGAGCGCTTCAAGATCGGCATGACGGCGTGCTATAGCTCCGTTCTGGGAGAGCACTGGATGACCGGCCTGGGCGGCGTGAAGCCACGTAGCGTGGAGTCTTGCGATCAACTGCTGGGCCCATCCTTCAATGCCGGCGACTTTTTCGAGAAAGCGCAGCGATAGCAGGCTGGCGATACTGCAACCATCAATTTTCCCTTTTCCGAAATCAGCAAGGTAATCCCGGCATGGCCACTTCTATTGCTCGCATCCACGCTCGCGAAATTCTCGATTCACGCGGCAATCCCACGCTCGAAGCGGAAGTCACGCTCGCCGATGGTTCGTTTGGCCGCGCGGCGGTGCCGAGTGGTGCTTCCACCGGTTCGCGCGAGGCGGTGGAACTGCGCGACGGCGACAAGTCGCGTTACCTCGGCAAGGGCGTGCGCAAGGCGGTGGGCAACGTCAACACGACGATCGCCACGGCGCTGAAGGGTTTCGATGCGGCCGATCAGAAAGGCCTCGACGCCAAGCTGATCGCGCTGGATGGCACGCCGAATAAGGGCAAGCTGGGCGCCAATGCATTGTTGGGCGTGTCGATGGCGGCGGCGCATGCAGTGGCCGCCTCACACAAACAGCCGCTGTGGCAATACCTCGCCACGATTAATGGCACCACCGGCAAGCCCGGCACGTTGCCGCTGCCGATGATGAACATCATCAACGGCGGTGCGCACGCCGACAACAACGTCGACGTGCAGGAATTCATGGTGCTGCCGGTCGGCCTGCCGAGCTTCGCCGAAGGCCTGCGTGCCGGCACCGAAATCTTCCATGCGCTGAAGAGCGTGCTGAAGGGCCGTAGTCTGAACACGGCGGTCGGTGACGAAGGCGGCTTCGCGCCCGACCTGCGTTCCAACGTGGAAGCGATCGACACCATTCTCGAGGCTGTCAACCAGTCCGGCTTCAAGATCGGCAGCGAAATCCTGCTCGGCCTCGACGTCGCCAGTTCCGAGTTCTACAAGAACGGCCAGTATTTCCTCGACGGCGAAGGCAAGACCTTCAACTCCGAGCAGTTCATCGACCTGCTGGCGGGCTGGGCCAAGCAGTATCCGATTGTCAGCATCGAGGACGGCCTGGCCGAAGGCGACTGGGACGGCTGGAAGCTGCTGACCGAACGCATCGGCGATCGCGTGCAGCTGGTCGGCGACGACCTGTTCGTGACCAATCCGCAGATCTTCCGCGAAGGCATCGAGCGGCGCATCGCCAACTCGATCCTGATCAAGGTCAACCAGATCGGCACGCTGTCGGAGACGTTGGAAGCGATCGCGATGGCCGACGCAGCGAAGTATTCGGCGGTCGTCTCGCATCGCTCCGGCGAGACCGAGGACACCACTATCGCCGATATCGCCGTCGCCACCACGGCCACCCAGATCAAGACCGGCTCGCTCAGCCGCAGCGACCGCATCGCCAAGTACAACCAGTTGCTGCGCATCGAGGAAGCGCTCGGCGCCGATGCACGCTACGCCGGCCGCAACGCGTTCCCCAATCTGTCCCGTTTGCCCGGCTGAGCGGAGACCACGACACGCCATGCTGCGCTGGGTCGCCCTGATCCTGATCCTCATCCTGATCGGTCTGCAGATGAAACTGTGGACCGGCAACGGCAGCATGCACGATGTGGAAAGCCTGCGCGCAGCGGTGCGCGCGCAGAGCGACAAGAACGCGAAGCAGGTACAGGTCAACCAGGCGTTGGCCGCCGACGTGGCCGACCTGAAAAACGGCAAGCAGGCGATCGAGGCGCGCGCACGCTCCGAGCTCGGCCTAGTCAAGCCGGGCGAAGTGTTTTACCAGGTGGTGGAAAAGCCGGCCAACGCGGGCACTGCACCAGCTTCGGCCAGCACCGCCGCCGGCGGTCATTGAGATGCCGAGCCTGTGGTGTGTGGTGCCGGCGGCAGGACGCGGCACGCGTGTCGGCGGCGACTGCCCCAAGCAATACCTGCCGCTGGGTGCGCGGCCACTGCTGATGCACACGCTGGATCGGCTGGCCGCTCATTCACAGATCGCCGGCCTGCTGGTGACCTTGGCCGCTACGGATACGCACTGGCCTGGGATCAACCAATTGCATGGCAAACCGGTGCTCACCGCGATCGGCGGCGGCGAGCGCAGCGACTCGGTGCTCGCCGGCCTGCTGGCCTTGCCCGATGAAGTGGCCGCCGATGATTTCGTGCTGGTGCATGATGCGGCGCGGCCCTGTGTGCGGCCCGACGATATCGCGCGCCTGATCGAGCAGGGCATGCCGGCAGGCGGTGCCCTGCTCGGCGCGCCCTTGCGCGATACGCTGAAGCGCGCGAATGCGGGCGGCCGCAGCGAACTCACCGAGCCGCGCGATCATCGCTGGCGCGCCTTCACGCCGCAGATGTTCCGCCGCGGCGAGCTGGTCGCGGCCTTGCGCGACGCCGCGCGACAAGGCGTGAACGTCAGTGACGAGGCGATGGCGATGGAACGCGCGGGCTTCACGCCGCTGCTGGTCGAAGGCGCCGAAGACAATATCAAGATCACCACGGCCGCCGATTTCGCGCTGGCCGAATTTCTGCTGGAGCGCATCGAATGATCCGGATCGGCCAGGGTTTTGACGTGCACGCGTTCGGCGCCGGCGACCACGTCATGCTGGCCGGTGTGCGCGTGCCGCATACGCACGGCGTGGTCGCGCATTCGGACGGCGACGTGGTGATCCACGCGCTATGCGACGCGATCTTCGGCGCCTTGGCGCTGGGCGATATCGGTCGGCACTTCCCGCCGTCGGACGAGCGCTGGCGCCATGCGGATAGCCGCCAGTTCCTGCGCCATGCCTATACCTTGATGCGCGAACAGGGCTATGTGCTCGGCAATGCCGACGTTACCGTGATCTGCGAGATGCCCAAGGTCGGTCCGCACGCGCAGCACATGCGCGAACAGCTGGCGGCCGATCTGGAAGTGGCGGTCGAGCAGATCAGCGTGAAGGCGACCACCACCGAGAAACTGGGTTTTACCGGCCGCGGCGAGGGCATCGCCGCCCAGGCTGTTGTGCTGCTGATATAACGTACATGGCGGCGACATGGATCACGAGTATGATTCGGCGCCAATGCGATCGTCCGACCGGATCGTGGTAACGACCAGCCCGGATGGATCGAACGCCAGTTCGCCTTTTTTGCATTGCCACGAGGCCGCGCATGATGCCGGATACGCCCGAGAACAAGCCGCTTGATTTGTCGACCTTCGATGCGGCATTGGCGCCAGCGCCGTCGACGGCATTGACGGCCAGCGTCGACAAGCCGCTGGTTGCCGCCGCCGATCCGCGTCTGCTGGCCGAGCCGCGTCCGCAGCGGCTGGTCGAGATTGCCAACCTGGCGCCGGACGAGCTGGCCGCCGCGAACCAGTCGGCGCAGCGCATCGATTTCCGCAAGACCACCTCGCTGCTGCAGCATGGCGACGATGTGCTGGCTGGCATCAGCGAAGCCTCGCGGCAACTGCTGACCGGTGTGCGGGTCGGCGATGCCGGCGAAGTAGGGCGGATCGCTGCGGCGGTGATCGACGGCGTGAAGATTCTGCGCATCCAGGATTTGCAGGCCGAGGCCGCTGGCAAAGCGGCGCCGGCGCGCACCGGCTTGTTCGGTAAGCTGATGGGCGCGGTGGCCGATGCACACACCGCCTTCAAGGGGTTTCAGGAGAACCGCAAGCAGTTCCTCGATCTGATGGATGCTGAGCAGGCCAAGGCGCGCAAGACCAAGGCGGATCTCGGCGTCACCATCGATCTGCTCGACCAGCAGGCGCTGTCCATTCGCGACAGCCTGCACAAATTGAAGATCGAGATCGCCGCCGGCCAGATCGCGCTGGATCGCGGCGAAGACGAGCTTGAAGGCTTGCGCCTGCGCGCAGTGCAGAGCGGTGATCCGGGCGATGCGGCGGACGTGCTGGAGTTTCGCGGCGCGCTGGCCAATTTTCGCGGCAAGGTGGCCGAGATGCGCGAGGGCCTGGTCGGTTCGGCGATACTGATCCCGATCATCGGACAGAACCGCAAGGCGGCCGAAACGCGCATGATGAAGGTGTCCAACGGCATGCTGGTGGTCATCCCGCGGCTGATGGCGGTGGCCTCGCAGGCGGTGGTACAGGTGCAATTGCGCAACGTGGCCGACGAATCCGAGAAACTCGACGAGGCGAACCGGCAGATCACCTTGCTGGCTTCCAAGGGCGCGCACGATGCGGCGACCTCGGCGGCGCGCAGCCTTGGCGGTGATTCGCGCAATATCGATGTGCTGGCCCAGGTCGCGGATGAGACCATCCGCACCATGCACGAGGTACTCGACATCGAGCGCGAAGTCGCGGCCGGCGACCGCGAGCGCGAAGGCAAGCTGGCCGAGGTGCGCGACCGGTTGGTCAAGGGCATGCAGGGCGTGAACCTGCGCGCGGTCGAGCAGACTTCACCGCGTTGAGCGACGATCCGAAGGGGGCGTAACGATGGACGGATTCGATACCCAGGCCGCCTGGCTGCGGCGCTTTCAGGCGGACGCGGAAAGCAACCTGCACGCTTTCGCGCTGCGCCTGCACGAGGCGATGCCGGAACGCGTGACGATCATGGAGCACAAGGGACTGTTTTCGCGCGCCGCGAAAATCACCGGCGTGCATGTCGACATGGAGCAGCACCGCTACACGCTGGAACTGGTCAATGGTCGGCTCAAGGCGAGCATTGCGCTGGTCGTGCGCGACATCGCGATCAGCACCAAGTCGATCGACCCGGCGGAGTGGTTTGTCACCCTGTCGGCGGAAACGCAGCAGGCCTCGGAACATGCCAAGCGACTGGCGCAGTCCTTGTCCGCTTTCATGGCGAGCTAGGAGCCTGTTCAATGCCTCCCCGTAGCCCGCGTTGTTTCGCAGTGGCCGCCAGGTGGTGGCGCGCGGCGCCGTGCCTGACTGGCGGGCAGGCCAAGCCGCGCGCCACCGCATGGCGGCCACTGTGGAACAACCCGAAGGGCCGGGTCTGTTTGCACCCAGGTCTGCGTCATCACTCGGTCGTGTACGGACGTACACTCCCTCGTTCTTCCTTGGCCTGCGCGCAAATAGCTCCCGGTGCGGGCCACGGGGAGACATTGAACATGCTCTAAGGGATAACGATGGGACTCTTCGATTGGCTCAAGCAAGGCAGCGACCCGGAAATCCAGGCCGCGAAAGAAGCCTCAGCACGCCGGCAGGCGGATATCCAGCAGTCGTTGCGCAGCGGGCATGTGCCTGCGGACATCGCGACGAGGCTCGAGGGCGCGCGCAGCGGCCAGCAGCCGTGGATCGCCACGCTGACGCCGGCGGAATTGCTGGTCGCGCGCTCGCACGGGCTCAAACCGATCGCCGCGATCTCGGCCACCTGCTGGCTGCACTACGGCTGGTCGTGGACGCAGGGGCATGCGCAGGGTTGGCATGCTGCCTTGCAGCGCCTGCGCGCGGAGGCGCGTGCCTGCGGCGCGAATGCCGTGGTCGACGTGAAGATGCGCAGCATCGCCGTACAAATCGAGAACAGCATGGATTTCACCCTGGTCGGCACCGCGGTGAAGCTGGACGGCCTGCCACCCAGCGACGAGCCGATCGTCGCCACCGTGCCGGCGCTGGAATTCGTCAAGCTGCTCGACGCCGATATCGTGCCGTGCGGCATCGCGATCGGCGCGCATTACGAGTGGATGACCGACTGGCGCAACAACGCGAACATGACCTGGATGGGCAATATCGAATCGCGCCAGCTGAGCCAGCTGTGGGAAACCGTGCGCAAGCAGGCGCATCTGCATCTGCGCCAAAATGCCGGGGATCAGGGCAACGGCGTGCTGGCGCATGTCAACTTCAGCCAGATGTTCGAGCGCGAAGTCGAGAAACAGCCCAAGCAGTACCTGGCCAGGCACATCGTGGTGGCCACGGTGGTCGACGTGCCGGTGGCCTACGGCTCGCGCCGCTACCGGGCCTTGAACGACGGCGAGCTGCACAGCAAGCCGCTGGCGCAGGAATTCAAGATGGTCGTGGACATCCACGCCGGCCGTACGCCGCTCACCGGCACCACGCGCCATCACCAAGCCTATTATTCCAATGACGAAGACGGAGCCATCTGAGATGTCCAGCCAAATTCCAGCCCACGCGCAGGAGCGCCTCAAGGGTCTGCGCTCGTCGGCCCACTCGACCGGTGTATTCACCTCGGACTTCAGCGTCAACGAGTTCCTGCTGGTGCGCAAAGCCGGCTTCGAGCCGATCGGCCTATGCGTCGGCACCTGCGTCTATCACGTCGGCATCCAATACGGCAGTTGGAAGAAGAACGAAGAGCTACAGGTCCTCTCGAAGGCGATGTATCACGCCCGCGAGCTGGCGATGTCGCGCATGCGCGCCGAGGCGCAGGCGATGAACGCGGACGGTATCGTCGGCGTCAAGCTGACCATCAAGCGGCTCGAGTGGGACGAGAACCTGCTCGAATTCATCGCCATCGGCACCGGTGTGGTGCACGGCGATGGCCACAAGGGCTTCCGCGCGCACGACGGCGGCCCGTTCACCTCCGATCTGTCGGGGCAGGATTTCTGGTCGCTGCTGCACTCGGGCTACCGCCCGGTGGAGATGGTGATGGGCTCCTGCGTGTACCACGTCGCGCATCGCGGCATGTTCGCAGCGATGGGTTCGGCTGGGCAGAACGTCGAGCTGGAGAACTTCACCTCGGCGATGTACGAGGCGCGCGAGATCGCCATCGAGCGCATGCAGCACGAGGCTTCGGCAGCGAAGGCGGAAGGCGTGGTCGGCGTGGACATCCACGAAGGCAGCCATGGCTGGCAAACCCATGTGATCGAATTCTTCGCGATCGGCACGGCGGTGCTGCCGCTGGATCAGGAGATCGCGCCGGACAAGATCGCCGATCCGATCATGGTGCTTTCGGTCAACGATTAAGCCGCCTCGCACGCGCGTCGCGTCGAGACATCTTTCACTATGAGGCTGGTGTTCGCACCGGCCTCGCTTCGTCCAGCCGGAATCGCCGCATGCCCGATTCGATGATCTTGCCGTTCGCCTATGGCAGCCCGCCGTTGTCCGCGCGGCTGCGCTCCAGTCCGGAGGATTTCCAGGTCGAGGAAATCCTCGGCTACGAGGCTGATGGCGAGGGCGAGCACGCGCTGTTGTGGGTGCAGAAGCGCGGCGCCAATACCGACTGGGTGGCGCGTGAACTGGCTCGCTTCGCCGGAGTGCCGCCGCTGAACGTGGGTTACGCCGGCCTGAAGGATCGCCACGCGGTGACGCGGCAGGCCTTCACCGTGCAACTGGCCGGCAAGCCGGACCCTGACTGGTCGACGTTCCCGCACGAAGAAGTGAGCGTGCTGGCGTCGACGCGGCACAAGCGCAAGCTGAAACGCGGCGCGCTGCGCGGCAACCGCTTCGTGCTGGTGCTGCGCGAGATCCAGGGCGATCGCGAAGCGGCCGAACAGGTGTTGGGACAGATCGCCGCGCGCGGCGTGCCGAACTATTTCGGCGAACAGCGCTTCGGTCGCGAAGGCGGCAATGTCGCGCAGGCGCAGGCGATGTTCGCCGGGCGGCGCGTCGATCGCGACAAGCGTTCGTTCCTGCTGTCAGCGGCGCGCTCGCAGATCTTCAACGAATTGCTCGCGGCCCGCGTCGAAAAGTCGGCGTGGGATGCGCCGCTGCCCGGCGAAATCTGGGCACTGGCCGGTTCGCGCTCGTGGTTCGGTCCCGAGCCGTTCGACGCGACGCTGGTCGCGCGACTGGCGGCGGGTGACATTCATCCCTCCGGCCCTTTGTGGGGCGACGGCGAGCCGCCGACCACTGACGAGGCAGGCGCGCTGGAGCGCACCATCGCAGCGGCGAACACCGACCTCGCCGTGGGTCTGGCCAAGGCCCGGATGGAGCAGGAGCGCCGCCCGTTGCGTCTGCTACCGAAAGATTTGCGCTGGCGCTGGCTGGCGGACGATGCGCTCGAACTGAGCTTCGAATTGCCCGCCGGCGCCTATGCCACCGTCGTGGTGCGCGAGCTGGCGCAGACCTGAAGCGATCCCGTATTCGGGCATCGATCAACCCTTCAGCAGCACCACCACCGCGCCGGTGCCGCCCTGCATCGGCCGCGCTGAGGCGAAGGCGATCACGTCGTCGCGCCGGCGCAGCATGCGGTCCACCAGCGCCTTCAGCACTGGACCGGCCGCGCGCGAACGCAGCCCCTTGCCGTGCACGATGCGCACGCAGCGCCGGCCCTCGTGTCGCGCCTCGGCGAGGAAGTCGACGATGGTGGCCTGGGCGGCGGCGGCATTCATCTGGTGCAGGTCAATTTCGTCCTGCACGCTGAAGTGGCCACGCTTGAGCTGTTTCAGCAGCTTCGGCGGGTAACCGTCGCGCAGGTAGCTGAGTTCCTCGCCCACTTCCATCGCGCCGGGATCGAACGCCATGTCGAGCAGTTCGCCGGGCACTGCGGCTTCGTCCGCCTCGAGCATGTGCGGATGCGGTGCTGGCCGGGGCAGTGCGGGTGCAGGCGCGACCGGATCGATCCGGCGCACTTCGCCGATGGCCTCGCGGAACAGGCGTGCGTCGTCGTCGCTGACGATGGCATCGGGGCGTCGCTTCATGTGTCTATCCTAACCAATCCAAACGTGCCACAGCGCACGCATGCGACAGCGTGTGGCGTATGAAACTCGCGCCACGCTCCGGTAGACTCCATGCTTTGAAATACATGCCTTGCCGGCATGCGGCGTAACGCTTCCGTTGCGCACCACCGGCAGTTTCAACAGGTCAACATGCGAGTTCTGGTAAGCAATGATGATGGCGTGGATGCAATCGGCATCCGCGTGCTGGCCGAGCGCCTCGGCGCGGTCGGCCAAGTGACGGTGGTGGCGCCGGACCGTGATCGCTCCGGCGCGAGCAATTCGCTCACTCTCGATGCGCCGCTGCGCGTGCTGTCGATGGACAACGGCTATTACCGCGTGGCCGGCACGCCAACCGACTGCGTGCATTTGGCGCTGGCCGGGCTGCTCGACGAGGAGCCGGACATCGTGGTGTCGGGCATCAACAACTCGGCCAACCTCGGCGACGACGTGATCTATTCCGGCACGGTGTCCGCCGCGATGGAAGGCCGTTTCCTCGGCCTGCCGGCAATCGCGGTGTCGCTGGTCAGCCGAGATCACCAGGGCGAACACTACGAGTCGGCGGCGAAGGCGGTGCTGCTGCTGATGGAGCGCCTGCTGGTCGATCCGTTGCCAGCCGACACGATTCTCAACGTCAACGTGCCGGATCTGCCCTGGCACGAGATCAAGGGCTTCGAGGTCACCCGGCTGGGCAAGCGTCACCGCTCCGCGCCGTGCATTCGCCAGACCGATCCGCGCGGCAAGCCGATCTGGTGGATCGGGCCGGCTGGTGCGGCGGAGGATGCCGGCCCGGGCACCGACTTCAACGCCGTGCAGCGCGGCTTCGTCTCGGTGACGCCGATCCATGTCGACCTCACCCGGTTCCAGGCACTGGACAAGGTCAGCAGCTGGATGCAGTCGCTGTCACGTGCCATCGCCGCTAGCGACGAGGCGGCATGAACATCTATCCGCTGCCGCCGTCGGCACTGAAAGGCGAGGGCATGACCTCGCAGCGTGCACGCGACCGGCTGGCGACCAGCCTGCGCGAAGGTGGCATCAAGAACGCGCGGGTGATCGAGGTGATCCGCAATCTGCCGCGCCATCACTTCATCGACCAGGCGCTGCAGTCGCGCGCGTACGAGAACACCGCGTTGCCGATCGGTCACGGTCAGACCATCTCGCAGCCGTGGGTGGTGGCGCGGATGACCGAGGCGCTGCTGGAGCATTTCGATGCCAAGCAGGGCATGCCGAAGAAGGTGCTGGAGATCGGCACCGGCTCGGGTTATCAGGCGGCCGTGCTCGCCGCGCTGGTGCCGCAGGTCTACACCGTGGAGCGGATCGAGGAGCTGCTGCGGCAGGCGCGTCGGCGTTTCCGCCAGCTCGGTCTGAATAACCTGCGCACGCGGCACGATGACGGCAAGCTCGGCTGGGCGGACGAGGCGCCGTTCGACGCAATGATCCTCACCGCGGCCGGCGATACCATTCCTTACCCGCTGCTCGACCAGCTCAGTCCCGATGGCGTGCTGGTGGCGCCGGTGGGTTCGCCGAGCAGTCAGGTGCTGATCCGCATGCGCGGCGACGGCCAGGGCGATTTCGTGCAGGAAGAACTCGGCGCGGTCAGCTTCGTGCCATTGCTAGGCGGAATCGGCTGATGCGCTGTTCGATGCCGGCGAGCTCGATAGCAACGGCTTCCATTCAACTCCGGCAGGGACTCCGCTGATGCGTTTGTTCGGTTCGCTGTATGCGCGCGCGCTGGTCTGGGCGCGGCATCCCAGGGCGGTGTACTACTTGTGTGGGCTGAGCTTCATCGAGGCTTTCATCTTCCCGGTGATGCCTGAAGTGATGCTGGCGCCAATGATGCTGGGCCGGCGGCACAAGGCATTCTTCTACGCCAACATCTCGCTGCTGTTCTCGCTGCTCGGCGCCCTGGTTGGCTATGCGCTGGGGCATTGGGCCTACGAGGCAGTGCGGCCGCTGTTCAGTCCGCACATGCAGGAAACCGTCACCACCTGGGTGACCAATCTGCGCAACGACATGAACCAGCATTGGCTGGCGATGCTCGGTGCGCTGATGCTGGCGGCGCTGCAGCCGATCATTCCGATGAAATTCGTGACCTGGGCGGCTGGCATCGTCGGCGTGCCGGTGCTGCCGTTCCTCGCCTGCGTGGCGATCGGTCGCGGCAAGCGGGTGTGGCTGCTGGCGCTGCTGATCCGCCTGTTCGGCGAACGGGCGGAACGCATGCTGCATAAACATATCGAATGGATCGGCTGGACCGCGCTGGTGGTGCTGGTGGCGCTGGTCGGCTGGTGGTTGCTCAGGCTCTGAGACCTAACGCTTTGCTGTCATCGGGATCGATCGACGCATGAAAACTTCGCTACGCCTCGCTATGCTGCCGCGCATGGACCTGATACGCATGAATGCATTCTCGAAGCGTCTGCTGCCGATCGCCGCCGCGTTGTGGCTGGCCGGCTGCGCAACTCAGCGCTCGGTGGTGGTCGAGCCGGCCGGCGACTATGTGGTGCCAGCGCATGCGAACACTGCGCCGCATCCGCAGGTGCCCGGCGGCAGCTATCAGGTAACCAAGGGCGATACGTTGTACTCGATCGCCTTCCGCAACAAGGTGGATTTCCGCGATCTGGCCGGCTGGAACAATATCGCCGTGCCCTACACGATCTGGCCGGGGCAGGTCTTGCGACTGTCGCCGCCGGGTGGCGCGGGGCATCCGGCTGTCGCCGCCGTAACGCCGACGCATCCGCAACCGGCCGTGACGCCGGCGGCAACCGCGCATGCGCCGCCGCCCGCGCCGAGCGCACCGATGTTCGAGTCGGTTGCCGCACCAGCTCCAGCGACTAGTGGCGCCATTCCCGCATCAACGGCCATCGCCAAGCCGGCCACGGCGGCCAGCACGATTGTTCCGGTGGCCGGGCAGCCGACGCCAACCCATCCGGCGCCGGCGGCCACCACGCCGATCATCCCGCTCAAGCCGCTGGTGACCGCGACGGTAGCCGCAGTTCCGCCCACGCCCATGACATCGCCCACGGTCACGCCCGACGTGCCTGCGCCGGTCGCGGTCGGTGGCACTCGTTCGAGTGGCGGCGTGACCTGGCGTTGGCCCGCCGATGGCAGCCTGATTAAGCGGTTCCAGAGTGGCGATGCGATTCCGGGCATCGAGATCGCGGGCAAGTCCGGCGATCCGATCCGTGCGGCCGCCGATGGCGTGGTGGTGTACAGCGGCAATGGCCTGGTCGGCTACGGCGAACTGATCATCATCAAGCACAACGACAGCCTGCTGTCGGCCTACGGACACAACCGCAAGCGACTGGTAACCGAGGGCCAGAAGGTCACGGCCGGCCAGCAGATCGCGGAGATGGGTGCGACTAGTGCGCCGCGCGACGAATTGCAATTCCAGATTCGTCGCGACGGCAATCCGATCGATCCGCTGGGTTACCTTCCCGCGCATTGAGCGGGCAGGGCAAGCGCAATCAGGGCGGCGGCAGGATGAAGGCGACCACCACCCGGCGGCCTTCGCCGGCCAGCAGGTCGTAGGTGCGTGCCGCCGCGGCGTTGTCCATCACCTCGATGCCGACACCACGCTGCAGCAGGCCAGCCATAAATGCTGCCGGCGGAAACACCTGGCGCGTACCGGTGCCGAGAAGCACCAGTTCCGGCTGCATGGCCAGGATCGGTTCGATGTCGGCTGCCACGAGCTGCTTCGCGTCGGTGACCGGCCAGTTTTCCTCGACGCGGTCGGGTGCCAGCAAAAAGCTGCGCTCGTAGGCGTTTTCGTTCACGGTGATGCGGCGTTCGTCGACGCGACGCACGTATTGATAGTCGCCGGGGCGGTCGAAGGACAGGTCCACGGTGCGCTCAGCGCGGCAAGGCCAGCTTGGGCTCGTCTTCGTTGCGGCGGAACAGCACCACGATGTGACCGATCTGCTGCACGGCCTCGGCGTGGGTGCCCTGGGCGAGGAAGTCGGTCTGCGCCTTGCGCTCGTCCTTGTCGCCGCCGGACAGTTTCACTTTGACCAGCTCGTGATGCGACAAGGCCAGGTCCAACTCCTTGCGCACTGCCTCGGTGGCGCCCTTGGCGCCCAGCAGTATCACTGGCGGAAGATCATGGGCGAGGCTGCGCAAATAGCGGCGCTGCGAGGGAGATAAAGCCATGCGGGAGTGCTCGGTTCACGGTCAATAGACGGCAAAGGGTATCATGTGACCCTTCGATGCCCATCTTTCCTCTATATATCCGCCCTCGGTGACCGCTTCCCCATGACCCGCAGCAAGAGTAGTGCCGGATGGCTGCGTGAGCATTTCGACGATGTCTACGTCAAAAAGGCGCAGGCGGAAGGGGTTCGTTCGCGTGCGGTGTACAAACTGGAAGAATTGATCGACCGCGACAAATTGCTCAAGCCGGGCATGCACGTGGTCGATCTGGGCGCCGCGCCGGGCAGCTGGTCGCAGCTGGTCAGGCAGCGGCTGGGCGATTCGGGCAAGGTTATCGCGCTGGACATCCTGCCGATGCAGGGGATCGGCGGGGTCGATATGCTGGTCGGCGATTTTCGCGAGGAATCGGTGTTGCGCGAATTGGAGGCAAGGCTGGAAGGCCGCAAGCTCGATCTTGTACTGTCCGACATGGCCCCCAATATGAGTGGTGTAGCGCTGGCCGACCAGATCAGGGCGATGGATTTGGCCGATCTGGCGCTGGATTTTAGCCGGACCTGGCTCAAGCCAGGTGGTGCGTTTCTGATCAAGTTGTTTCAAGGCACCGGCTTTGATGATTACCTGCGACGCTTGCGTACGGACTTCACACGCGTAAGCATGCGTAAACCCAAGGCCTCCCGCGCGCGTTCGCGTGAGGTATATGCGCTTGCCATGGGGCGAAAGGCTTCCGGCGGGCAAACTGGCGAGGTTGGCGCCGTACAAAGCGGCACCCGAGAGAATCACGCATGAATGAAATGACCAAAAACCTGCTGCTCATGGTGATTATCGCGGTGGTGCTCATCGTGGTGTTCCAGAGCTTCAACCCGCATGGCGCCGGTTCCAGCGATCTGCCGTACAGCAGCTTCGTGCAGAGCGTGGACAACGGCAACGTCGCCGACGCCACCATCAGCGCGGATATTCCCTCGACCATCAGCGGCAAGCTGAAGGACGGCAGCGTCTATCACACCATCGCGCCGCAGCTGGGCTTCTCCAGCAGCGGGCTGGTGAAGCAGATGCAGGACAAGGGCGTCACGGTCAACCAGGAGCCGGCGAGCAGCAACTTCTCGCTGCTCAATCTGTTGTTCAGCTGGGGCCCGGTCATCCTCATCGTCGGCATGTTCATCTGGCTGATGCGGCAGATGCAGGCGGGCTCCGGCGGCCGCGGCGCGATGAGCTTCGGTCGTTCGCGTGCCAAGCTGCAGGGCGAGGACCAGGTCAAGGTCAATTTCACCGACGTCGCCGGTTGCGACGAGGCGAAGGAAGAGGTCGGCGAACTGGTCGAATTCCTGCGCGATCCGGGCAAGTTCCAGAAACTCGGCGGCAAGATTCCGCGCGGCGTGTTGATGGTCGGCCCGCCCGGTACCGGCAAGACCCTGCTCGCCAAGGCCATCGCCGGCGAGGCCAAGGTGCCGTTCTTCTCGATCTCCGGTTCGGATTTCGTCGAAATGTTCGTCGGCGTCGGCGCCAGCCGCGTGCGCGACATGTTCGACCAGGCAAAGAAGCACGCGCCCTGCATCATCTTCATCGACGAGATCGACGCCGTGGGCCGCCATCGTGGCGCCGGCATGGGCGGCGGTCACGACGAGCGCGAGCAGACCTTGAACCAACTGCTGGTCGAGATGGATGGTTTCGAAGGCACCGAAGGCGTCATCGTGATTGCCGCGACCAACCGCCCCGACGTGCTCGATCCGGCGCTGCTACGTCCGGGCCGCTTCGACCGCCAGGTGATGGTGGGCCTGCCCGACGTCAAGGGACGCGAGCAGATCCTCAAGGTGCACATGCGCAAGGTGCCGACCGCCAGTGACGTGGTGGCGATGACCATCGCGCGCGGTACGCCAGGTTTCTCCGGTGCCGACCTGGCCAACCTGGTCAACGAGGCCGCATTGTTCGCGGCCCGCGAAAACGCCCGCGAAGTGCGCATGAGCCACCTCGACAAGGCGCGCGACAAGATCCTGATGGGTTCCGAGCGCCGTTCGATGGCGATGAGCGAGGACGAGAAGAAGTTGACCGCCTATCACGAGGCCGGCCACGCGATCATCGGTCGTTTGGTGCCGGAGCACGATCCGGTCTACAAGGTCACCATCATTCCGCGCGGTCGCGCGCTGGGCGTGACGATGTATCTGCCGGAGGGCGATCGCTACAGCATCAACAAGGTGGCGATCGAATCGCAGCTGTGCTCCTTGTACGGTGGCCGCGTGGCGGAAGAGCTGATCTTCGGCCATGACAAGGTCACTACCGGCGCATCCAACGACATCGAGCGCGCCACCAAGATGGCGCGCAACATGGCGACCAAGTGGGGCCTGTCGGACGAACTGGGTCCGGTCACCTACGGCGAAGAAGAGGACGAGGTCTTCATCGGTCGCTCGGTGACCCAGCACAAGAGCGTATCCAACGAGACCGCACGCAAGATCGACGAGGTGGTGCGCACGATTCTCGACCGCGCCTATGCGCGCAGCATGGAACTGCTGACCGCCAACATCGAGAAGCTGCACGTGATGGCCGAGACGTTGCTGCAATACGAGACCATCGATGCGCGCCAAATCGACGACATCATGGCCGGTCGCGAACCCGGAGTGCCGGCCGACTGGACCAAGAACACGTCATCCGGAGCGATGCCGCCACCGCCGCCGCCACGTGGCGACGCGGGCGCCAAGGTGGGCGATCCTGCGACCCAAAGTCGCGTCGCCGATCGATGAGAGGGAGGGCGGCTGCAAGGCCGCCTTCTTTATTTGGAGTCTCGATTTGGACGGCTAAATGACGGTTTCGTCGCGGCGATGTCAGCAGTCAGAGATGAACCTTGGCCGGCGGCAACCGAATTCTTTTTTCGAAAAGAGTTGACGCACGCGCTACGAGTCTGAATAATTCCGCTTCTGCCTCGGCGGCTTTCATCGAGAAGCCAACGAGCAATGTTTACCATGCGCCCGTAGCTCAGTTGGATAGAGTACCAGGCTACGAACTTGGTGGTCGGGAGTTCGAATCTCTCCGGGCGCGCCATTTCAATATCGCAAAACGCAGGATGCGTTGCGCGGGTCGAATGCGATGTTGCAGTCGGCAAGTTGGATACGGATTGACTAGGTGTTGTGTCGCCCGTAGCATTTCAAGGCTTGTGTCTGTGCAGACAGATGTCAGCATTGTGGAGTAAAGCGGGGTATAGCTCAGTCTGGTAGAGCGTTGCGTTTGGGACGCAAAAGTCGGGGGTTCGAATCCCTCTGCCCCGACCAGAAGGTGTTCTATGCAGCGACTGCGCCTGTAGCTCAACCGGATAGAGCATCGGCCTTCTAAGCCGACGGTTGCAGGTTCGAGTCCTGTCGGGCGCGCCAGTTTCCTAAGGTTTATGGTGGACGTAGTTCAGCTGGTTAGAGCACCGGATTGTGATTCCGGATGTCGTGGGTTCGAGTCCCATCGTCCACCCCATTTAGCCCAGTTCCATTGGGCCGTTAGCTCAGTTGGTAGAGCAGTTGACTCTTAATCAATTGGTCGAAGGTTCGAATCCTTCA
>Ga0302314_10004081_pt1 | contig 26904 bp, 21 predicted proteins | sample III_Palsa_N2_3_FD_200533 | JGI IMG/M metagenome (GOLD analysis project Ga0302314, IMG submission 200533) | Peat permafrost microbial communities from Stordalen Mire near Abisko, Sweden - III_Palsa_N2_3 | ecosystem: Environmental > Terrestrial > Soil > Palsa > Peat permafrost | place: Sweden...
CGAGGAGGTCAGCTGTTCGCCCAACGCATTGTAGGTGGCGATCACCTGGGTCAGTTGGTAGCCGCGGAAGTCGTAGTAATAGCCGGCCGAATTCAAGGTCATGCGACCATCGAAGAAGGTGTCCTTCAAGCCGATTTCATAGTCGGTCAGGGTCTCGGGATCATCCGAGAAGCCCAGATCGGCGATGCGGCCCGGATGGTAGCCGGTAGCCCGGCTGACATAGGCCAGATCCTGCGGCGTGACGTCATATTCGAAACGGATCAGCGTGGTGTTCTTCTCGCTGTGGATCGAGGCGTCATTGTCGGCTACCAGATACTGGCCGGTCGCCAGCATCTGCTTCAGGCTGAGATTCTGCGGGCTGATGCCGCAACCGTCATAGGTGTAGGGAGCCGGGCAGCCGTTGAACGTGATGTTGCGGCCGCCATTGTCCTCTTCATTGTCCCACGACGAACGCCAGCCGCCGGTCACGCGGAAATCGTCGGTGACATGATAGGTCGCCTGACCGAACAGAGCGCGGTCGCCCTGGGTGCGGTGCGGCTGGATGAAGGAGCCTGACCAGGCATAGGTGTTGCCCGGGCCGTTATAGCCATTATACGCGTCGACATCGAAGCGGATGGCGTTGATTTCCTTTTCCTGATAGCCGCCGACGATCCAGTCGATCTTGTTGGTGCCCTGCGACTTGAACTGCACTTCATTGCTGTAGGAGTTGAATTTCGACCACGGCGTCTGATCGTGAGAGAAATTGCCGGATGGGTCGCCGAGGGTCGGGCCGGTCGCGCTGGTAATGGCGGTCGGCAGATTCAGGCCCTCATCCTCTTCGTAATCTTCCGAACCCCGTTGGGTCGTGAAGCCGGCGATGTAGGTCAGGCCGACATAATCGGTGAGCGACCAGTCGAAATGGCTTCGGATCGACTGCGAGGTGCGGTCGTTATAGGGCTGCATCTGATAGAGCGACGACCAGAAGGGCTGGCCGCGCTGCGGCTGGTCTGGCAGGCCCAGATTCGGGATGCCGGTGTCCTTCAGATATTCGTAGGAAATGTCCCACCGCATATCGTCGGTCGGCTCATACAGAGCGCTGACGCGGAAGGACTGCTTGTCCTCGGAGTCGTATTGCGGGCCTTCGGTGACGAAGGACGAAGCCGAGACGCCCGGAATGACCGGCGGGCTCTGATGCGCGATATAGCCGTCGTGCTGGGCGGTCGCGCCGGCGATGCGGATACCGAAATTATTGGTGATCGGGATGTTCGCCATGAACTTGCTTTCGATGGCGTTGTAGTCGCCGCCACCGAGTTCGGCGCTGCCGTAGAATTCGTCGAGGGTTGGCTTCGCGGTCACGAAATCGACGGCGCCGATCGTGGTGTTGCGGCCGAACAGCGTGCCCTGCGGGCCGCGCAGCAATTCGACGCGCTCCATGTCGTACAACATGGTGGTCGCGCCCTGGGCGCGGGCCGAATAGATACCGTTGACGTAAAGACCCACTTCCGGGCTGTCCAGCTCGGTGTAGGCGGCGTCGTTACCGATGCCGCGCAGCGTGATGGTGATCGCGCCCTGGTCGCCATGGGTATCGAATTCGAGGCCCGGAGCGAACTTCGTCAGATCGGTGATGTCCGCGACGTGGTCGCGATCCAGGGTGCTCTGCGAATAGGCCGACACGGCGATCGGGGTCGACTGAAGGTTGGTTTCGCGCTTGGTCGCGGTGACCGTTACTTCCTCGATCTTGTCGGACGTGGCGCTCGGGCTGGTATCAGCGGCCTTCACCGAATGCGCGAATGCACCGACGCTCAGCGCGACGGCGGCTGCATGGGTCAATAATTTAAACTTGGAACCGGACATTTCCCACCCTCCTTGAACCTTGGCGATGACCCGATTGTGGCTTGGGTCTTGAGCTCTAAAAGCCACTCGTGTGTCGTTTCTGTCAAGAGGTTTTTGACAGCGCTGTCTATTTTTGTCGTCACATCATAGTAAGCATTGTCTAGTTGCGACTTCCCCTTTTCCGGATTCATGCTAGCTTCTGTCAAAGAGAATGACGGCGCTGACAACGGATCGGGCCTGGGAGGGGTAAAAATGCAACGCAAGACTATCGTCATTGTCGGTGGCGGGACCGCCGGCTGGCTGACGGCGGCGTTTCTCTCCCGGATCCTGGCGACGCGGATGCCCGGCGGCGCGCGGATTTCCCTGATCGAATCCGAGGAAATCGGCATCGTCGGCGTGGGCGAAGGCACCTTCCCCACCATCCGCAACACCTTGATGGCTATAGGAATCGACGAAAGCCGCTTCATGCGCGCCTCGCTGGCCACCTTCAAGCAGGGCATCCGCTTTACCGACTGGGTCGATCCGCCCAAGGACGGACAGCACAGCTCCTATTTCCATCCCTTCAGCGCACCGCTGCCCATGCCGGGTGGCGCCGAAATGCTACCCTATTGGCTGCTGGGCTGCGCCCCAGGCGACCAGTCCTTTGTCTCCTCGACCGGCGTGCAGGAACAGATTGTCCAGGCCCGACGCGCGCCCAAGCGTCCATCGGATCCGGCCTATCAGGGCGCCTTGACCTATGCCTATCATTTCGACGCGGCCAAGCTGGCCGCCCTGCTGCGCGACGTTTCCAAGGAGCTCGGCGTCAAACATCTGGAGGGTCGCGTCACCTCGGTCGAAAAGACAGACAGCGGTGACATCGCCGCCATTGTCTCGCCGGAACATGGACGCCTGACCGCCGATCTGTTCATTGATTGCAGCGGCTTCCGCGCCGAACTGATCGGCAAGGCGCTGGACGTGCCCTTCAAGAGCGTGAAGCACCATCTGTTCACCGACCGCGCCGTCACCATCCAGGTGCCCTATGAGCGCCCCGACGCGCCCATCGAAAGCTGCACCGTCTCGACCGCCCAGGAAGCCGGCTGGACCTGGGATATCGGCCTCGAATCGCGCCGCGGCGTCGGGTATGTCTATTCCAGCGACCATACCGACGAGGACCGCGCCGAACAGGTGCTGCGGTCTTACATCGGGTCGATGGCCGAGGGATTGAACGCGCGCAAACTGAAGTTCGACACCGGCTATCGCGAGAAGCAGTGGGTCGGCAATTGCGTCGCGGTCGGATTGTCGGCCGGCTTCTTCGAGCCGCTGGAATCCACCGGCATCATGCTGATCGAGGTCGCCGCCCACCTGATCGCCGACCTGTTCCCCTGGGAAGGGTCCATGCGGCCGGCCGCCAATCTGTTCAACCGGCTGATGGCCCATCGGTATGAGCGTATCGTCGACTTCCTCAAGCTTCATTACTGCTTGAGCAAGCGTCCCGAGCAATTCTGGCAGGACAACGCCGATCCTGCGTCAATACCCGAGAGCTTGCTGGAAAAACTGGAGATGTGGCGTTTCAGGCCACCTTCCCGCTTTGACTTTGTCGGGGATTATGAGACCTTTTTGCCGATCAGTTATCAGGCGGTTCTATACGGCATGGGTTTCGTCACCAATCTCGAAGCGGCCAGCGCGTCCTACGGCGCCAAGAAAACGGCCGCGACGCGATTCGGCGAAATCGGCGCCATGGTGCCGCGCGCGATGGCGGAACTGCCGTCCCACCGCGATCTGATCAGCCGGATTTACGGGGTCAACCAGCAGCAACCGGCGCAGAGGGCGGCTTTTTAAGCCAGCCGGAAGTGTGAAAGAGGGAATATAAGAGCGCCATGGCGAACGCCCCAAAACGAGCCGTCACCATCCAGGATGTCGCGCTCGCCGCGCAGGTCTCGACCAAGACCGTCTCCCGCGTCATTAATAACGAGGCCGGAGTCAATGCCGACACCCGCGCCAAGGTGGCCCAGATCGTCAAGGAGCTGGATTACCGCCCCAATCTCAACGCGCAGAGCCTGGCCGGCGACAAATCCTTCCTGATCGGCCTGTTCATCGAGAATCCCGGCTCCTACGTCACCGACTTCCAGACCGGCGTCATCGAGCGCTGCCGCGAGGCCGGCTACCATCTGATGGTCGAGCCCTGGAAGCCGGGTGATCCGGAACTCTCCACCAAGGTCCTGAACCTGTTGCGGCAATTGCGCCTCGATGGCGTCATCCTGCTGCCGCCCCATTGCGACGATCCGCTGATCCTCGATGCGCTGGACAAGGAGGGCGTGCCGATCATCCGCATCGCGCCGATCAACAACCGCGCCGACAGCCCGGTCATCCGCGCCCATGATTATGTCGCCTCGCGCCTGATGACGGCGCATCTCCTCAATCTCGGCCATCGCAATATCGGCTTCATCAAGGGCTGCCCCGGCCATTCGGCCACCGCCAACCGCCTGCAGGCCTTCATCGACGAGATGACCCAGCAGGGTGTCGCGGTCAATCAGGACCTGATCTATCCCGGCGACTTCACCTTCGACCGCGCCGAGATCAGCGCCCGCGAAATGCTGAGTCTGCGCGAGCGTCCCACCGCGATTTTCGCCAGCAATGACGAAATGGCGCTGGCGGTGCTGGCCGTCGCCGAGCGCATGGGCATCCGTGTGCCGGAGGATCTGTCGGTGACCGGCTTCGACGACACCCCGGTGTCGCGCATGGTATGGCCGCAAATCACCACCGTGCGCCAGCCGGTCAAGGAAATCGGCTGGACGGCGGCGGATCTGCTGATCTCGCTGTCGCCCCGCCGCAAGGGCTGGCCCGACCCGATGCCCAACAAGCTGCTCGATTTCGAGATCATCGTCCGCGAATCGACCGGCCCTACTCGCGGCGAGAAATAGACAAAGAAAAGGCCCCGGCATCGCGAGATGCCGGGGCCTTCTCCTTTCAGGGACCTTAGAACGTCTTCGCGTCCAGATTGACCGAAGTCGACTGCGCGACAGTCCGCGACGAAGACCCAAGCGACAGCTCGTAGGCGCCCTTGGCGATCACCCATTGATGCAGCTTGCCGTCGTACCGAGCCAGCAGGCGCGGATCGACCGTCAGGCTGACCTGCCGCGATTCACCCGGCTGCAGCGAGACTTTCTGCCATCCGGCCAGCCGGCGCGGCGCTTCCCAGCCGTCGCCCGAATGGCCGACATAGATCTGCGGCACATCCTTGCCGGCCCGGGCGCCGGTGTTTTTGACGGTGAAGCTGACCGTGACCCTGCCGCCCTCTTCCTTCGCCGACAAATTCTCATAGGCGTAGGTCGAGTAGGACAGGCCGAAGCCGAACGGGAACAAAGGCTGCAGGTTCTGGCGGTCGTACCATTTGTAGCCGGCCGTGGCGCCCTCGGTATAAGTGACCGCATAAGGCTGCGGCCGCTCCTGGCCGAAATTGACGATCTCCGGATGCGGCAACTGGTCGACCGAGACCGGGAAGGTGATCGGCAGGCGGCCCGAGGCGTCGATTTCGCCGGTCAGCACACGGGCGATGGCTTCGCCACCGCTGGTGCCGGAATACCAGGCCTCGACCACCCCCTGCACCTTGCCGAGCCAGGGCATCAGCACCGGATTGCCGGTCTCGAGCACCACCACAATCTTGGAATTGGCGTCGGCGACGGAGGAGATCAGCGCATCCTGATTGTCCGGCAAGGACAAGGGCTCGTCATGCGCCTCGCCATCCCAGTTGCGGGCGAACACCAGCACCAGATCGGCCCCGGCGGCCAGCTTGGCGGCGGCGGCGGGATCGGTGCCGTCGGCATAAGCGATCTCGGTCTGGCCGAGACGCGCCTTCAGCCCCTTCAGCGGCGAGGACGGATGGAACATCACCGGACCCGGCCAAGTGGTGGGAGCAATGCCCGGAAAGGCGTTGCCGCCGACCGGATAGACCATCGAGGACCCGCCGCCGGCCGGCACGCCGACATCGGCATGGGCGCCGATCACGACGATCTTCTTGAGACCCGGCTTGATCGGCAGCGGAGCGCCCTCATTCTTCAGCAGAACGATGCCTTCCTCGGCGTCGGCCTGGCTGGCGGCGCCGTCCTTGGCATAGTCGATCGGCCCCTGCTTGACCGGATCGTCGATCACGCCCTTGGCGAACAATGTCCGCAGGATACGGTGCACCATGTCGTCGAGGCGCTTCTTCGATACCGTCTTGTCGGCGATGGCCTTCTTCAGATCGTCGCCAAACCGATTGACGCCGTCGAACACCCAGGCCGATTCCTGGTCGAGGCCGGCATTGATCGCCTTGGCGGTGCTGTAGTCGCCCCCCCAATCCGACATCACATAGCCCTTGAAGCCCCAATCCTTCTTGAGGATCCGGTTCATCAGCAGATCGTTTTCGCAGGCATAAGTGCCGTGGACGCGGTTGTAGGAGCACATCACCGACCCGGGATCGGCGATCTCGATGGCGATCTGGAAGGCCAGCAGGTCCGACATGCGGGCCTGGTCGTCATCCATCTCGGCGCTGACCGTCATGCGGCCGGTTTCCTGGTCGTTCTCGGCGAAATGCTTGATGGTGGAAATGATGTGATTCGACTGCACGCCCTTGATCTCGGCGCCGGCGATGGTGCCGGCCAGCAGCGGATCCTCGCCGGCATATTCGAAATTGCGCCCGTTACGCGGCTCGCGCGTCAGATTGACGCCGCCAGCCAGCATCACATTGAAGCCGGACTGGCGGGCCTCGGCGCCGATCATGGCGCCGCCCTGATAAGCCACCTCGGGATTCCAGGTCGCCGCGGTGGCCAGGCCGGCCGGCAGCGAGGTCCGCTCGCGCACCTTGTCGCGGGTATTGCCCTGCGTCGCCACGCCCAGGCCGGCGTCGGTCTCCTCCTGCGAGGGAATGCCGAGGCGCGGCACGCCGGGAATATGCCCGGCCGACCCCATCAGCGCCTCCGGCACCGGATCGATGTCCTTGCCGCCCAGCTTGGCGACGCTGCCGAACAGCCCATCGACCACGGCGATCTTCTCGTCGAGACTCATCTTTTGCAAAAGCAGGTCGGCCCTCTTGTCCGGATCGAGAGTCTTGTCGTCCCACGCATTTGTCGCGTGGACCTGGGTCGCCAGCATCAAAAGACCCAGAGTGGCGCTCAGTTTCCGTTTCATCTTTTCCTTCCTGACATTCCCTGCGTGTTTTATTGGTCAACGGTGTCGATGGGAGTCATCGGCGCCGCCCCGTTCCGGACCCTCTTCGCGTGGATCGGCCAGAGAGACGCTGCATTGCGGAATCCGTGAGTGTCCGACAATGTCACCGCTATCTATGCAGTTTTTCCGCCACTTGCTTTGGTTACAGACGGAGGGATAATGCGGGGATTAGACAGCGTTGTCTATCCGTTTTGGTTAAACGGACATCCTGTCAGGCAGGACGTGGACTGTCAGAAAAGGTCGCCGAGATCGCCGGAAGCGAGGTTTTCCAGGCCTTTGCGATCGAGAACCTGGACCCGGGTGGGAACCGGCAGGGCGATCAGACCGTCCTGACGCAGGCGGGTCAGGGTCCGCGAGACTGTCTCGACGGTCAAGCCGAGATAGTCGGCGATGTCTCCCCGCGTCATCGGCACATCGATGACGTTCAGACGGGCGGGCAGCATCAGCAGAAAGGAGGCGACCTTCTCGCTGGCGGATTTGCGGCCCAGCAGCAGCATCTGGTCTTGGGCGGCATGCAGCTCGTGCGAGGTAACAGCCAGCAGGCGACGGGCGAAACCGGGCACATCGTCGATCAGACGGTCGAAGGCGTCGCGCTTATAGCGGACCAGCGAGACTTCGGTGACGGTGTCGGCGGTGAAGACGCACGCGCCTTCCGGCGCCAGCCCCAGCAACTGGCCGGCGGTGAGAAAGCCGGTGACCTGGCGGCGCCCATCGGGCAGCAATTTGTAAAGACGCACCATTCCCGACAGCACTTCGAAGACCGAATCGGCCTTGTCGCCCTCGGAGAACAGCAATTCGCCGGCAGGGAGATGCTGGATCGCGTTGACGGGCAGCATATGTCCGACCTCGCGGCCGAAGCCGAGGCAGGCGGCGGCGCCGAACCGGTCATTGTCCTGAACGGACGAAACAGCGCGCATGTGCATGATATTTCCCCCGCCCGTGAAGTCTTGGGGAAACTATGATCATTCGATGTCACGGGTTGATGCCAGGGGCAGCCTTATTTAAAGTCGGACATCGGCGAAATGTGTCGGTTTGTGTCAGACGCAAAGAATCAATGGACGAAACGTCACATATCCTGGTCGTCGACGACGATCCCATGATCCGCAGCCTGCTGCGCCGTTACCTCAGCGGCGAGGGTTTGCGCGTCAGCGAAGCGGTTGACGGCGCCGGCATCCGCGCCACCCTCGCCCATGGGCCGGTCCATGCGGTGCTGCTCGACCTCGTCATGCCCGGCGAGGACGGGCTGTCCCTGGCCCGCATGATCCGCCAGCGCTCCAACGTGCCGATCATCATGCTGACCGGCAAGGGCGAGCTGATCGACCGTGTCGTCGGCCTCGAATCCGGCGCCGATGATTACATCACCAAGCCCTTCGAACTGCGCGAACTGCTAGCCCGCATCCGCGCCGTGATCCGCCGCACCGGCCCGCAGCCTGTGCCCGAACTCGCCCAGGAGGCTCCCGCCGCCCCCGGCGAGACCCTTATCTTCGAGGGCTGGAGCCTCGCCCTGCTCAAGCGCGAGCTGCGCGATCCAACCGGCGCCGAAGTGCCCCTGACCGCCGGCGAGTTCGAGCTGCTGCGCGTTTTCGCCAGCAATCCAAACCGGGTCTTGAGCCGCGACCGGCTGATCGAGCTGGTCAAGGGCCGAGACTGGGCCTCGTTCGACCGCGCCATCGATACCCAGGTCGGCCGGCTGCGCAAGAAGATCGAGGCGGACCCGGCCAACCCGACGCTCGTCAAGACGGTGCGCGGCGGCGGCTATATTTTCGCCGCCGCCGTCCGCCAAAGCTGAGAGTCCCCACCCTTCAGCCCCAGCGCCGTTCCAACAAAGCCGACTCCGCCGGCCATCCCATGCGCCGCAAGCGGTCGATCAGCCGCGACTGGCGCCAATTGAACTCCATGTGACCGACGCGACACCCCAGCTGTTTGCCCACCTCCTCGACCGCGTCGGCCAAGGCCTGGACCAGATGCGGTCGGTTGGCGAGATCGGCGACGGTAAACAGCGGCACCGACAGCACCGCCCCGTCGATCCCGGCTTGGCGGCGATAGGCGACCACGCCGCAGATGTAATCGTCCGGTTCCGTGAGGACCAGCATGCCGCCCCCCTCCTCCCGGATATTGCGGGCGAAGTCGATCCAGGTCTGCAGATCGAGCTCGGGCCAGGTGATCTGGACCAGGGGCAGCGCCATGGCGAGCTGATGCTCAGCCAGAGCGGCGGTATGGAAGAGAGCAGTCATGGGATGGGAGGCTATCCCCGTTTCGGGACTGCCGCCTTGATCTGGATCAGGCCCGGCGGGAAAAACGCTGGCGAATCGGCGCCCACCCCAGGGTACCCCCGCCGCCGCGACCAGCACCATCGCCATGCCGACGATCTGTCCGGCCTGCAGGCGATGCCCGAGCGCGACGACGTCGACCAGGATGGCTACCGCCGGATAGATGAAGGACAGCGCGCCGGAGAGCGACGTGGGCAGCCTCTGGATCGCGCCATAGAGCAGGATATAGACCAGTCCGGTATGCACCACCCCGATCGCCGCCAGGCAGGACCAGGCGGTCCAGCCCTCGGGCAAGTGAGCGAGATGGGCGAACGGCGCGGTCAGCACCAGCCCGACGCAGACCTGCACCAGGGCGATCAGATGGGGCGGGGTGCCGGTCAGCTTCTTGGCGATCAGAGCGGCCAGCGCATAGAAGAAAGCGGCGCCGAGGGCCAGGCCGATCCCGCCAAGATAGTTGGCGCCGGGCTCGCCGAGATCGGGACCGGCCTCGACGATGGCCATCACGCCGGCAAAGGCCAGCGCCATCCAGGCCAGCTTGCCAGCCGCCGGCCGCTCGCCGAGAAACAAGCGGCCCAGCCCGACCAGCATGAAGGGCTGCGTATTGTAGACGGCAGTGGCGATCGAGATCGAGGCGCGCGGATAGGCGGCGAACAGCAGCAGCCAATTGACGACGATGGCAGCACCCCCGAGCGCCGCCAGCACCAGGACGCGCCGATTGAGATGACGAAACAGCCCCATCGCGACGCAGATCGCCAGCAGGGTGGCGGCGCCGAACAGGCAGCGCCAGAACACCACCACCTCCGCCGCCTGGCCGGACGTCAGGACGAACCAGCCGATGGTGCCGGACACGGCCATCGCCGCGCTCATTTCAATCGAACCCCGGGTCTTATCGCTCGTCTTGTCGCTCATCATGACGATAGACTCGCATGCCCTCCTTGTGGATTCCAGCGGATCAGTTAGGCATAATCGCAACATCACCTATTTATTTTAGGGAAAAGCGATGATCGACCAAATCGATCGGCAAATCATCGAAGCGTTGCAGGAAGACGCGCGCATGCCGCTGAAGGAGCTGGCGGCGCGGGCGGGCCTCTCCTCGCCCAGCGTCGCCGAGCGGCTGCGCCGGCTGGAGGAGCGCGGGGTGATCACCGGCTTCCGGGTCGAAATCGATCCGGCCGCGCTGGGCTATCTGCTGCAGGCGATCGTGCGGATCCGTCCCCTGCCCGGCAAGCTGCATATCGTCCAGCGGATGATAGAGGCCCTGCCGGAATTCTCCGAATGCGACAAGGTGACGGGCGACGATTGTTTCATCGCCCGCCTGCATGTGCGGTCGATCGAGCAATTGGACACCGTCCTCGACGGCATCGCCGACAAGGCCGAGACCAGCACCTCGATCGTGAAGTCGCAGCCGATCAGGCGCCGCCCGCCCCCTCTGACATAGGTTTTTCGGAGAACCCCTTGCTGCCGTCGTCACGGGCGAGACTGCGCGCCACCGACGTGACGCGGGCGGCCGGCGGGCCGGCATGGCAGGCGTTCTCCAGGCCGTCCAGCCGCTCTTGCAGGCCCCGCGCCAGGATCTCGACCCGCCCATCCGACAGATTGCGCACCCAGCCGTCCAAGCCGAGGCGGCGCGCCTCGGCGACCGTCCAATAGCGATAACCGACGCCCTGGACACGCCCCGAGATCATCAGGCGGATGGCGGGGCGGTCGGTCATGGCGTTCCCTTTAAACGATCAGCACGGCGGGCGCGTGCCGTCCGAACAGACCGCCGACGAGCCTTGGGGAACGATAATAGTCTCGCGCGGGGGCGAATTCGAGCTGATGCAGCTCGCCAGGCTCAGCACGCCAGCCAAAGCCACGGCGGCGAAGGAAAGGGTTCGAACGAATTTCATGGTGGTCTCCACTGATGAAGGGGGCCGGTACCAGGAAAACCGCGAGTCTTGGACTTTGGTTTCGCCCTACCCCGCCATGCTCACAGTTTTGACTCACCGCGCACCCTGGCGCGGCGGCGCGGACGCGCTACCTCCTTCCTTCGCGGAACGACCGTCGAAGGAGACCGATGATGAGATTGCTTGTAACCGCCGCCTGCCTGTGCGCGCCCCTGATGCTGAGCGGCTGCATCCTGGCCGCCGCCGGCGCCGGTGCCGGCGCGGGCGTGGCCCTCAGCGACGGCGAGCAGCATGACGGGCATGAAAATGCCGCGCCCGACCGGGACGAGGACGACACGCCGCCGGCCGCCGCGCCAGTCCAGCCGGTGAGTCCGGCTCCGGCCCCCGCGCCGAATCCGACACCGCTGCAGCCGCCGCCGGCCCAGCCCTCGCCGGGCATGGAAAGCGAAACGTTGCCGCCGCCGCCGCAGAGCCGTTGATAACCCAGAGCGCAATTTAGCGTCGATCCGCGCCGTGCCGGCATTCCAGGTCGCTCGGGGTCCGCGTTGAAACTCTTGTTTCAGCGCGGACCCCGAGCGAAACACTCACGCTACGGATCCCGTTCGACGGCAGAGCGGCGACTCCGAGCAATATCGCGAGGGCCCTCCGCCTGTGGGCGCGCAAGCGCGCAACCCTCCTTGTTTAAGCGGGAGAACTGAAGTTCCCCCGCTTAAACACTACGGGCCCTGGAAAAAGGAAAAATAAAAGGACGTGCTTTCAGCGTCGCCCCCAAGCCCCTCACAGGGCCGTGCGCATCTGCCACAGCTCGGGAAACAGCACGACGTCCAGCATCTGCTTGAGATAGGACACGCCCCCGGTGCCGCCGGTGCCGCGCTTGAACCCGATCACCCGCTCGACCGTCGTTACATGGTTGAAGCGCCAGCGGCGGAAATAATCCTCGAGATCGACCAGCTTCTCCGCCAGTTCGTAGAGCATCCAATAGCGCTCGGGGTCCCTATAGATCTCGACCCAGGCGTCGATCACGCCGTCATGGGAGTGATGGGAAACGCCGACATCGCGCTTAAGCACCTCGTCAGGGACCGCGATGCCGTGGCGCGCGACCAGGCGCAACGCCTCGTCATAGAGGGAAGGAATCGCCAGTTCCTTCTCGAGGATTTCCATAAGATCCGGGCGATGCGCATGCGGCTTCAGCATGGCTCGGTTACGATTACCCAGCACGAACTCGATCTGGCGGTACTGATAGGATTGAAAACCCGACGACTGACCGAGCGAATCGCGGAAACGCGTATATTCGCTGGGCGTCATGGTCCGCAGCACGTCCCAGGCGGAATTCAGCTGCTCGAAGATGCGCGAGACGCGCGCCAGCATCTTGAAGGCCTGCGACGGCTGATCGTCCCGGATCGCGGCGCGGGCCGCCACCAGTTCGTAGATCGCGAGGCGCATCCACAGCTCGGAGGTCTGATGCTGAACTATGAACAGCATCTCGTCATGGGCAGTGGACAGCGGATGCTGCGCCCCTAAGATTCGATCCAGCCCCAGATAGTCGGCATAGGACATCCGGCCGTCGAAGGACATCTGCGCCCCTTCGCGGGCGGGATCATAGGGATCACTCATGTAACGGCAGCCTTCTGGTGAAAACGGGGCTGATCCCACGACCCATCATTCAGGATCTCTTCCAGCACGGCGACGGCGCCCAGCACCTCCGCCTCTCCTATATAAAGCGGGGTGAAGCCGAAGCGTAAGGAATCGGGCGCGCGGAAATCGCCGATCACGCCACGATCGATCAGCGCCTGCATCACCGCATAGCCGTGCGCATGACGGAAACTGACTTGGCTGCCGCGAGCCGCCGCATTGCGCGGGCTGGCCAGGGTCAGCGACGGACAGCGGACTTCCACCTGCCTGATGAACAGCTCGCTCAGGGCAATCGACTGGCGCCGCAGAGCCTGCATGTCGACGGCGTCCCACACGTCGAGCGCGGTGTCGAGCGCGGCCAGGGCGATGATCGGCGGCGTGCCGACGCGCATCCGCTCGATCCCCGCGCCGGCGCGGTAGTTCAGATCGAAGGCGAACGGCGCCTCGTGACCCATCCAGCCGGACAGGATCGGCTGGGCGATCGCGGCGAGACGCGGCGCTACATAGATGAAGGCCGGAGCGCCCGGACCGCCATTCAGATATTTGTAGGTGCAGCCGACGGCGAAATCGGCGTCGCAGCGTTCCAGCTCGACCGGCAGCGCGCCGGCGGAATGGGCCAGATCCCACACGGCCACCGCGCCGACGGCGTGGGCTTTGGCGGTCAGCGCCGCCATGTCGTGCAGGCGGCCGGTACGGTAATCCACCTGGGTCAGCATCATCACCGCGACGGTGTCGTCGATGGCGGCCTCGACCTCCTCCGGCGCCACCACCTTGAGCTGGTAGCCGCGCCCCAAGGCGGTAATCAGCCCTTCGGCTATATAGAGATCGGAGGGGAAATTGCCTGAATCGGACAGGATGACTCGCCGCTCGGGGCACAGCGCGGCGGCGGCGGCCAGGGCCTGGAACACCTTGATCGACAGGGTGTCGCCCATCACGACGCTGCCGGGCGGCGCGCCGATCAGCCGGGCGACGCGGTCACCAATCAGGCGCGGCCAGGACATCCAGCCGGCGGTATTCCACCCGCGGATCAGCTCCTTGCCCCATTCCTCGGAGAGGGTCCGCGCCACGCGCGCCTCGGCGGCGATAGGCAGAGGTCCGAGCGAATTGCCATCGAGATAGATCACGCCGTCCGGAAGGCGGAACTGCGCGCGGGTCTTGCTGAAATCGGTCATGGATCGATCCTGGGGATTCCGGAAAAAACTTTCAATATGAAATGTTTAATTTTCAACCGTTTTCGGCCATGATCCTACGCATGGATTGGGACGACGCCTACAGCAACAGCGCTCATATTCCCGGCGGGGACGGTTTTCCCGCCCGCTGGAGCGAAGCCGCCGCCGCGTTTAGAGCGAAAGCATCAGCGCGGCTCGACCAGCGCTATGGCCCTGGCGAACGGGAAGTCTATGACCTGTTCCTGCCGGAAGGCGCGCCACGCGGCACGGTGATCTTCATTCATGGCGGCTATTGGCTGGCCTTCGACAAATCCTACTGGTCGCACCTGGCCGCCGGGCCGTTGGCGCATGGCTGGGCCGTCGCCATGCCGAGTTACACCCTGGCACCTGGGGCCCGGATCGGCGAAATCGTCCGCCAGATCGGCCGGGCGGTTACCGCCATCGCCGCAGATGTACCGGGCGAGCTCCGATTGGCCGGCCACTCCGCCGGCGGCCATCTGGTGACTCGCATGTCCTGCGTCGGCTCACTCTTCGCCGGCCGGATCGCCAAGACCCTGTCGATCAGCGGATTGCATGATCTGCGGCCGCTGCTGCGGACCGGCATGAACGCCACACTGCGCCTCGACGAAGCTGAGGCTATCGCGGAAAGCCCGGCCTTGCTGACGCCGCGCGATGGGAGCGTGATCACCGCCTGGGCCGGTGGAAACGAACGTCCGGAATTCATTCGCCAGACCGAGCTGCTCGCCAATATCTGGACCGGATTGGGCGCGCAAACCAAGCAGGTGATCGTGCCCGGCCGGCATCATTTCGATGTGATCGACGAGTTGGCTGATCCCGGATCGGCGATGGTCGCAGAGCTGCTGGCTGACTAATCCTGCGTACCGGCACACGGCTGAAGGCGTGGTAACGCCGAATATGGTTTATCCACAGATGGACACAGATCAAAACATCATTATGGCGCAGATCCAACAAGGATCAGAACGCGTATGAAGGTCGGCTTTGGGTCAGAAGCAGAAATTTTGCCGCATCGGCTTGCTCTGTTGAATCTGCGCCATAACGGTGGATAAACCCTTCTTTCTTATTTTCAGAGCCTCTTAGCCTTTTCCCTGAGTGCAAACCGCTGCAGCTTCCCGGTCGCGGTCTTGGGCAGGACGGCGACAAATTTCACCGAGCGTGGATATTTGTAGGGCGCGATGGTCTGCTTGACGTGGTCCTGCAGGATCTTCGCGGTCTCGGGGCCGGGCTCGATTCCGGCGGCCAGCACGATATGTGCCTCGACGATATGGCCCCGCAATCCATCGGGCGCGCCGATCACGGCGCATTCGGCGACGTAAGGGTGCGTCAGCAGCGCCGTCTCGACTTCCGGGCCGGCGATGTTGTAGCCCGACGAAATGATCATGTCGTCCGAGCGCGCCGCGAAATTCAGATGCCCATCGGCGTCGCGCACGAAGGAATCGCCGGTCAGGTTCCAGCCATCCTTGACGTAAGCTGCCTGCCGTTCGGGATCGGCCAGATAGCGGCAACCAACCGGTCCCTTCACCGCGAGCTGCCCGACCGTGCCGTCGGGCAGCTCGCGCATCTCGTCATCGACGATGCGCGCCTGATAGCCCGTCAAAACACGACCCGTCGTGCCTGGCCGCAGATCGTCGACGCGGTTCGAAATGAAGATATGCAGCATCTCGGTGGCGCCGATGCCGTCGAGGATCGGCTTGCCGGTCTTGGCCATCCAGCGTTCGCAGACCGGCGCCGGCAGGGTCTCTCCGGCCGAGACCGCGAGGCGCAGGCTGGCGAGATCGACGCCATTCTCCTCCATCGTGTCCATCATCGCGATATAGGCGGTCGGCGCGGTGAAGCAGATCGTCGCCTTATAGGCCTGGATGATCTCCATCATGTTTTTCGGCGAGGCGTATTCCAGCAGCACCGCCGAGGCGCCGAAGCGCAGCGGAAAGATGGCCAGCCCGCCCAATCCGAAGGTAAAAGCCAGCGGCGGCGAGCCGACGAAGACATCGTCCGGCGTGACCTGCAGCACCTCCCGAGCATAGGCGTCGGCGATGATCAGCAGATCCCGATGGTAATGCATGGTCGCCTTGGGCTTGCCGGTCGAGCCCGAGGTGAAGCCGAGCAAGGCGACATCGTCGGCGGCGGTGTCGACCGCGGCGAAATTCACGGGCTTCTGCAAAGCCACCCGGTCCAGCTCGGACTCATGGTTGCAGGTGCCGTCGAAGCCGATCACGCGCTTGAGGAACGTCGAGCCCGCCGCGCAGGTTTCCAGCTCCTCCAGCAGCCGGGTGTCGCACAGCGCCAGCGTGATTTCAGCCTTGTCGACGATCTGGGCCAGTTCGCCCGCCCGCAGCATCGGCATGGTGTTGACGACGACGGCGCCGGCCTTGGTGGCGGCCAGCCAGCAAGCCACCATCGCCGGATTGTTGGCCGAGCGGATCAGCACGCGGTTGCCGGGTTTCAGGCCGTAATCCTCGACCAAAGCGCGCGCCAGGCGGTTGGTCCAGTCGGTCAGTTCCTTGTAGGTGCGCCGGCGTCCATTGCCGATCAGGGCCTGGCGGTCGCCGAATCCCTGGGCGACCATGCGATCGGTCAGCTCGACCGCGGCGTTCAGCCGGCGGGGATAGTCGAAGCCGTCCAGCAGGAACTCCGGCTGCATCTCCGCGGGCGGAAGATTGTCCCGGGCGAACGTGTCAACATATGCCGTCGGTTCCATCGTGACGCTCCCATCGACCCCTTTTCAATCCTCAGGGAGATCCGGCTTACTTTCAACATATATATTTTAAGATTGAAGCTTATCTCTTGCGCAGACGGAACTGGACCAGAAGGGCGATCGCCGCCAGGCCGTAGCCGCACGCGATGACGAAGGCCAGCGCGACGCCCAGCCCCGAATCGCCGCCAAAGAGGTGCCCTGCCGCCAGCGCCACCGAGGTCGGCCCGAAGCCCGCCCCGAGCGCGACATTCAGGAAGAAGGCGATCGACATGGCGAGGCCGCGCGACCGGTTCGGCACGAAGTCGAGAATGGCCGAAAAGCCGCAGGCCGTGACCATCCCCGACAGGGCGAAATAGAGCGGAACCCCCAGCAGGACGCCGAGGAAATTGCCCGACGCGACCAGCAGCCCGGCCGGCACGATGGTCAGAGCCACCGCCAGGCAGAGGCGCAGCTTGCCGGCAAGCCCGCCGGCGGAACCGGCACGGTCGGCCAGGATGCCGCCCAGCAGCACGCCGCCGCCGAAACCCGCCATCAGCAGCAATCCGAGCAATATCCCGACTCTGGCCGGATCGATGCCGAATTCGCGGATCAGCAAGGTCGGCGCCCAGGCCCCGACCGCGTTGTCCACCAGCGATCCCAGCGCAATGGCGAGAAAGATCGGCGCCGCGCGCAGCCACGCCACCGGGCGCGTCTCCGCGGTGACCTCGCCTTGCAGGGCCGCTTCGGCCTGGCCGCGGCGGACGGGCTCGCGGATGGACAGGATGGCCAGGGACCAGACCAGCCCCGGCGCGCCGATCATGATCAGCAAGGTCCGCCAGGGCGCGATGCCGAAGGATAGCAGGCCGCTCTCGATCAGATGCAGCATCGCGCCGCCGATCAGAATGGCGCCGCCGATGCCCATCGCGATGCCGGTCAGGAACAACCCGACCGCGCCGCCGCGCCGCGACGGGGGAAAATAGTCGCTGATCAGCGAGATCGCCGCCGGCGACAGCACGGCCTCGCCCAGACCGACGAAGATCCGGGCGGCGAACAACTCGCCGAAACCGCGGGCGAACCCGCAGGCAAAGGTGGCCAGACTCCAGACCACCAATCCCGCCATGATGAGATTGCGCCGCGACACCCTGTCGGCCAACCAGCCGAGCGGGATTCCCGCGATTCCGTAAATCACCGCGAAGGAGGTGCCGAGCAACAGGCTCACTTTGGTGTCGTCGATGCCGAGATCATCGCGGATCGGATCGACGACCAGACTCAAGACCTGCCGGTCGGTGTAGGACAGGATCGCCGTCGCCACCAGAATGGCGACCACGGTCCAGGCATAGGGCCGCGACGGATAGAGCTCCTGATCGTCGAGGGCCGGCGGCGCATCCGCCGGTATGGTTCCGCTGTTCATGCGCCGCCGCTTCCTCTCAGAACTGGAAGTTCATGTCGAGACCGAAGGTTCTCGGCTCGTTGGTCGTGACCCTGTTGAAGATGGAGACATTGGCCGACAAGGCGCCCGTATTGCCCAGCAGCGCGGTCTTGTTGGTCAGATTATCGACGAACAGAAAGCCCGACCAGCTGACTCCCCGCAAGCCGGCACGAAGGCTCATGATGTCATGCGCGGGAACGTCGTTCCTTGCATAGGTGATGTCCTGCATCGGCCCGACATAGTCGTTCTGGAACCTGCCGATCAGGGTGTAATCGGACGTCAATGGATGGGTGTAGACCAGCGCCGTGCTGGCCGTCCAATCCGGCACGTCGAGCAGCTTTTCGCCCGCCGTCACGCCGGCGGCGAGAGAGCCGGTCGAAATCCGGGCGTGGGTGTAACTGCCGGCTTGGGTCACGGTCCATTCCCGCGTGATCTTGAAGGCGGCTTCCACCTCGCTGCCATAGACCTCGGCCTGGCCGGCATTCTCGGTGAATTTGAAGCCGCAGCTGGGCGCCACCTGCTGCTGCACGCCGCTCCAGGTTTCATAATAGACGTCGCTGTTGAACCGCAGCCGCTGGTCGGCGCTCGTCACCTTTTCGCCGACTTCATAGCTCCACACCGAATCGGGACCGAATTCGGCCGGCGCCGAACTGAGACCCAAGGCTTGCAGCGCCGAGGCGCAGGACACCGTGCCGGACATCGGCAAGGGCGAGTTGGGGCCGCCCGGACGGAAGCCCTTGGCCGCGGTGGAATAGACCGTCAGATCGTCCGACGGCGTATAGGCCAGGTTGAATTTCGGCGTGACGCCGGAGTCCGAGGCGTTGCCGTACTGGATGGCGCTCGTCCCGCTAGCGGAGACGCCGCTGACCTGCGTGGCAGAATCGCTATTATAGTCGAACCAGCGCAAGCCGACGGTGGCTTTCAACTGGTCGAGGATCTGATAGGACGCCTCGCCGAATACCGCCTCCTGCTGCAGCGACAGAACCCGCAGATTGTCGGCGAGGTTGTTGGTTCCGAATATTGCGGTGAAGCCGTCGTAATAGGAATAGACGTGCGAGCTCGCATTGAAGCTGCTGTAGAAGGTGCCGAGCTGCCATTGGAAAGCCCCCGTCCCCTTCGAGGCGACGCGGAATTCCTCGCTGAGCTGGCGGGTCTTGTCCAATTCCGAAATGCTTCCCGCCCCCAGGCCGCCGGCGGCGGTGGTAAAGGGAAAATTCTGCGGCGGCCCGAGGAAACCGCCGATGTAATCCTGCATCGCTTCGGAGATGTCCTGGGTCTGGGACTGGCGGCGTTCCCAATAGGAGGTCGCCGAGGTCAGATCGACGGCGCCCAGATCATATTTCACCGTCAGGCTGGCCAGGGTGAAATTGTCCGAATAGGGCTCGGGCACATCGAAGGGTTGGTAATGCGCCTCATTGCCGGGCGGATTGTCGATGGTGTTCGGTCCGCCCTGCGCGATGCGCTGATGCAGAATGCTGGCTTCCACGCTCAGATTATCGACCGGCGTCATCAACAGGCTGGCGCGCTGGCCTTCCAACAATTCCCAATTGGCGTCTTTCACGTCCTTCTCGACCGGGCTGGACGCGACGGCGCCGCGGGCCGTCCCGTTATTCACTTCGGTCGGGAAATTGGCGAGGACGATCCGGTCGATCCAGCCATCGTCATATTTGTCGGTCAGCACCACGCGCAGCGCCAGCTTGCCGTCGATCAACGGGATATTGCCCATGACGTTCTCGGCGTGGTTGAAGCCGCCGCCCTCGGTGCCGGAGATCACGGTATCGGCATTGACGGCGTAATTGTTGAGATCGGGTTGATTGGTGACCAGCTTGATGGTGCCGCCCATCGAGCCGGAGCCATACAGCGTGCCCTGCGGCCCGCGCAGGACTTCGAGGCGGTTGAGGTCGAACAGATTGGGATCGATGACGACCTTGCCGCTCTGTCCCATCGCCGGCGGCGTCAGCGGCGTGTCGTCCAGATAGAACCCGACGGTGGGCGATTCGCCACCCGTCGAGGTCAGGCCGCGCATCTCGAACTCGGTCTGGCCCGGGCCCGCGGTCTTGAAGGACACGCCGGGAACGGCGGCCATCGCGTCGACCACGCTGGAGACGCCCTGTTCCTGCAGGGCCTCTCCGCTGATGGCGGAGATACTGACCGGGGCTTTCTGGACCGTCGATTCGCGCTTTTCGGCGGTGATGACGATTTCGTCGAAACCGGTACCCGCCGTTGGCTGCACCTGCTGCGCCTGCGGTGTCTGTTGCGCGCGTACCGGCGTCAGCGCCGTGGTCGATGCCAGGCAAATGACGAGCGGGATCGCCGCTCTGCGTGATGTCTCAGCGAATTTGCTCATTCCCCAGTCCCCCTGTTGGTTGGATGGTTAACTCCGTGTCGTCGTCATTCCTTGTTGAGGTCGTACTTCATGATCGCCCCATGCGGGCTGGTGCGGTCGCGCTCCAGGGCATAGACGTCGCCCAGCGGCCCTCCCCGTCCGGAGGCGGCCTTGTCGATCTCGGCCAGATCGGCGGCATCCAAGCGGATGCGGCCGATGGCGAGATTTTCTTGCAGATGATCCGGGCTGCGGGCGCCGACGATGACGGCGGCCACCGACTTCTGTTCGAGGACATAGCGGCTGGCGATGGTCGAAAGGCCGACGCCCTTGCGCTTCGCGATGGTGTCCAGGGTGGCGAGCAGGGACTGATAGGCGTCCCACCCGCCGAAATCGTCGATGATCAGCTTGTATTTGACCAACGAGCGGTTCTCGAGGCGGGTCAGCTCCGGTTCGGGCCGACCCAGCCATTTCTCGCTCAGGAACCCGCCGGCCACCGAGCCATAGCAGACCAAGCTGACGCCTAGACGGTCACACAGAGCCGCCATGGTTGCCCCGGGCCGATTGTCGAGGACCGAATATTGCACCTGCATCGTCTTGATCGGGACGCCGGCCGCGACCATCGCTTCGAGATGGGCGGTGTCGAAATTGGTGCCGCCCAGCAGATCGATCTTGCCCTCGCACCGCAGCTCCTCGAGCCATTGCGCGGTCTCGATCCAGCCGGGGATTGTGTAGTCCCACCAATGGAACTGGACGAGGTCCAGCCTCTCCGCCCGCAAGCGCCGCAGGGATCGATCGATGATCCCCCGCACATAGGCCTTGTCGATGGTCGCCAGCACCGCCAGATCGGGCACGAATTTGGTATGAACCTTGAGCCGGCTCAGAGCCTCCCGCCCCTGGCGCGCCAGCAGATCGGCGCGGAACTCTCCGACCAGCTCCTCGACCCCGGTATAGATGTCGGCGCAATCCACCGCGACGATGCCGGCTTCGTACCAGAGTCCGAAGCCCGCGACGGCCGCCTGCCGATCGACCGGACCATGGCCGCCGGCCAACTGCCACCCGCCGCGGATGACCCGCGAAATCGAATAGCCGGGTGCGAGCTCACGCGTTTCCATTAGTCACCCTGCTTCGAAGATTGTGTAATTGCCGGCTTAGCCGGCAGGGGAACCGCGGTGGTGTCGGCATGGCTGAAGCGCCGCTTGCCGGTCCGCGTGATGCGGAAGCGCGACGGGCAATTGGGATCGGGACAGGCAATCTCGGCGTCGGTGGACATCCAGTCGTTGGGATCGGTCATGCGCTGCTTGGCCGCCAGAAGCGGCAATACCGCGGCGAGGGAATAGATCGAAAAGCCCTGGCCCGGCGGCATATGCAGCATTTCGCCGCGCAGCTCGAAATAATCCCCGATCTGGGCCGAGCAATAGAGGCGCGCTCCCGGCGGCGCGACCACTTCGACCCTGAGATCGTACAGTTCGAATCCGTCATCCTGGCTCATTTGGCCCGTTTCCTTCCCCCATGAGGCTTGGTCATGGCCGCGTCCGCCTCGCGCTGCCGCAGCAGGGTGAAGGCGCGGCCGATATCCGCGGCCAAGGCGGCCCTGGCCTTGATCGGATCCCGCCGCGCGATGGCGTCCGCCAATTCGCGATGATGCTTGTCGCCGGTCAGTTGCTGGGTCGACAGGAAGCTGCGCCGCGCCTCCCACAGGATCGGGCCGGATTGCAGCCACAGGCTTTCAATGATGGTCAGCAGCACGTCGGATCGCGCCGCCTGATACACCATGAAATGGAATTGCTGATTGTGCACCGAGGCTTCGTCGGCCGAGTCCGGCTCGCCCTTATCCTCGGCCATGAAAGTCTGCAGCCGCTGGATTTCCCAGTCGGTGATGTTGGCCGCGGCCAATTCGACCGCCATGCCTTCGATCAGAAGACGCGCCCGCAGCAGGTCGTCCAGCCGCTCGATGCTGATCAGCGGAACTCTCACGGAGCGACTCGGCATGGCTTCGAGGGCTTTTTCCGCGACCAGGCGGGCCAGCGCCTCGCGCACCGGCATGGTGCTGGTTCCGAGAGTGCGGGCGAGTTCGACGATCCCCATGACTTGGCCCGAATGCAGGCTGCCATTGATCAGGGCGCGCCGCAATTCGGCGTAAACGCTCTGATTCAAGGTCTGCCGGACAATAGGCGCCAATTCGGACGACATATCCACCCTCCCCTATCGCGTCGCAAAACCGCAGCGATGTTTGATCAAACATCAAAGATCAATCGGGATGCAAGAGGGATTTCTTACACTCTATAATTTTTAATGGTAAAGTATGCGCCATGGACCAACGCACCCATACCGGCGAACATGCCGACATCCGCCTCTGGCTGCGCCTTCTCTATTGCGCCAGCCATATCGAGACGGCCCTGCAAAGCAAGCTCACCGCGGAATTCGGCATATCGCTGGCGCGCTTCGACCTGCTGGCGCAATTGGAGCGGGCGCCCGGTGGCCTGACCATGACCGAGTTGTCGCGCCAGATGATGGTGTCGAACGGCGCCACCACCAGCCTGGTCGACCGCCTGGCCGAGGACGGGCTTTTGCAGCGCGGCGCTCATCCTTCCGACCGTCGCACCACCATCATCAGCCTGACCGACCAGGGGCGCGCCCGCTTCCTGGAGATCGCCCGCGAGCATGAGGGCTGGGTGATCGGCCTGCTGGAAGGATTATCCGGCGAAGCCAAGTCGGAATTGCTGTCCGGCTTGGGCGCTTTGAAGCAGCATTTGTCGACTTGATCCCGAAATCGCCCCACCGCCATCTCGTGCTTGACCCGATGATGACGGCTTGAGGGGGACCTCTTGACGCTTAGACCTGTCTGATATATTTTAAGTTTGAAATTTATATACTTCAAACGAATGGCGGATGGATATGCGGATAGTCTGTATCGGCGGCGGGCCGGCCGGCCTCTATTTCGCGCTGCTCATGAAGAAGCTGCACCCCGCCCACTCGATCAGCGTGGTCGAGCGCAACCGTCCCTATGACACCTTCGGCTGGGGCGTGGTGTTCTCCGATGCCACCATGAGCGCGATGCGGGTCTGGGATCCCGAGACCGCCGCCGAGATCGAGGACGCCTTCAACCATTGGGACGATATCGAGGTCTGGTTCAAGGGTACCCGCCAGCGCACCAGCGGCCACGGCTTCGTCGGCATCGGCCGCAAGAAGCTGCTGAACATCCTGCAGGCGCGCTGCGAGGCGCTGGGTGTCGAGCTGGTGTTCGAACGCGACGTGACCAGCGATCTCGAATTCCCCGACGCCGATCTGATCATCGCCGCCGACGGCGTCAATTCGCGCATCCGCAACCGCTATCCGGACATCTTTCGGCCGGATCTGGTCACCCGCCCCAACCGCTTCATCTGGCTGGGCACCGAGAGGCCGTTCGACGCCTTCACCTTCGATTTCCGCAAGACCGAGCATGGCTGGTTCCAGGCTCATATCTATAAATTCGACGACAAGACCTCGACCTTCATCGTCGAAACCACCGACGAAGCCTTCCAGAAACACGGCCTGGACAAGCTCGACCAGGACGGCTCGATAGCGTTTTGCGAAAAAGTCTTCGCCGAGGTGCTGGATGGGGCGCCATTGATGACCAACGCCCGCCATATGCGCGGCTCGGCCTGGCTCAACTTCCAGCGCCTGATCTGCGGCAAATGGAGCCACTTCAATGGCCAGTCCCATGTCGTGCTGATGGGCGATTCCGCCCATACCGCCCATTTCGCCATCGGCTCCGGCACCAAGCTGGCGATCGACGATTCCATCGAGCTGGCCCGCCAGTTCGACCTCGCCGGCCACGACAAGAACGCCATTCCCCAGGTGCTCGATACCTATGAGGAGATCCGCCGGGTCGATGTGGCGCGCATCCAGAACGCCGCTCGCAACGCCATGGAATGGTTCGAGGTGGTCGGCCACCGCTATGCCGACCAGCTTCCGCCCGAGCAGTTCATGTATTCGATGCTGACCCGCTCGCAGCGCATCAGCCACGAGAATCTGCGCCTGCGCGACAAGAGCTGGCTGGAGGGTTTCGAAGGCTGGTTCGCCCAGCAAGCCGGCGCCGCCAAGACGATGCCGCCGATGTTCACCCCCTTCAGCTTACGCGACGTCACGCTGCCCAACCGTATCGTCGTCTCGCCGATGGCGATGTATTCGGCCAAGGACGGCATTGCCGACGATTTCCACCTGGTGCATCTGGGCTCGCGCGCCCTGGGCGGCGCCGGTCTGGTGTTCGGTGAAATGACCTGTGTCGCGCCCAACGCCCGCATCACGCCGGGCTGCCTCGGCCTGTGGAACGAAGAGCAGGTCGAAGGCTGGCGGCGGCTCGTCCGCTTCATCCACGGCAACAGCAACGCCAAGGTGGCGATCCAGCTCGGCCATGCCGGCCGCAAGGGCTCGACGCGCCTGGCCTGGGAGGGCATCGACCAGCCGCTGGTCGAGGGAAACTGGCCGCTGATCTCGGCCTCCGCCCTGCCCTATCTGCCGAATAGTCAGGTCCCGAAGGCGATGGACCGCGCCGACATGGATCGGGTCCTGGCGCAATTCGTCCATTCGACCCGCCTCGCTTCGATGACCGGCGCGGATTGGCTCGAATATCACTGCGCGCACGGCTATCTGATGTCGAGTTTCCTGTCGCCGCTTACCAATCTGCGGACCGACGAGTATGGCGGCAGCCTGGCCAATCGCGCCCGCTATCCGCTGGAAGTATTCCGCGCCATCCGCGCCGTCTGGCCCGAGGGCAAGCCGATCTCGGTCCGCCTCTCCTGCCACGACTGGGCCGAAGGCGGCAACACGCCGGAAGAAGCGGCCGAGTTCGCTGGTATGTTCAAGCAAGCCGGCGCCGACCTCATCGATTGCTCGTCGGGCCAGGTGACCAAGGAAGAGAAGCCGGTCTATGGGCGCCTGTTCCAGACCCCGTTCTCCGACAAGATCCGCAACGAGATCGGCATACCGACCATCGCGGTGGGCGCCATTTCCGAGGCCGATCACGCCAATTCGATCATCGCCGCGGGGCGCGCCGATCTCTGCGCCATCGCCCGGCCGCATCTGGCCGACCCGGCCTGGACGCTGCATGAAGCCGCCCGCATCGGCCTGACCGACATCGCGTGGCCCAAGCAATATGTCTCGGGCAAGACGCAATTTGAGACCAACCTGGCGCGAGGAGCGGCCAAATGAGTCATGCCCTGGTTACCGGCGCCGGAAGCGGGATCGGCGCGGCGATCGCCAAGGGCCTCATAGCGGCGGGGCACAAGGTCACGCTGGCCGGCCGCCGCCGCGAACCGCTCGAAGAGGTCGCGGCCGCCATCGGCGGCGAGACCTATATCGCCAGCGGTTTCGACGTCACCAGCGACGAGGCGATAGCGGGCGGTCTGGAAAAGGCCCGCGCCGCCTTCGGCCCGATCGGCGTCCTGGTCAATAATGCCGGCGAGGCGCCCAGCGCACCGTTCGAGAAAACCAGCCTCGATCTATGGCAGCGCATTCTCGACGTCGATCTGACCGGCGTCTTCCGCGTCACCAAGGCGGTTCTCCCTGACATCAAGGCGCAAGGCCGCCTGGGCCGCATCATCAGCGTCGCCTCCACCGCGGGGTTGACCGGCTATGCCTATGTCTCGGCCTATTGCGCCGCCAAGCATGGCGTGATCGGTCTGACGCGGGCGTTAGCTCTGGAACTGGCCAAGACCGGCGTGACCGTCAATGCCGTCTGCCCCGGCTTCACCGACACGCCGCTGCTCGACAAGGCGGTGGAAAACATCGTCGCCAAGACCGGCCGCACGCCCGCCGAGGCCCGCGCCAGCCTGGCGTCGGGCAATCCTCAGGGACGGCTGGTGACGCCCGAGGAAGTGGCGGATACGGTTCTCTGGCTGGCCTCCCCCGGGGCGGCCTCCATCAACGGCCAGGCGATCGCCATCGCCGGCGGCGAGGTGTTAGCAGGATGAAAAGCTTCAAGGACTACCAGGCCAAACATTTCCGCTGGGAGCCGTCGGAGGATGGCCGCGTCGCGGTGATCCGTCTCGACCGGCCGGAGCGCAAGAACCCGCTGACCTTCGAGTCCTATGCCGAGCTGCGCGACCTGTTCCGCGATCTGGTTTACACCACCGATATCCGCGCCATCGTGCTGACCGGATCGGGCGGCAATTTCTGTTCGGGCGGCGACGTGTTCGAGATCATCGAACCGCTGACCAAGATGAAGATGCCGGAATTGCTGGCCTTCACCCGCATGACCGGCGATCTGGTCAAGGCGATGCGTAAATGCCCGCAGCCGATTATCGCCGCCGTTGATGGCATCTGCGCTGGCGCCGGCGCGATCCTGGCGATGGCCTCCGATTTGCGGCTCGCCACCCCCGCCGCCAAGACCGCCTTCCTGTTCACCCGCGTCGGGCTGGCGGGCGCCGATATGGGCGCCTGCGGCATCCTGCCACGCCTTATCGGCCAAGGCCGCGCCGCCGAGCTGCTGTTCACCGGCCGCTCGATGTCCGCCGAGGAAGGCGC
>Ga0302314_10004082_pt1 | contig 26903 bp, 22 predicted proteins | sample III_Palsa_N2_3_FD_200533 | JGI IMG/M metagenome (GOLD analysis project Ga0302314, IMG submission 200533) | Peat permafrost microbial communities from Stordalen Mire near Abisko, Sweden - III_Palsa_N2_3 | ecosystem: Environmental > Terrestrial > Soil > Palsa > Peat permafrost | place: Sweden...
AAACCGTCACGCACCCACCTAAAGCGCGTCAATAATATCGACCACGAAAACAAGCGTGTCATCAGCGCCGATGCCCGCCTGCTTCTGCCCGCCAGAAGGGCCGTAGCCGTCAATCGGCGGGACCACGAGCAGCACCCGATCGCCGACGTGCTTGCCAACGAGCCCGTCGTCCCAACCAGGAATCACCTGTCCGGCACCGATCACAACGCTGTAGGCCTGCTTGCGGGTGAACGACGAATCGAAGTTCTTCCCCGTGTTCCAGTCCACACCGGTGTACTGCAGGATCAGGGTCTGGCCCTTGACCACGGTGGCACCGGTTCCCTTGACCAGGGTGTCGGAAATCAGCGAGGTCGGCGGCTTCACGCCAGCCGGGATGGTGATCGTCGGATTACCGGAGCCGGGGTTGCCGGACACCTGCGGCAGCGACGGATCGGCCTGAGGGCCTTGGGTGCCGGTGATGTCGGCGTTGGCCGGGTATCCGCCCACTACGTCGAGTACGAACACAAGGTCGTCGGTGCCGCTCACGCCCGCCTTGGCGCTGCCAGCCGTGCCGAATGCGTCGGCCGGCGGGGAGACCACTTCGATCCGGCTGCCGACCCGCGCACCGGTCAGCGCCAGGTTCCAGGCGGGGATCAGGCCGCCGGTGCCCAGGGTGACCACCTGCGGCTGGTTCGGCGTCTTGCCGCCGTCCTCGGAGTACGTGGTGCCCAGGACCTTCGCGTTGGTCCAGTCCATCGCGGTGTAGTTGACCACCGCAAGGTCCCCGTTGGCCAGGACCGAGCCGCTGCCCTGGACCAGGGTCTTGGTGGCCAGGGTGATTGGGGCCTTGACGTCCGCGGGCAGCACGATGGTGGCCTCCTGGCCGACCGCGCCGCTCACCACCGGCAGTCCGCCGTTGGACGGACCGGCCGAGTTCGAGCTGCAGGCCCCGGCCGTGACCGCGACCAGTGCGGCCGCGATGCCCAGGGCCAGCGGCCGGGGCCGAGGCCGGGTCAGAGCACCGCCAATGAGTGAAGTCGTACGCACTGCGAACCGTCCTGTGTCTGATTGTCCCGCAAGCCCGGGAGGCCTGGCTCAGACTAGCGGGTCGTATCGGACTCGGCAGTGGATACTAGGACTTTGCACTCCATCGTGGTAGGACGAACCGGGCGCAGCCTGCTTATTCTCGTGGAGAACACAGAAGTTCTCGCAGGGAATTACATCGAGGCGATCAGCTTCTCCACGCGCTCGTCGACCGAGCGGAATGGGTCCTTGCACAGGACGGTGCGCTGCGCCTGGTCGTTGAGCTTCAGGTGCACCCAGTCGACGGTGAAGTCGCGGCGCTGTTCCTGGGCCCGCTTGATGAACTCGCCGCGCAGCTTCGCCCTCGTGTTCTGCGGGGGCACCGACTTGGCGGTGTAGATGTCGAGGTCGCGAGTGATCCGTTCGACCAGGCCGCGGCGCTCCATCACGTAGTACAGACCGCGCTTGCGGCTGATGTCGTGGTAGGCCAGGTCCAGCTGGGAGATCCGGGGATTGGCTATGGCCAGACCGTGCTTCTCCTGGTAGCGCTGGATCAGCCGGTACTTGATCACCCAGTCGATCTCGCGCTCGATCTTGGTCAGGTCGCCCTCGTCGATCGCGTCCAGGGTGCGCTCCCACAGTTCCAGGACCTTGGCCACGGTGCCGGTGCGCAGGTCCCGCCGGTCGGCGAAGTCGGCGGCCTTGGCCAGGTAGTCGCGCTGGATCTCCAGCGCGCTGGCCTCACGGCCGGTGACCAGGCGCAGCTTGCGCTGGCCGGTCAGGTCGTGGCTGACCTCGCGGATGGCCCGGATCGGGTTCTCCAGGGACAGGTCGCGCATGGCGATCCCGGCCTCGATCATCCGCAGCACCAGGTCGGTGGAGCCGACCTTGAGCAGCATCGTGGTCTCGCTCATGTTCGAGTCGCCGACGATGACGTGCAGGCGGCGGTAGCGCTCGGCGTCGGCGTGCGGCTCGTCGCGGGTGTTGATGATCGGGCGGGAGCGGGTGGTGGCCGAGGAGACGCCCTCCCAGATGTGCTCGGCGCGCTGGCTGACGCAGTAGACCGCGCCGCGCGGGGTCGGCAGCACCTTGCCCGCGCCGCAGATCAGCTGCCGGGTGACCAGGAACGGGATCAGCACGTCGGCCAGGCGGGAGAACTCCCCGTGCCGGGTGACCAGGTAGTTCTCATGGCAGCCGTAGGAGTTGCCGGCCGAGTCGGTGTTGTTCTTGAACAGGTAGACGTCCCCGGCGATGCCCTCCTCGTGCAGTCGGCGCTCAGCGTCGACGACCAGGCCTTCGAGGATGCGTTCGCCGGCCTTGTCGTGCACCACCAGTTCCTCGATCGAGTCGCACTCGGGTGTGGCGTACTCCGGGTGCGAGCCGACGTCGAGGTAGAGCCGCGCGCCGTTGCGCAGGAACACATTGGAGGAGCGGCCCCAGGAGACCACCCGCCGGAACAGGTAGCGGGCCACCTCGTCCGGGGACAGCCTGCGCTGCCCTCGGAACGTACACGTGACGCCGTATTCGTTTTCGAGCCCGAAAATCCGACGGTCCATCGGTTTCCACCGCCTCGCTAAGCGTGCTGCCTTGACTGAAGGGGGCCTTACTCGTGCTCCGCTGCGCCGTCCTCGTCAGCGCCGCCGTCGCCATCGGCCGTGGTGGCGGAATCATCGGACTCGGTGGATTCGGAGGATCCGGAAGATTCGGAGGAATCATCGGGCTCGGTGGTGGCCGCAGCGGACTCGTCGGGCTCGGCCTCGGGCTCGGCGGCGTCGTCGCCTTCGAGGACCTCGTCGATGAGGTCGTTGACGTCGAGTTGTTCGGCGTCCACGGCGCTTCCGGCGGCCTCGACTGCCGCGGCGCCCTCGGCGGCCGGCTCGGCGCCGCCGTGGCTCGCGCCGTTCTCGATCAGCGCCTCCTCGGCCCCGGGCTCGTCCGCAAGCAGCCGGGCGAGCTGGGCACCGACCAGGCGGCGGAACTTGCGCTCCTGCTTGCGGTCTCGGTCGAGTACCGCCACTTCGAGCTGGTTCGGCGCGATCGTGCGCGGCTCGGTGCCGTCCCGGCCCAACGCGTCGACCGCGACCCGCAGCACCGCGCCGAGGCTCGCGCCCGGCACGTAGTTGCGCTCCAGCACGGCGCTGACCGCCTCGGCCGGGCCGCCCATCACCACGAAGCTCTCCACCTGGGCCACGGAGCCGTCGTAGGTGAGCCGGTAGATCTGGTCCTGGTCGGGACGGTCGCCCACCTCGGCGATGACCAGCTCGACCTCGTAGGGCTTGCCGCCGGGCTCGGAGAAGATGGCGCCGAGGGTCTGCGCGTAGGCGTTGGCCAGGCCGCGGCCGTTGACGTCGCGCCGGTCGTAGAGGTAGCCGCGGGTGTCGGCCAGCCGCACCCCGGCGGTGCGCAGGGTCTCGTACTCGTTGTACTTGCCGGCCGCAGCGAAGGCGATCCGGTCGTAGACCTCGCTGATCTTGTGCAGGGCGCGGGAGGGGTTCTCACCGACCAGCAGGATGCCGCCGTCATAGGCGAGCACCGCGATGGAACGACCGCGGGCGATGCCCTTGCGGGCGTAGTCCGCGCGGTCCTTCATCAGTTGCTCTGGGGAGACGTAGAACGGCGTCGACACGTGGATTCCTCGTCAGTCTCGAGATGGGGCTACAGGCTTCGGTGGGCGGGACTGGATCTGCTCGCTGCGGGTGTGCGGATCGGGGTGCGGCGGCCGTGGCGGCGACGCCGGTCAGCGTCAGCGCAGCGGCGCCCGGGGTCCGTCGGGGTTGTGGTAGCGGGCGTCGACCACCTGCTGGACCAGCTCGGAGACCTCGGACTCGGGCAGACGGCGGTAGCCGTCCTCGGTCACCACCATGATCACCGGGAAGATCTTGCGGGTCAGGTCCGGGCCGCCGGTGGCCGAGTCGTCGTCGGCCGCGTCGTAGAGCGCCTGGATGGCCACGGTCGCGGCGGAGGAGGCGTCGTGGTCGCCGCGGTAGAGCTTCTTGAGCGAGCCGCGGGCGAAGACCGAGCCGGAGCCGACCGAGTAGAAGTCGTGCTCCTCGTACTGGCCGCCGGTCGGGTCGTAGCTGAAGATCCGGCCGCCGCCGGTCTCGAGGTCGTAGCCGGCGAACAGCGGCACCACCACGAATCCCTGCATGGCCAGGCCCAGGTTGCCCCGGAGCATGGTGGCCAGCCGGTTGGCTTTACCGTCGAGGGACAGTTCGACGCCTTCGATCTTCTCGTAGTGTTCGAGTTCGACCTTGAAGAGCTTGACCATCTCGATCGCGATGCCGGCGGCGCCCGCGATGCCGACGACCGAGTACTCGTCGGCGGGGTAGACCTTCTGGATGTCGCGCTGGGCGATCATGCTGCCGGCGGTGGCCCGGCGGTCGCCCGCCATCACCACGCCGCCCGGGAAGGTCAGCGCGACGATGGTGGTGCCGTGCGGCGCCTCGACCGGCACGGGGCCGCCGTTGGGCATGCCGAGCGCGGCCAGCCGCCGGCCCGGCAGGTACTCCGGGTTGTAGTTGCTGAGGAACTCGGTGAAGGACGGCATCGCCGCGTGGAAGAACGGTCCGGACAGCGGCCCCGGTCCTGTGCCCGGTCCACCGCCTTGAAAACGCTGCGAGCCCACGTGATCCCTCTCTCGTCTCAATGTTTACGGTTCGAACGCCGGGGCGGTACTGTATGCCGCCATTGCCGTCCGCTACTGCCCGCCCTTTTGGACGAAGCCGCGGACGAACGCCTCGGCGTCCGTCTCCAGTACGTCGTCGATCTCGTCCAGGATGTCGTCGACGTCCTCGGAGAGCTTCGCCTGGCGCTCCTTGAGGTCGCTGGACTCCTCGACGGTCTCTTCCGTGACCTCGTCCTGCTGGTGCGAGACGCGCTCTTGCCCGCCGCTGTCCTTGTTCGCCATCGTCGATCTCCACCCTTCCAATCGGCTGAGAGGACCTGTGATCAAACCCTACGCCTTGACTCTGACAAATTGAAAGAGCGTTATCACTCTGCGCTCCCTCTGAAGGCCACTTGCCGAGCTTCTGCCCAGCGGCCGCCCTGTTCACACGTTGGGACCAGTAGTCTGTTTAACCTGCAGGACAGGGGCCCTGTAGGCCGCGCCGACCCGGTTCACCGGGTACCGGTGATCTCGGCCACCAGCTCCGCCGCGGTGCGGCAGCGATCGATGAGGCCTTCAACATGCTGCTTCGTACCGCGCAGCGGATCGAGGGTGGGCACCCGTTGGAGCGACTCCCGGTCGGGCAGGTCGAAGATGACCGAGTCCCAGGAGGCGGCGGCGACGGAGTCCGCGTACTTGTCCAGGCACCGTCCCCGGAAGTAGGCCCGGGTGTCCGGCGGCGGGTTGTCCACGGCGGCGCGGATCTGCGCGTCGGTGGTGATCCGTTCGAACCGGCCGCGGGCCGCGAGCCTCTGGTAGAGGCCCTTCTCCGGGCGTACGTCGGCATACTGGAGGTCCACCAGGTGCAGCCGGGCGTTGTCCCAGTCGACCCCGTCGCGCATCCGGTAGCCCTCCAGGATCTCCCGCTTGGCCACCCAGTCCAGCTCGCGGTTGAGCGACATCGGGTCGGACTCCAGCCGGGTGAGCACCGACTCCCAGCGTTCGAGCACGTCCTTGGTGATCTCGTCGACGTCCGTGCCGTACTTGTCCTCGACGTACTTGCGCGCCTGCTCGAAGTACTCCATCTGCAGCTGAACCGCCGTCAGCTTGCGCCCGGAGCGCAGCAGCACCAGCTGCTTGAGGGTCGGGTCGTGGCTGATCTGGTGCAGGGTGCGCACCGGCTGGTCGATGGTGAAGTCGACCGACAGGAACCGGTCCTCGATCATCGACAGGATCAGCGAGGTGGTGCCCATCTTCAGGTACATCGGGATCTCGGCCAGGTTCGCGTCGCCGATGATCACGTGCAGACGGCGCCAGCGCTCGGGGTCGGCGTGCGGCTCGTCCCGGGTGTTGATGATCGGGCGCTTGAGAGTGGTCTCCAGCCCGACCTCGACCTCGAAGTAGTCGGCCCGCTGGGAGATCTGGAAGCCGTGCGTGCGCCCGTCCTGCCCGATCCCCACCCGGCCGGCCCCGGTGAACACCTGCCGGGTCACGAAGAACGGGGTCAGGTGCCGGATGATCTCGGCGAAGGCGGTGGCCCGGGAGACCAGGTAGTTCTCGTGCGAGCCGTAGGAGGCGCCCTTGTTGTCGGTGTTGTTCTTGTAGAGGTTGATCGGCAGCGAACCGGGGACCAGGGCGGCGTGCTTGGCCGCCTCGGCCATGATCCACTCCCCGGCCTTGTCCCAGATCACCACGTCCCGCGGGTTGGTGACCTCAGGGCTCGAGTACTCCGGGTGCGCGTGGTCGACGTAGAGCCTGGCGCCGTTGGTCAGGATCACGTTGGCCAGGCTGGAGTCCTCGTCGGTCAGCTGGCTCGCGTCGGCCAGCTCCCGGGCCAGGTCGAACCCGCGGGCGTCGCGCAGCGGGTTCTCCTCCTCGAAGTCCCACCGCGCCCGGCGGGCCCGGTGCATCGCCGAGGCATAGGCGTTGACGATCTGCGACGAGGTCAACATCGCGTTCGCATTCGGATGCCCTGGTACGGAGATACCGTATTCTGTCTCACTGCCCATTACTCGCCGTACGCTCATAGTGACCAGCCTATGTCGTCCGGGCGGGCTTCGGGACCGGCAAACACCAAGGAAACTCTCCCCATTTCTCACCACCTCGCTCCGGCGCGGGACCGCATTGTCCCGCGCCGGCTAACGCATGTGACCCAGCGTCATGCATGGGATCGACAACCGGCCTAGAGGTACTGTCCGGTGTTGCTGACAGTATCGATGGACCGGCCGGACTCGGAGCCCTTCTTGCCGGTGACCAGGGTGCGGATGAACACGATCCGCTCGCCCTTCTTGCCGGAGATCCGGGCCCAGTCGTCCGGGTTGGTGGTGTTGGGCAGGTCCTCGTTCTCCTTGAACTCGTCCACGCACGCGCCGAGCAGGTGGGCGATCCGGATGCCCTTCTGGTCGTGGTCCAGGAAGTCCTTGATCGCCGACTTCTTGGCCCGGTCGACGATGTTCTGGATCATCGCGCCGGAGTTGAAGTCCTTGAAGTAGAGGACTTCCTTGTCACCGTTGGCATAGGTGACCTCGAGGAAGCGGTTCTCGTCCGTCTCCGAGTACATCCGCTCGACCGTGCTCTGGATCATCGCGACGACCGTGTCCTCGCGGTTGCCCGCGTGCTCGCCCAGGTCCTCCGGGTGCAGCGGCAGGTCGGCGGTGACGTACTTGGCGAAGATGTCCTTGGCCGCCTCGGCGTCCGGACGCTCGATCTTGATCTTGACGTCGAGACGCCCCGGGCGCAGGATCGCCGGGTCGATCATGTCCTCGCGGTTGGACGCGCCGATCACGATCACGTTCTCCAGGCCCTCGACGCCGTCGATCTCCGACAGCAACTGCGGCACGATCGTGTTCTCCACGTCGGAGGACACCCCCGAGCCGCGGGTGCGGAAGAGCGAGTCCATCTCGTCGAAGAAGATGATGACCGGGGTGCCCTCGCTGGCCTTCTCCCGAGCGCGCTGGAAGACCAGGCGGATGTGCCGCTCGGTCTCGCCGACGTACTTGTTGAGCAGCTCGGGGCCCTTGATGTTGAGGAAGTAGCTCTTGCCGGTCTCCTTGCCGGAGAGCTCCGCCACCTTCTTGGACAGCGAGTTCGCCACGGCCTTGGCGATCAGCGTCTTGCCGCAGCCGGGAGGGCCGTAGAGCAGGACGCCCTTGGGCGGCCGCAGCTTGTGCTCCTTGAAGAGCTCAGGGTGCAGATACGGCAGTTCGACCGCGTCCCGGATCAGCTCGATCTGGCCGGTGAGGCCGCCGATGTCGGCGTAGTCGATGTCCGGGACCTCCTCCAGGACGAGTTCCTCGACCTCGGACTTGGGCACGCGCTCGTAGACGTAGCCGGACCGTGGCTCAAGCAGCAGCGCGTCGCCGGGGCGGATCACCGCGTCGAGTAGAGGCTCGGCCAGACGGACGACCTTCTCCTCGTCGGTGTGGCCGACCACCAGGGCGCGCTGGCCGTCCTCCAGGATCTCCTTGAGCGTGACGATCTCGCCGACCCGCTCGTAGGACATGCCCGAGACGATGTTCAGGGCCTCGTTGAGCATGACCTCCTGGCCGGGCCGCAGTTCCTCCACCGCCAGGCTCGGGCTTACCGTGACCCTGAGCTTGCGCCCGCCGGTGAAGATATCGGCGGTGCCGTCCTCGGTGGCCTCCAGGAAGACCCCGAAACCGGACGGCGGCTGGGCCAGCCGGTCCACTTCCTCCTTCAGCGCGACGATCTGGTCCCGCGCGTCACGCAGGGTGGAGATCAGCCGCTCGTTCTGGGCGGTCAAGCCGGCCACGGTGGCCTGGAGCTCGCCGACGCGGTCCTCGAGCGCCCGGCTGCCGCGCGGGGTCTCGGCCAGGCGCCGCCGCAGGACGGCGATCTCCTGTTCGAGATACGCGACCTGGGCCATGGGATCGGCACCCGGGTTACCAGGCCCGGAGCCGATCGGTGTGCTGCGGCCCGACCGGGAACCGGTGGAACGCTGGGGCTTGTCATCTTCGTAGGTTGGCACGGTCCTCACCTCCTCGCGGAGTGCTGCGACGATACGACCCTACCTGCCACCGGCTGTGCGCAAACCCCGGTTGGGGAAACATCGCACGATCCGGTGTCCGGGAACTCGCCGAAGCCCGGCGACCTCCACTGTGTCGACAACACTGCCATGTTCACGATTCCCCCTCCACCGCTCATTCATGTTGGCTCGTGGGCACCCGTTAGGATCAATCTTGTAACGCTTGGCGGGCGTGATCCGTTCCGGGGCACGATCATGTCGCGATAGAGGGGCTTCTGTCGAGAGCTTACCGAGACCTTTTCCGACTGAAGCCTGACACACGGGAGCGCGCCGCGCGGATACGCCCACTCGGACCGGGCGCACGACTGCCGGGCACGCAGCCGGTGGCGTAAGGTCGGTGGAGCAGCTAACGCAAGAAAAAAGTGGGGAGACCAGGATGGCCGCGCCCGGCGAGCAACTCGAAGTATGGATCGACCAGGATTTGTGCACCGGAGACGGGCTGTGCGCCCAGTATGCCGCCGACGTCTTCGAACTCGACATCGACGGCCTGGCCTACGTCAAGGACGAGTCGGGCGAGCTGCTGCTGGCCCCGGACTCGCGCGTCCGGGTGCCCGCGGACCTCGTGCTCAACGTGATCGACTCGGCCAAGGAGTGCCCCGGCGACTGCATCCACGTACGCCGGGTGACCGACGGCGCCATGGTGGCCGGCCCCCTGGCCGACTGAGGGCTTGACTGACGGGCCGGCTGAAGGTTTCACAAGAATGGCCCATTCCCGCGGAACGGGAATGGGCCGGGACGGGGATGTGACGGCTACAGGGCCGGGGACGGCGGGGGTTTACGGGAGATTGCCCCGGCGGGCCATCCGGGCCTCACGGGCGAGGGTCTGGGCCTCCCGATCGTCGGTGACGCTCTGTGACTGCCAGGCGTCCTCGGCGTCGATCCCCTTGGCCGGACGGCGCCGGCGCGGCGGCAGCTCGACCCCGTCGGCGATCCGCCGCGCGGTCACCAGGAAGCCGGTGTGGCCGATCATCCGGTGGTCGGGACGCACGGCCAACCCCTCGACGTGCCAGGTGCGGATCATCGTCTCCCAGGAGGTGGGCTCGGCGAAGCGGCCGTGCTCGCGCATGGCCTCCACGGTCCGCGAGAGCTGCGTGGTCGTGGCGACGTAGCAGATCAGCACGCCGCCGGGGACCAGAACCTTGGCGACGGAGTCGATGCACTCCCACGGCGCCAGCATGTCCAGCACGACCCGGTCCACTTCCTCGGACCGGATCGAGGCGACCAGGTCGCCGACCGTGAGGTCCCAGGCCGGGTGGGCCTGCGGCTCACCCTTGGTGCAGAAGAAACTGCGGACGTTGCCCTCGGCGATCACGGCGAAGTCCTCGCGTCGCTCGTACGAGTGAACCGCCCCGGTGTCCCCCACCGCGCGCAGCAGCGAGCAGGTGAGCGCGCCGGAGCCGACTCCCGCCTCAAGTACCCGGGCGCCGGGAAACAGGTCGGCCATGGCCACGATCTGGGCGGCGTCCTTCGGGTAGACCACCGCGGCGCCGCGCGGCATCGACAGCACGTAGTCCGACAGAAGCGGCCGCAGAGCGAGATAATCCATCCCGCCTGTTGAACGCACCAGGCTGCCCTCGGGCTGCCCGATCAGCTCGTCGTGGCCGAAATAGCCCTTGTGAGTGTGGAACTGCTTGCCCGGTTGCAGCGGGAAGGTGTGATGGCGCCCCTTGGTGTCGGTCAGCTGGACGAGGTCTCCGGCCTTGAATAGGCCCTGGCGTTGTTCGGTTTCACTCACATTGCCTATTTTAGCTGTGCAGGAATGCGTGCTCGACGTCGGTCGCGGCGAGCACCCCGTAGATCGCGCCGTCCGGTTCGGTGACCAGATACTCGGGCGCGGGCGCGCTGCGGAGCGCGGTCAGGAACTCCTCGCCGACCAGGTCGGTGGTCAGGGTCAGACCTGGGCGCAGGGCCCGGGAGACCGTGCCGACCTGGACCCAGGGGTGCTGGGCCAGCGGGACGGTGAGCACGGAGGCCTCGTGCACCAGGGCGGTCGGCCGGCCGTCGTGATCCACGATCACTATCCCGCGGGCTCCGGCCGCCGCCGCCCGGCGCATCGCCTCGGCCAGCGGGAGGTCGGGCGGTACCGGGACCGCGCGCCGGGTCAGCTCGCGTACCCGCAGCCGGGGGATCCGGTCGCGCAGCCGGGCCACGGTCAGCGCCTGCGAGGTGCCGATCCAGATGAACGAGGCGATGAATCCGGCCACCATGACGGTGTAGAGGTAGCTGCCGGCGGAGTCGGCGTTGCGTTCCACGTAGAGCGCGAAGAACAGGACCGCGACGGCCAGCACCCGGCCGGTGTACGCGGCCGCGACGGTGCCGCTCATCGGCTTCTTGGTGATCGCCCAGACCGCGGAGCGCAGCACCCGGCCACCGTCCAGCGGCAGGCCGGGCAGCATGTTGAAGACCCCGACCGCCAGGTTGGCCCCCCACAGGGAGTAGACCAGGTAGTAGACCGAGACGTAGAGGGCGGAGGAGTCGGTGGTCAGTTCCGGCAGCGTCTCCCAGATCGCCCAGCCCACCCCGCCGAGCACGAAGGAGAGCGCCGGGCCGGCCGCGGCGATGGCGAACTCCCGCCAGGGCGTCTCCGCCTCCTTCTCGATCTCGGAGACCCCGCCGAGGAAGTAGATCACGATCCGCCGCACCGGCAGCCCGAAGCGCTTGGCCACGATCGAGTGGGACAGCTCGTGCAGCAGCACCGAGGCGTACAACAGCACCGCGAACAGGAAGGACAGCAGGAATCGGCCGCGGCCCAGGATCGGGCCCACGTCTGACTGGCCCAGCACGTTGCCGAAGTAGACGGTGATGACCGCGGCGATCACGAACCAGGTGGGCGAGACGACGATCGGGATCCCGAAGGGCCGGCCCATCGGCAGGCCGCCCCGGCCTCGTCGCGAGCCGGGCCCGGCCGGGGTCTTGCCGCCATCGGGATTGGGATTCTCATCGCTCACAAGGGTGATGCTACGGGTAACCGCAGGCGCGGGGGACCGGGGCCGGGCCTGTTGGCTGCGAATCGGCTAAGAATGCAGGACCAGGAGGAAGTAGCAGGCGTCCTCGGTGACCCGCACTCGCTCGAAGCCGTTCTTCTCCAGCACCCGCTGCGAGGCGATGTTGTCCAGGTCCGTGTCGGCGTTGACTGCGGTGACCCCGCCGTGCCGCCGGCAGACCTCGACCAGGCCGGCCACCGCCTCGGTGCCGTAGCCCCGGCCCCAGGCCGACTCGACCATCCCGTAGCCGATCGTCACCTGGCCGGACTCGTCCGGCGGGCCGTAGAAGCCGGCCGTACCGGCGGTCCGGCCGTCGGCGAGCGGCACTATCCGGTACGACCCGAACGGACTGGGGTCGACGGTCGCGGAGGCGTAGGCCGAGGCGGGCATCGAGTCGTCCTCGCGCGGGAAGCCCTCGGCCCAGTAGTCCTGCTCGTCGGGTTCCCCGGCGGCGATCCGAGCGGCCTCCTCGATGCTGAGCGGGAGCAGGTCGATGGTCTTGGTCCTGGAAGTGTTCATAGATCCCCGATCCAATCAGGTCCGGTTTCCCTATGCCAAACGGATTGCCGGCCGATCACGGCGCACGAAATTGACGGTTGTCCACAGGACAAAAGCATTCGGGCCACCACCGTCGGTGGCAAGGCCTAGGATCGGCGCCATGGAATCCGACGCAGACGACGGCGCGCTCTTCGACGTGGAACGCCCGGTGGTGCCGGTGGACCTGCCCGCGCGGCTCTCCCCCTCGCGGGCCGGCGACTTCATGCAGTGCCCGCTGATGTTCCGGCTCCGGGTGATCGACAAGATCCCGGAGGCGCCGAGCCCGGCCGCGGTCAAGGGGACCTTGGTGCACTCGGTGCTGGAGCGGCTCTTCGACCTGCCCAGCGGGCAGCGCACCCCGGACGAGGCGGCCGCGCTGCTGGCCCCGCAGTGGGACAAGTACCTGGCCAAGCACCCGGACCACCGGGAGCTGTTCGCCACCCCGGAGGAGCTGGCCGAGTGGCTGGCCTCGGCCAAGAGCCTGCTGGGCAAGTACTTCACGCTGGAGGATCCCAACCGGCTGGAGCCGGCCCAGCGGGAGCTGTTCGTCCGGGCCGAGGTCGGCTCCGGGGACGAGCGGCTGGAGCTGCGCGGAGTGGTCGACCGGCTCGACATCGCCCCCGGAGGCCTGCTGCGGGTAGTCGACTACAAGACCGGCAAGGCCCCGGCGCCCGGGTACGAGGCGAAGACGATGTTCCAGATGAAGTTCTACGCCCTGATCCTGTGGCGCTCGCGCGGCACGATCCCCAAGCGGCTGCAGCTGATCTTCATGGGCAGCGGCGACCTGCTCAGCTACGACCCGACCGAGAAGGACCTGCTGGCCACGGAGAAGAAGATCCTGGCGATCTGGCAGGCCATCGCCGCCGCGGCGACCAACGGCGCCTGGCCGGCCACCCCGACCAGGCTGTGCGACTGGTGCAGCTTCAAGCCGATCTGCCCCGCGCACGGCGGCACCTGCCCGCCCACCCCGCCGATCAACCTGGTGCCGGTCAAGAGCGCCGCGACGTAAGGCGCGGCGTAGTCAGTCGAACAGCGCATCAGTCGAACAGCGCGCGCAGCCGGCTGAGATCCACCGACTCCAGCGAGGTGCCGATGGTGATCAGCGGGTGCGCGGCGATGGTGGTGCCGTGCGGGAGGGACAGCACCCGGCAGCCGGCAGCCGCTCCGGAGGCCGAGCCGCTGGGCGAGTCCTCGATCACCACGCACTCGGCCGGGTCGACGCCGAGCAGTCGGGCGGCGGTCAGATACGGCTCCGGGTGCGGCTTGCCGTGGGTCACATCGTCACCCGAAACGGTGAACTTGAAGTGGTGCGCGCCGATCGAGCCCAGGCAGGCGTCGACCACCCGGCGGGTGGAGGCGGACACCAGGGCGGCCGGGATGCCCGCGGCGCCGATCTCGGTCAGCAGTTCCTTCGCTCCGGCGATCAGCTCGATGCCCGCGCTCATCCGGGCGCTCATCGCCTCCTCGATCCGCAGGTTGAGCTGCTCCGGGGTGAGCGGGATCCCGCTGACCGCGAGCAGGTAGGCGACGACGACCTCGTTGGGCTTGCCCAGGACCTCGGCCGCGTGCTGCGGGCCGAGGTCGAAGCCGTATTCGGCCAGGATGCCGACCTCGGTGGCGAACCAGATCGGCTCGGAGTCGATGAGGGTGCCGTCCATGTCGAACAGTATCGCTGCTGGCGTGGTCAAGATCGTCCTTCTGGTTCAGGTGTGCGTAGAGCGGGCGGTGCTGCGGGCGGTGCTGCGGGCGCAGACGCGGGCGGGCTCGGGGCCGGATCAGGTGTTGAAATACGTCGCTTCCGGGTGGTGGATCACGATCGCGTCGGTGGACTGCTCCGGGTGCAGCTGGAACTCCTCCGAGAGCTCGACGCCGATGCGACCGGGCTCCAGGAGGGCGGCGATCTTAGCCCGGTCCTCCAGGTTCGGGCAAGCACCGTAGCCGAGTGAGAACCGCGCGCCGCGGTAGTCCGTCTTGAGCATCCCGTCGATGGTGGCCGGATCCTGGGCGGCGAAGCCGAGCTCGGCCCGGACCCTGGCGTGCCAGTATTCGGCCAGCGCCTCGGCCAGCTGCACCGAGAGTCCGTGCAGTTCCAGGTAGTCCCGGTAGGCGTTGGCCTCGAACAGCTTCGCCGTCTCCCCGGCGATCTTCCCGCCGACGGTGACCAGCTGAAGCGCGACGACGTCAGTCTCCCCACTCTCCGCAGGACGGAAATAGTCGGCCAGGCACAGGTGCCGGTCCCGGTGCTGGCGGGGGAAGGTGAAGCGGGTGCGCTCGCCGCCGTCCGCGTCCAGCAGGATCAGGTCGTCGCCCTTGGACACGCACGGGAAGTAGCCGTAGACGACCGCCGCTTCCAGCAGGTTCTCCGTCAGCAGCCGGTCCAGCCACATCCGCAGGCGCGGCCGGCCCTCGGTCTCCACCAACTGCTCGTAGGACGGGCCGTCCTCCGCCCGCGAGGCACGCAGGCCCCACTGGCCGAGGAAGGTGGCCCGTTCGTCCAGCCAGGAGGCGTAGTCGTTGAGCTGGATGCCCTTGATCACCCGGGTGCCCCAGAACGGCGGGGTCGGCACGGGGTTGTCCACGGCGATGTCCGAGCGGGCCGGCAGGTCCACCGGAGCGGTCTCGACCAGCGCGCCGCGGTTGACCACCCGGCGTTTGCGCAGCTCCGGGAGGGCCGCGCCGGGCTTCCCGGTCTTTATTCCGGCGATCGCGTCCATCAGGCGCAGGCCCTCGAAGGCGTCGCGCGCGTAGCGGACCTCGCCCTCGTAGATCTCCGCGAGGTCCTGCTCCACGTAGGCGCGGGTGAGCGCGGCCCCGCCGAGCAGCACCGGCCAGCGCGCGGCCAGCCCGCGGGTGTTGAGCTCCTGGAGGTTCTCCTTCATCACGACCGTGGACTTGACCAGGAGCCCGGACATCCCGATGGCGTCGGCGTCGTGCTCTTCGGCCGCGGCCAGGATCGCCGAGATCGGCTGCTTGATGCCGATGTTGACGACCGTGTAGCCGTTGTTGGTCAGGATGATGTCGACCAGGTTCTTGCCGATGTCGTGCACGTCGCCCTTGACCGTGGCCAGCACGATCGTGGCCTTGCCGGAGGCGTCGGCCTTCTCCATGTGCGGCTCCAGGTAGGCAACCGCGGTCTTCATCACCTCGGCGGACTGGAGCACGAACGGCAGCTGCATCTGGCCCGAGCCGAACAGCTCGCCGACCGTCTTCATCCCGGACAGCAGGATCTCGTTGACGATCAGCAGGGCCGGGCGGTCGGCCAGGGCCTCGTCGAGGTCGGCTTCCAGGCCGTTGCGCTCGCCGTCCACGATCCGCCGCTGCAGACGCTCCTCCAGCGGCAGCGCCGCCAGCTCCTGCGCCCTGGTCTCCTTGCTGGACGCCGCCGAGACCCCCTCGAACAGGTCCAGGAAGACGGTCAGTGGGTCGTAATCCTCGGCCCGCCGGTCGTAGATCAGGTCCAGGGCGACCTCGCGCTGCCGGTCGGCGATCCGGGCCATCGGCAGGATCTTCGAGGCGTGCACGATCGCCGAGTCCAGCCCGGCCTCGACGCATTCGTTCAGGAACACCGAGTTGAGCACCTGGCGCGCGGCCGGGTTGAGCCCGAAGGAGATGTTGGACAGGCCGAGCGTGGTCTGCACGGCCGGGTGGCGGCGCTTGAGCTCGCGGATCGCGCCGATGGTCTCCAGGCCGTCGCGCCGGGACTCCTCCTGGCCGGTGGCCACGGTGAAGGTGAGGCAGTCGACCAGGATGGACGACTCGTCCACGCCCCAGTTCCGGGTGATGTCGGTGATCAGCCGCTCGGCGATGGCCACCTTGTGGTCGGCGGTGCGGGCCTGGCCCTGCTCGTCGATGGTCAGCGCGATCACCCCGGCGCCGTGCTCCGCGGCCAGGGCCATGATCCGCTGGAAACGGGAGCCGGTGCCGTCGCCGTCCTCGTAGTTGACCGAGTTGATCACCGCGCGGCCGCCGAGCAGTTCGAGCCCGGCCTCCAACACCGGCGGCTCGGTGGAGTCCAGCACGATCGGCAGGGTGGAGGCGGTGGACAGCCGTCCGGCCAGCTGCTTCATGTCGGCCACGCCGTCCCGGCCGACGTAGTCCACGCACAGGTCCAGCAGGTGCGCGCCGTCCCGGATCTGGGCCCGGGCGATCTCCACACAGCCGTTCCAGTCCTCGGCCACCATCGCCTCGCGGAAGGCCTTGGAGCCGTTGGCGTTGGTCCGCTCGCCGATCGCCAGGAAGCTCAGGTCCTGGCGGAACGGCACCGACTGGTAGAGCGAGGCGGCGGCGGCTTCCGGCTGCGGGCGGCGCTGCACGATCTCCCGGCCGCGGACCCGCTCGACCACCAGGCGCAGGTGCTCGGGGGTGGTGCCGCAACAGCCGCCGACCAGGCCGAGGCCGTACTCGCGGGTGAAGCTGTCGTGCGCGTCGGCGAGTTCCACCGGGCTCAGCGGGTAGACCGCGCCGTCCTTGCCCAGCACCGGCAGGCCGGCGTTCGGCATGCAGGACAGGCCGATCCGGGCCTGCTTGGCCAGGAAGCGCAGGTGCTCGCTCATCTCCGCCGGACCGGTCGCGCAGTTCAGCCCGATCAGGTCGATCCCGAGCGGCTCCAGCGCGGTCAGCGCCGCGCCGATCTCGGAGCCGAGCAGCATGGTGCCGGTGGTCTCCACGGTCACCTGGGCGATGATCATCAGGTCCCGGCCGGCCGCCTTCACCGCGCGGCGGGCGCCGATGATCGAGGCCTTGGTCTGCAGCAGGTCCTGGCTGGTCTCCACCAGCAGCGCGTCCGCGCCGCCGGCGATCAGTCCGGAACACTGCACCTCGTAGGCGTCGCGCAGCAGGGCGTAGGGCAGGTGGCCGAGGGTCGGCAGCTTCGTGCCGGGGCCGATCGAGCCGAGCACCCAGCGCGGCCGGTCGGGCGTGGCGTAGCCGTCGGCGACCTCCCGGGCCAGCCGGGCGCCGGCCTCGGAGAGCTCATAGATCCGTTCGGCGCAGTCGTACTCGGCCAGGGCCGCGTGGTTGGCGCCGAAGGTGTTGGTCTCCACGCAGTCCACGCCCACCGCGAAGTAGGCGTCGTGCACCGCGCGGACGATGTCCGGCCGGGAGACGTTGAGGATCTCGTTGCAGCCCTCCAGCCCCTGGAAGTCGTCCAACGACGGATCCTGGGCCTGGAGCATCGTGCCCATCGCCCCATCCGCCACAACGACACGCTCGGACAGCGCTTGACGCAACAGATTGGGGGAAGAGCTCATCGACAGACCTTTCTTTCCACGACACAGCTCCACAAGCCTACCGACTCGGCCGAACCCGGCGGACAGCCCGCTCCAAGGCGTAGGCTGGGACCAGCACACGGCTGGCGCACCGCGCGGCCGGCCCGACCCACTACAAGGAGGCACGGGTGATCGAGCTCGAGGAACTGCCCGAGCTGGTTGACCCGGTGATGATCGCGGCGTTCGAAGGTTGGAACGACGCGGCGGACGCCGCATCGAACGCGGTCCATCACCTCGCCGAAGTTCTCGGCGCCGAGGTATTCGGGTCCATGGACGCCGAGGATTACTACGATTTCCAGGTCAACCGCCCCACTCTGGTGGTCGACGACGAGGGGGAACGCGAAATCCTGTGGCCCACCACCCGCTTCTCGGTGGCCAGGGTCCCGATCCAGCACCGGCCCGGCAAGCCCGGCATCGGCTTCGACCCCAACCGGCTCGGCGCTGAGGAGTTCACAACGGGCGAGTTCACACCGGGCGAGTTCACCGCGGACGACCTCACCGCCGACCACTTCGCCTCGCCCCCGGTCGGCAGCGCGGCGAACGGCGAGCCCCGGTTCCGCCACCTGGTGCTGCTGCACGGCATCGAGCCGAACATGCGCTGGCGCTCGTTCGGCGAGGAGATCTTCGAACTGGCCCGGGACCTCGGGGTGAACACCATCGTCTGCCTCGGCGCGCTGCTCGCCGACGTGCCGCACACCCGGCCGGTCCCGGTCAGCGGCTCCTCCACCGATCCGGAGCTGCGCGGGGCGCACAACCTGGACAAGCCCACCTACCAGGGCCCGACCGGGATCAACGGGGTGCTGCAGGAGATGGCCCGGCACGAGGAGGTCGAGCTGATCTCGTTCTGGGCCGCGGTCCCGCACTACGTCGCCCAGGCGCCCTGTCCCAAGGCCACCCTGGCCCTGCTGCGCCGGATCGAGGACGTGCTGGACCTGAGCGTGCCGCTCGGGGACCTGCCGACCGAGGCGCTGGCCTGGGAGACCAGCGTGGACGAGCTGGCCGCGGACGACACCGAGGTGGCCGAGTACGTGCGCACCCTGGAGGAGGCCAAGGACACCGCTGACCTGCCCGAGGCCAGCGGCGAGGCGATCGCGCTCGAGTTCGAGCGGTATCTGCGCCGGCACGAGCGGCGCGGCGGGGAGGACGGCCCGGTGGCCGGTTCGGGCGAGCGGCCTGCATGAGCCTTTCAGGCGTGCGGCCTGAGGCTTGATTCCGGCGCGGCGAATCACAGCTTGGCAACGAAAGGGTCCGCCGGCCGGAGCGCAATGGATCTGAAAACCATTTTCAGTTAGCGTGGGAGGAGACTCTCCCGTCCGCGCTGGAAAAGGATCCGCCATGCCACGTCCCCGGGCCCGCCGGGTCGCCGCCGTCGCCGCCCTGGCGCTCGGTCTCGGCGCGGGCGTGTCGGCCTGCGCCACCACCGCGCCGGACACCACGTCGCCGGGCGGCCAACAGGCGACCATCAGGGTCGTGGCCGCGGAGAACTTCTGGGGCTCGATAGCCGCCCAGCTGGGCGGCGACGCGGTCTCGGTCACCAGCATCATCACCAACCCCGCCACCGACCCGCACGAGTACGAGCCCACCGCCGCGGACGCCCGCACGATGGCCGGCGCACAGCTGGCCATCGTGAACGGCATCGGCTATGACACCTGGGCGGACAGCCTGCTCGCGGCCAACCCGTCGGGCAACCGCACCGAACTAGAGGTCGGCACTCTGCTCGGCCTGGCCCCGGGCCAGAACCCGCACCAGTGGTACTCCGAGGCGAGCGTGGTGAGCGTGATCAACGCCATCACCGCTGACTACCAGAAGATCGATCCGGGCAACAGCAGCTACTTCGCAGCCCAGAAGACGCTCTTCGAGAACACCGCCCTGGCCTCGTACCACGCGCTGATCAGCGAGATCAAGACCGACTACGCGGGCACGCCGATCGGCGCCTCCGAATCGATCGTCACCCCGCTGGCGCAGACCCTGGGGCTGAACCTGGTCACCCCGGCCACCTTCCTGGACGCGATCAGCGAGAACAACGACCCGACGACCGCCGACAAGACGCTGATCGACCAGCAGATCGCCGACCACGCCATCAAGGTGTACGTCTACAACAGCCAGAACGTCACCCCGGACGTGCAGGCGCAGCTGGCGGAAGCGCAGGCGCAGCACATCCCGGTGGCGACCGTCACCGAGACCCTCTCCCCCGCGAACGACACGTTCCAGGCGTGGATGGTCGGCGAACTCACCGGCCTCAAGGCCGCACTCGCCCAGGCCACCGGCCACTAGCCGCCGGAGAACAGGGAACCATGACCATCTCTGGGACCACCTCCGGGGCCACGACCGGCACACCGGCCGGACTGGCCATCGAGCTGCGCTCGCTCAGCGCGAGCGTCGCCGGACGCACCCTCTACCAGGACGTCAACGCCACGATCGAGCGCGGCCAGTTCGCCGCGATCCTCGGCCCCAACGGCGCGGGCAAGTCGACCCTCGTGCGCATCCTGCTGGGCCAGCAGCCCGCGGCGGCCGGCACCGCACGGGTGCTGGGCGCCGCTCCCGGCACGGCGAACCTGCGGATCGGCTACCTACCGCAGCGCCGAGGCTTCGATCCGAGCCTGCGCATCCGCGGCGTCGACCTGGTCCGGCTGGGACTCGACGGCCACCGCTGGGGCGTACCGCTGCCCTGGGGCGCCGGGGCCAAGAAGGCCGCCGCCCGGGTGGCCGAGGTCCTGGAACTGGTCGGCGCGTCCCCCTACGCGAACCGCCCGATCAGCGAGTGCTCGGGCGGCGAGCAGCAGCGGCTGCTCATCGCCCAAGCGCTGATCCGCGAGCCGGAACTGCTGCTGCTGGACGAGCCGCTCGACAGCCTGGACCTGCCGCACCAGGCCGGCATCGCCGCCCTGCTGGACCGGGTCCGCCGGGAGCAGCAGGTGGCGATCGCCATGGTCGCGCACGACATCAACCCGATCCTGCCGTACCTCGACTACGCCCTCTACCTGGCCCCCGGCGGCAGCCTCGGCGGCCCCCCGCGCGAGGTCATCACCACCGAGTCGCTCAGCGCCCTGTTCCACACCACCATCGAGGTGCTCACCGCCGCCGACGGCCGGCTGCTGGTGCTCGGCCAGCCGGACGCCCCGGCCGAAGGCCACGGCCAGCACGGGCACTTGCAGCAGAACCAGGACGAGCGCCAGCACCCGGAGACCGCCGATGTCGACTGAGGCTCTCTCCTCCGTGCCCTTCTCCTGGAACCTGCTGACCGACTTCCAGGAGATGTGGTCCTACGCGTTCATGGTCAACGCGTTCCGGGCCGGCACTCTGATCGCGGTCGCGGGCGCCCTGGTCGGCTACTTCGTGGTGGCGCGCCGCCAGTCCTTCGCCGCGCACACCCTGGCGATGATCAGCTTCCCGGGCGCGGCCGGAGCCCTGTTGCTAGGCCTGTCGACCACGCTCGGCGCGCTCGGCTTCTGTGCCGCGGGCGGACTGCTGCTGGCCATGGCCGGCCGCGGCGGCAAATCCGGCCTGGCCGGGGACAGCGCCGCCACCGGCACCCTGCAAGCTTGCGCACTGGCGCTCGGCTACCTCTTCGCCAACCTGTACCACGGCTTCAGCGGTGGGGCGACGAATCTGCTGTTCGGCCAGTTCCTCGGCATCACCACGGCCCAGGTCGGCGAACTCGCCATCGGCACGATCGTGGTCGTCGCCGCGCTGGCCGTGATCGGAAGGCCGCTGCTGCTCAGCTCGGTGGACCCGCTGACCGCCGGCGCGTCAGGCGTCCCGGTGCGCACTCTCAACGCGCTCTTCCTGGTGCTGGTAGGCGTCGCGGTGGCCCAGGCCAGCCAGATCACCGGCGCACTGCTGGTCTTCGCCTTGGTCGTACTTCCGGCCGCGACCGCGCGACAGCTGACAGTCCGCCCAGGCCGAGCCCTGGCGCTGAGCGTCCTGTTCGCGCTGACGGCCACCTGGATTGGGCTCGTCATGGCGTTCTACCTGCCGTACCCGGTCGGCTCGTTCATCACGACCCTCGCGTTCCTGCCGTATGTCGTGGCCCGGCTGGTCCGGCGGCCGCAGGCAGCCGCCCCGGCCGTCCGGTCCGCGCCGCGCCCGGCGATCGGCACGGGTGCCCGCTGATGTTCTTTGACACGGTCTTCATGCAGCACGCGCTGCTGGCGGGCAGCGGCGTGGGCCTGGCCTGCGGCCTGATCGGCTATCTCACGGTTCTGCGAGCCCAGGTGTTCCTCGGCGACGCACTCGGCCACGTGGCCTTCGTCGGCTCGCTCGCCGCACTGGTCAGCGGCATCTCGCCGCTGCTCGGCCTGACCGTCGCCACCGTGGCCGCCGGGGCGTTCCTCGGCCTGCTCGGCCAGGACGGAGGCGGAGGAGGAGGCGGACGCAGCGGCAGGCGCGCCGCCGGGCGCGCCCTCGGCGCGCAGATCGCCGACGACGTCACGATCGGCTCGTTGTTCGCCTGGGTCTTGGCCCTCGGCGCCTTCCTGCTGAGCGTCTACACGACGAGAGGTTCGGCGAGCAACTCATCCGGCGGCGTCAACGTCATGTTCGGCTCGATCCTGGGTCTGTCCACGAGTCAGGCCTGGACCGGTCTCGGGGTGGGGCTGCTGGTCTGCGTCCTGGCAGTGGTGATCGCCCGCCCGCTGATCTTCAGCACGGTCGATCCGGCGGTCGCCTCGGCTCACGGCGTCCCGGTGCGGATGCTCGGAATCGGCTTCGCCGCGCTGATGGGGCTGTGCGCCGCGCAGGCGAGTGTGGCCGTGGGCGCACTTCTGCTGCTCGGCCTGATCGCGGCGCCGGGTGGAGCGGCGCGCGCGTTGACCGCCAATCCTTATCGAGGTTTGGTCCTGTCGGGTGTGATCGCGCTCGGCTCAGTCTGGCTTGGGCTGGCGCTGTCGGCATGGATCCCGAACTTCACTCCGGCGACGGCGATTCTGGGAGTAGCCGGGCTGTGCTTCGTGCTGGCGCATCTGCCGGGGCATTTGAGCGGGCGAGCTAACCATCGATCGCTGAATCAAGATCCGCCCTGAAACCCGCATAGTCGACAGCGGGCAGCGCATCCGCACTGGCCTTCAACTGAGCCCACGACAGAGGCTGGTCCGGCTGGGCCACCCTAGGCACATCTTGGTCAGAAACTGCAGCATCAAGCTCGCTGACCACAAGGCGCAGAATACGCCGTGCCCTGTCAGGAGGCAGGCGCTCCACAGCTGCATGGACGTCGTCCCAAATCGGCTCCGCGGTCATACAACCATGCTAGCTGTGAGTTGCAGGAGAAAAACGCGCACGCTTTTCCCATCCTTGATCTAAAGCGCGACACCCAGCAGCGCATCCAGTGCGCGGGAGACCAGGCCGGGGGCGGCGAGGTCGAGGACCGTGTCGTCATCGGGGGCGGGATCGGTGGCCCAGACGGCCCAGGCATCCACTGCAGCGAGCACAGACGGAGTGTCGAGGTCGTCGACCAGCGCGGCGCGGATCTGGGCGAGCAACTCGTCGGCCGGGGGTGCGTCGGGGCGGGACACCGCCGCGCGCCAGCGGGCGAGGCGCTCCTCGGCCTCTTCGAGCTCGGCCGGGAACCACTCCCAGTCGGAGCGGTAGTGGTGGGCGAGGATCGCCAGTCTGATGGCCATCGGGTCGCGGCCTTCGGCGCGCAGTTTGGAGACGAAGACGAGGTTGCCCTTGGACTTGGACATCTTCTCGCCGTCCAGGGCGACCATGCCGGCGTGGGCGTAGACCTGGGCGAAGGGACGCTCGCCGGTCACCGTCTGGGCCTCGGCGGCGCCCATCTCGTGGTGCGGGAAGGCCAGGTCGGTGCCGCCGCCCTGGACGTCGATGCCCGTGCCGAGGTATTCCAGGGCGATCGCGGCGCATTCGATGTGCCAGCCGGGGCGGCCGGGGCCGAGCGTTGTCTCCCAGGACGGCTCGCCCGGGCGGGCCGCGAGCCAGAGCAGGCAGTCCAGCGGGTCACGCTTGCCGGGGCGGTCGGGGTCGCCGCCGCGTTCGCCGAAGATCTTCACCCGCAGGGACGGGTCCAGGCCCGAGACGGTGCCGAAGTCGGCGTCGCGGTGCACATCGAAGTAGATGTCGTCGTCCACCTGGTAGGCCGCGCCGGTCTCCACGAGTTTCTCGACCAGGGCCACGACCAGGGGGATCGACTCGACCGCGCCGATGTACCGGTACGGCGAGAGGACCCGCAGCGCGGTCATGTCCTCGCGGAAGAGTGCGGTCTCGCTCAGGGCGAGGACCTGCCAGTCGGTGCCGTTCTTGCTGGCCCGCTCCAGCAGCGGGTCGTCGATGTCGGTAACGTTCTGGACATAGCGCACCTCGTAGCCGGCGTCTCGCCAGACCCGCTGGACCATGTCGAACGCGATGTAGGTGGCCGCGTGGCCGATGTGCGTCGCGTCGTACGGGGTGATCCCGCAGACGTAGATCCGAGCAGGTCCTTCATTCGCAGGTCGCACCGGGGTCGAGATCTTCGCTCCGGTGGAGGTGTCGTGCAGCCGCAGGGGCTCGCCGCGGCCGGGTAGCAGCGGCAGGTCAGTGGTGGGCCAGGCTTCCATGGTCACACTCTATGCGCTCGCGTATGCCTTTGCCGAGCCCTGGTCTGCAGATGTGGGAAGCGGCGGCCGGGCTACGCGGGGTAGTTGACCGTGACGGCTGAGGCGGAGGGGAGGGTGAAGAAGCGGGCCAGGTCCGCGGCCTCGGCTTCCAGTTCGTCCCCGATCCGCCGCTTGGGTTGTTCGAACAGGTCCACCGTCACAGTGCTCAGCTTCGTGGTCCGCTTCTGGGTCCAGGTGCCGACGATCCGTCCGTCGACCACGACCGCCGCGCGTGCGACCCCGCCCTGGAAGATCTGCCCGTTGTGGGCCGGATCCAACAGTATGCTGCGATCGCGGTATCCGAACATGTAGTTGTCGAACGCGGGGATGAGGCGCACGGCACGCTGGGCGCTGTCCTGGGAGCCGTTGCGCAGGTACATCGGCGTTCCGGCCACGTCCGCCGGGAGCAGATAGTCGCCGAGTTCGGCGATCGCCTGACGGGCCGGGCCCAGGGCGATTCCAGCCCACGTGGCGAAATCCACGGCGGTGGCCGGCCCGAAGCCGGAGAAGTATCGCCGGGCCAATTCGAGCACTGTCTCATTGGCGGGCAGTGTCATGGCCTTGGGGATCCACTCGTCGAGCAGGACGTATGTCGGGTCGCCCGGTGTCGCTTCGGGGCCCCGGCAGATCAGGCCGAGCGAGGCGGCGTAGACGATCAGGTGCACGGGAGCCTGGCCGGTCGGTTCGATCGGCACTCCGCCGTCTGCAAGCCGGGCCACCAGTTCGGCCTTGGTGAGTTGGCCGGAATCGGCCAGGACGGCTTCGAGGATGGAAAGTGCTTTTGCGCACACCTCGTCGGTCAGGCCGAATTCCTTGCGCCGGGTACGGTATTTCGCGTTGGTCAGCGGGCCGTAGAAGGCGATCAGCCAGCGGAAGTCCTCGGCGGGGACCAGGTGCAGGGTGCCGCGCATCAGCCAGCTGACGACGACTTCGCGGTCCATGTCATGAGCCTGATTGATGGCGGTCAGGTCCAGGCCGCGGGTCCGGGCGCGGATGCCCAGACGGGCGGCTCCGGGGTTCTGCGCCTGCAATCCGCCGGTCTCGCGGGCGGCGGCCAGGACACCGGCCATCGGGGCCCGGCCGAGCCCGTGGCTCGCCATGCGCACGGCGCGCGCAGTCGCCTCGTCCATCGTGATCGCCATTGGTAGTTGGAGGCGCGGTGCCTTTGCGGGCCCGGTTCCTCCGTCCCCTTTCAATTCCGTGCGTGCGGTTTTCCCGCACACGGCTTACCGATAATCTTCATGACAGGGTTACGCCGTCTTCGGATAGCGCACTGTGCCGCGCAACCGGTAGAGACCATGCCCGTTGAACCAGTCCTCCGTCCACGACCGGGCTTGACCCGCACGCAGATTCCGCCCGCGCTTCTTGACCATCAAGCGATACAGACGAAACACGACGTACTTGTCAGCCTGGCGGAACTTCTCCGCGGCATTCCCGGTCCGAAAGTAGTTGCCCCACCCGCGCAGCAACGGATTCAACTCCCCGATCACGAGGCGGATATCCGTACCCGCGCGGTTACGCCCGGTTCTGGCCTTGACCTTCTCCCGCAACCGCTTCATCGCCCGCTGCGAAGGCCAACGGTGCAGGTAGTAGCGCACGATCCGCTTCTGCTCCCACAACCGGCCCGACATGCGCGCGCGAAAATGGCATCCGAGGAAGTCAAAACCCTCCCGGCCTTCCCACAGGTCAACCACTCTTGTCTTATCCGGGTGCAGCTGCAACCCCAACTCGGCCAGGATCTCCCCAACCGCTTCCAGGGCCTCCCGGGCCTGCCGCTCACCACGGCACAGCACGACACCATCGTCGGCGTAACGCACCAGCTCACCGACGCCACGCGCCATCAGCTCACGGTCCAGGACATGCAGGTAAACATTGGAGAGCAACGGGCTGATCACACCACCCTGAGGAGCCCCGGCGACCGTCCGCTCAAGACCCTGCTCCGTCACCACACCCGCTTGCAACCACAAACGCACCAACTCCAGGATCCGACGATCCGAAACCCGCTCCTCCACCAGCGACAAGAGCCGACCGTGGTCGATCTCGCCGAAGAAGTTGCGGATGTCGAACTCCACAACGTACGTGTAGCCCCTGATGAAGCCCACGCGAATGCGCTCCATCGCCGCCGTCGCCGACCGCCTCGGCCGAAACCCGTACGAGACCTCCAGAAAGTCGGCCTCGAAAATCGGTTCCAACACCAGCTTCGCGGCACCCCGGGCCACCCGGTCGCGCACCGTCGCAATACCCAAAGGGCGCTTACCGCCATCCGGTTTCGGGATCAACCGCCGCCGCACCGGCGCCGGTCGATACGTCCCCTCGCAAAGATCCCGCTGAAGCTCACCGAGCATCCGGCTCACCCCATAGGACTCCACATCGGCCAAGGTCACACGATCGACCCCGGCCGCACCCCGGTTCAAGCGCACCCGCTCCCACGCCTCCCACAGGACGTCACCCCTGTGAACACGGTCATACAGGGCGCGGAAACGCCGCTCCGAAGACTGCTCGGCCGCAGTCCATAGCTTGCGTTGAAGTTCTCGCACCTTCGCAGGAGGACCCCAGCCCACCAATCCGACCGTGGAACCTGCTTGGACGACGGGCAACGGCCCATCGGGGGAATTGGACCCGGACACCCGGGTCATGCCCTGACGCTTACCTTCTCCACCAGCATGATTAAAGTGGGGGCCCTTCCCTCCCGGCGCGTTATGCTGCACGCCGATCACCGGTACTACGACCCCCTCGGACTCCCGCTGCACTCCGGTCGACTTCACCATCGGCTTATACCACCGGTCTCCGCCCCGACAAGGGCATGCACAGACGGGTCTCTCCTGTTCCAGCCCAGACCTTCACCGCGTGCCATCTTCCGTACCCCGGAGAGACCCG
>Ga0302314_10004088_pt1 | contig 26887 bp, 17 predicted proteins | sample III_Palsa_N2_3_FD_200533 | JGI IMG/M metagenome (GOLD analysis project Ga0302314, IMG submission 200533) | Peat permafrost microbial communities from Stordalen Mire near Abisko, Sweden - III_Palsa_N2_3 | ecosystem: Environmental > Terrestrial > Soil > Palsa > Peat permafrost | place: Sweden...
CGAATTCGTTGCGCAATCCCGTCATGCGCGCGCGCATGACGCCGACTTCAGCGAGCCACTCCGCACGCAGCGCATCATTGCCCATGATCTCCTGCACGATGGCCGCGCCGTGATCGGGTGGCATTGAATAGATCGTGCGGGCGATGCGCGCCAATTGACTGAGTGCCGTATCTGCGGCGGCCGCGGATGAAGCGACGACGTGCAGCGCGCCGGTGCGCTCGCGATAGAGTCCGAAGTTCTTCGAGCACGATACCGCAACCAGAACTTCAGGCAGCTCGGCGGCGAACAGGCGTATGCCGAAAGTATCCTCGGCGATGCCGCGGCCCAGTCCCTGATAGGCCATGTCGATGAACGGCAGGAGCGCGCCGCGCTTGAAGACAGGCAGGAGCTCGCGCCACTGCGCATCGGTAAGATCCACGCCCGTAGGGTTGTGGCAGGATGCCTGCAGCAGCACGACGCTGCCGGCGGGTAACTTCCCAAGAGCTGCCATCATGCCCTCGAAGTTAAGGCTGCCGCGCGCAGCGTCGTAATAGGGATAGTTCGCAAGCTTAAGTCCTGAACCCCCGATGAGCGCCGTGTGATTGGCCCACGTGGGAATGCTCACGTGCACGACCGAGCGTGCATCAGCGGCCTTGATGAGTTCCGCTCCGAGGCGCAGCGCCCCGCAGCCTCCCGGCGCCTGGATCGTGCGCACCCGAGCGCCGACAAGAGCCGAATGCGCCGCACCGAGCGTGAGCTCCTCAAGCGCCCGGTTGAATTGAGCGTTGCCGATGGATGAGACGTACGACTTAGTGGTCTGATGCGCCAGCACGGAGGCTTCTGCGCGCTTCACGGCCGCAAGTATCGGTGTATCGCCCTGCTCGTCGCGATAGACGCCAACACCCAGATCCACCTTGGCTGGATCGGGATCTGCGCGGTAAGCCGCCATTGATCCGAGAATGGGGTCGGGCGGCAAACGATCGAGGCTATCGAACATGTCAGGCTCGGGGTGCACTTTTAACGGGGGGCGTAAGTTTACCCGGTTCGAGCGCTCATCCGAGCCGGGCGGTGGCGAGACCTGCCGCACACTTTCCGGTGCCTCAAGATCGAGGTCCGCCGGTCGATACAGGGGGAAGCCGTCGCAGTGCGGCCGCGCCCTACTCTTATCGCGATAGCACATGATTCAAATCGTCGGCTCGGTGGTCGTGATCGGATGCGTAGTGGGAGGCTTCCTCATACAGGGGGGCAGCCTGCTGCTGCTGTGGCATCCGTCCGAGATCATGATCATCGTCGGCTCCGCCTTCGGCGCATTCCTGACGAGTAATCCCCTCAAGGTCGTGAAGGACGCCTTCTCCCGCGCCGTTGCGCTGGTCAAAGGGCCGACCTACAGCCGCGACGACTACGTGACCTTGCTTAAGCTTCTGTATGACATCCTGGTCAAGATGCGCAAGGACGGCGTCATGGCCATCGAGAACGACCTCGAGAACCCGCACAAGAGTCCGCTCTTCCAGAAGTATCCTCACATTCTCGCGGATCACCACGTGCTGGTGTTCATCACCGACTGTCTGCGGCTCATCGTCGGTGGCAATCTCGACCCGCACGAGCTTGAAAGCCTGCTCGAGTACGAGCTCGAGACGCATCACCGCGAGGCACACGAACCTGCGCATGCGGTGCAGAAGACCGCCGATTCCCTGCCCGGCTTCGGCATCGTCGCCGCGGTGCTCGGCATCATCGACACCATGGCGAGCATCCAGGGCGCGGACACCGTGACCATCGGCCAGAAGGTAGGCGCAGCCCTGGTCGGCACCTTCCTCGGTATTCTCGTCGCCTACGGCTTCATCGGACCCATCGCCTCAGCGATGGCACATCGCGCGCACGAGGAAGCCAAGGCCTTCGAGGTTGTGAAAATGGCTCTCGTCGCGAGCGTGCGCGGCTATGCGCCGCCGGTCGCAGTCGAGTTCGCACGCAAGCTCCTCTTCAGTGAAGTACGCCCCACGTTCAACGATCTGGAAGCGCATCTGAAGGGCAAGAGCAAGCCGCCAGCCAAAGCGGCATAAGGACCTTCTGCGTGGCGAAGCCCGAACGCCCCATCATCATCGTCAAGCGCCAGAAGCGCGACGAGGGCGGCCATCACGGCGGGGCGTGGAAAGTGGCGTACGCGGATTTCGTGACGGCCATGATGGCGTTCTTCCTTGTCATGTGGCTCGTCGCGTCGGTCACCAAGGAGCAGCGCGCCGCGCTCTTCGAATATTTCAAGAATCCCAGCATGGAGCCCGGCAAGAGCGTGAAGCCCGCGCCGGGCCAAAACGGCCCCGGCGGCGCGAGCACGAGTCCGATCAACTTGGGCGGCGGCTTGGATGCGCCGCGCACGGTGCAGGACACCACGAAGCCCGGCATCGGGATACCGGTGGCATCCCCCGCACCGCCGATTCCGGTTGCGACCGCCGCGCCAACTACACCACCCGCTCCCAGTACCGAGAAGGGCAACGACGGCGAGGAGAACCAGCACCTCGAAGCGCTCATGAAAAATCTGACGGAAGCCATCAGCAAGAGCCAGGCGCTGCAGCCTTTCAAGGATCAGCTGCTCCTCGACATCACCCCCGAGGGCCTGCGCATTCAGATCGTCGATGCGCAAAATCGTCCGATGTTCGACAGCGGCAGCGCCCAGGTGAAGAACTACACCGACACGATCCTGCGCGAGCTCACGCCCTACCTGAATTCGGTGCCGAACCGCATCAGCCTCACCGGCCACACCGACACCACGCCGTATGCCGGCCATAACGGCCACACGAACTGGGAGCTGTCCTCGGATCGGGCGAATGCGGCGCGCCGCTCGCTCGAGGCAGCCGGCCTTGCGCCCGACAAGATTGCGCGCATCGTCGGCCTCTCCTCCTCCGTTCTATTTGACAAGGACAACCCGCGCGCCGCGATCAACCGCCGCATCAGCATCATCCTGATGACACGCCACGCCGAGGAAGAGGCGCATAAGACGGACGTGCCCGAAATGGCGCGCGACGCCGTCCACACGTCCAAATAGCGCGCGCTACATCCCTGAGCCGATCGTATAGCGGATCGAAAACTGCGTCTGGTTTTCGCGCGCCAACGTTGGTGCATCGAGAAGCGTGGCACGATCTGCCGCTTCGCTCGTCACGTGCAGCCACTCTAGAGCAAAGCGCCAGTGCGGGCCTTGATTGAAGATATAGGCTACCGTCCAGGCGTGGCCTTGCTCGGCGCCGAAGTCATCCTCGTCAGTGCTCGTGATGCCGAATACATCGTAGCGCGCGCTTAAGCTCTGGCGGCCCCATTGGCGCGAGATGAGAGCGAAACGCGCATGGAACGGCCACGGATAGAAATCATCCGGAGGTCCGTTGGAGGTCGTTCCTGAGAGCCATTGGATGATCGCCGTCCAGCCGCCGTCGGTGTCCACACGCACGCCCGCGGAGTTGAACTGCGTATGCCAGGCCTCGTTAAGGGCAATATCCTCAGCTGCCGGGTTAGCGCGGTTGTCGTAGTGCAGTGCAATGAGAGTCACGCGGTCGAGGTAGCGCGCCTGGGCGCCGACGTAGAACCCGGCATGCCCGTCGAGTTCGTGGAAAATCGATTGCTCCGGAAACACTGCCGAGCTATGCCCGCCCACATAGCCGTTCGGCAGTGGGGTTTGAAAATCGTTCAGCGAGAAGCCGCCCGTCGCCACCACCGTGCCGGCCGGTTCGTTCCAGCCGAAGACTGCACCGTTCACACCGAGGTCAAAATCGTGGCCGAGCCGCGTGCCGAGCCATTCCAATTGGCCTTCGACGCCGATGGTGCGAAGCTCCTCGCCGACCCAGGAGTTGAGTGCGGAATTGGACAGCGTGTACGGCGATGTCCAGCCCGAGGCGGTATCTTCCAACGACACCGGTGGAAAGAAAGCGCCAATGCGCACGCGCGTGCGCCAGCCATTGACCGGATAGGGGCGATACTCGAGGTATGCCTCGGTCACGCCAAGCGGATGGGCATCGTCCTGACCGAAGTAGGATGCGTCGACTTTGACCGCCCAAACATCGCCCAGGGGCTCGGTCAGCGCGGCGCGCAGCCGACCGACCTGCACGCCTTCGTGTTCACTGTCATAGCGAAGCGCGCCAAGGCCGCCGTCAAATAACGAAGGCTGTCCGTCGGAACTCACGAGCCGCATGTCCGCGGACAGTTCCCAATCCGTACTCCAGGCGATCCCGGGCGCCACGGTACACAGCGCCGACGATACGAGCAGTGCGCGCAGCGCGTTCAATATTGGTCTCTTGAGCGCGCAGTGGCTTGCAGCGGCGCGGGTTTCAGCGCCTGCGCCAACTGCACCGTGGTCGTTACCGGCTGATCGCCGCTAATCGTCACATCGCGATCCAGAGAGACCACGGGGTCGCGCAATAGCGGATGCCAAATACTTACGTGATAGATGCCGCGCGGCAGGCTCGGCACTGACCAGGCTCCGTGCGCATCCGTGCGCCCGAAATACGTCGCGTCAGTCACAACAATGTAGCCGACCATCCGATCGTGGATATTGCAGCCGAGAGTGACGATGCCGGCCGCGTCAAAATGCACCGGCGGATAGGGTTTGCCGTGATAGAGCGGCAGCTGAAACCGCTTGGTGGGCGAGAACGAATAAATTTGATGGCTCACCGAATCGGTGTTCGGAAATTCGACCGTCGATCCCACCGGCACGACGATGATGTTCGGCACGAATGCCAGGTTGATCTGGTCGACGATGGCGCTCACGGGCGCAACCGGCGCATGCGTCGCCGCACTGCTGACGGTGATGACGGCGCCTGCAAAGGGCTCGTGGCTTGCAAGATTGGCCTGCACGCTCAGGGTTCCCGCTACCGCAGGCACGGCAATGCAAAGCCCCATGAGTCGCAAGATCCAGGCACTTATTCGCGGCATGGTGAAAATGCAGACGTGCGCAATATCTCAGTCCAGCAGTACCACGCTCGCACGCGCTGGGCGGCGGCGCATAGTATCAACCGGGTCATTTGAGCCTAGATTATGGGAAGCTTCCGCAACCGACTTCTCGCGGTAATCATCGGATTGGTCTGCGTCACCCAAACTGTGACACTGATCGCAGTGCTGGCGCGCACCGAACACTCCGTGCAAGAGCGCGCCGCGAAGCAGCTGGTTGCCGGCAGCGCCTTCGTGCAGCAGCTCGTGCGCTTCCGCGCAGCCCAGCTGGCAAGCGGAGTCGCAGTCTTAGCGGCGGACTTCGGATTTCGCGAGGCGGTCGCCTCCGGCGACGGCCCCACCATGCTCTCCGCAGCCCAGAATGATGCGCAGAGAATCGGCGCCGACCTCATGGTGCTGATCAACAATCACGGCCACGTACTGGCCTCCACCGCGCCGGTGCCTGAGACGGCGGTGCAGCGCCTGATGAGCGCCGCCGACATGGCCGGCGACAGCCCGCACGTCCTGGTGTTGGGCGGCCGCGCCTATGAGTTTTTCTTAGCCCCGGTGCGCGCGCCGGAAGTCATCGGCTGGGTAGCGATGGGCTTCGCCATCGACGACACCCTGGCGCGCCGCATGAGCGAACTCGCCGGCACCGCCATCAGCTTCGTGAGTCGGGATCAGGCAGGCGTGACTCACGTCGCCACGACCTTGGATGGCGCTTCGCGCGCTGCGCTCGTGGCGCTGCATGATGGCCCCGCGCGTCACCAGGCAGCAGCCTGGCGCCTGCGCCTCGACGGCGAAGAATATCTGACCGTCACGCGCAGTCTTGCCGTGAGTCCCGACACGGTTGATGTCTGGGTGCACCAACCCATGTACGAAGTGCTCGCACCCTATCGCGACTTGCGCGACGCCATGCTGCTGATCGGCACGGTTGCACTGCTGCTCGCCGCCGGCATCGGCATGTTGGCCGGCCGCAGCGCGTCCCGCCCGATCGCGGAGCTGGTGCGTGCAGCGCGACGCATCGAGGAAGGTCGTTACGGTCGACCGGTCGTGCCGCGCGGCGCCGAGGATTTCCGCCGCCTCGCCGCCACTTTCAACACCATGCAGGAAGGGATCGCAGAGCGCGAGGCGCGCATCACGCAACTCGCCTATCACGACTCGCTGACGGGACTTCCCAACCGCCCCTTTGCAGAGAATTACATCGACCAGCGCATCCGCGACGACGCTATCACGCCCTTTGCGCTGATCCTCCTTGATCTGCGCAATCTTCCAGAGATCAACGCCTCGCTCGGGCATCACGTCGGCGACGACGCCTTGGGCGAAGCGGCTCGACGCCTGCGCCAGAATGTCGGACCCAACGATCTCGTGGCGCGCCTCTCCGCCCAGCAATTCCTGATCGTCGCTGCGCCCTGCTCGCTGCAGCGCGCACCGCTCGTGGCCGAACAGCTGGCCGGCATCATCGCTGCAAATTTCGTGGTCGCCGACGTCGGCCTGGAACTGCATCCGGCCGCCGGCATCTCCGCCTATCAGGAGCACGGGCAGAGCGCACGGGAGCTACTGCGCTGCGCGCAAATGGCGCTGCACGACGCCCAGGATGCTAGAACGGTCGTCGCGATCTATCGCGCCGGCCGCGACGAGCAGCACCGGCGTCGCCTTGCCCTCATGACCGAGCTGCGCCGCGCCCTCGAGCTGAACGCAGGATTGAAGCTCGTCTATCAGCCCAAAGTTGAAATGGGAACGCGCACGGTGAAGAGCCTCGAGGCGCTCGCCCGCTGGACGCATCCGCAGCTGGGCGAAGTCTCGCCCGCTGAATTCGTGCCGCTCGCGGAGCAGACCGGCAATACACGCAGGCTCACGAGCTGGGTCGTTGGTGAAGCCATCCGGCAGATGGCTGAATGGCAGGTACTAGGGCTTGAGATCGACGTCGCGGTCAATCTGTCCGCCTCCGACATTCTGGATCCGCAGCTCGGTAGCGAAGTGCTGCGCTGCCTCGAAACACACGGTGTGCCACCCACGAGGCTGCTGCTCGAGATCACCGAAAGCGCAGTCATGCGTGACCCGGTGCTCGCGGCGCGCCATATGCAATTGCTGCGCGTGGCGGGAGTACGCTTCGCCATGGACGACTTCGGCACGGGTTATTCGTCGCTGTCGCAGCTGAGCCGCCTGCCGGTCGACGAGCTCAAGATCGATCGGTCGCTGATCGCGCATGCGCATGCGCGGCCGGATGATACGATGATCGTCACCTCGACGATTGAACTGGCCCATAGCATGGGCTTGCGTGTCGTCGCTGAGGGCGTCGAGCATGTCGAGGTATGGAATCTGCTGCGCCGCCTCGGCTGTGATCTCGCGCAGGGCTATCTCATCAGCAAACCTCTGCCGGCCGCGGATGTCATGTCCTTCGTGCGCCAGGCCAATCACCTGCTACGGGATTCCGATTCGACCCAGCTGCAGATGCGGGCGCTCGAACAGCTCGCAACTATTGCGCGCTGATGGCGCTCGAATTCGGCGCACCCTGGAGCCGCTCGCTGAAGGCGGCGTCGCTCATTGCCGTCGCCATGCTCGCGGTCCTTGCGGCAGCAGGAATGTTTGTCATGCCCGCGCGCCTGCTGCTGGCGCGCTGCGTGATGATCGGCCTGCCGATTGTCGTGTTGGCCATCGCGTTCGTCAGTATGGTGTCGGGCTATACGTTGACGGCCACCCAACTTGAAGTAGAGCGGCCCCTGTGGAATACCGTCTTCCCGCTCGCCGAGTTTCTGTCGGTTGCAGGCGATCAGGAAGTCTTCAAGGGCTCGGTGCGACTCTTCGGCAACGGCGGCATATTCTCGTTCACCGGATTTTTCTGGAAGCGCGGCCTCGGGTGCTATCGGGCCTTTGCGACCGATCCGGGTCGCGCCGTGGTCCTCAAGTTCCGCAATCGCATCATAGTCATCACTCCGGATGACCCGCTGCGCTTCATCGTGCGCGTGCGCACGCATCTGGCATCGGCAAGCCCGTCGATCATCAACGAGGGGTGAGCCTCGTCCCCAAGGTGGCCGGCGCACCCCGTCACGAAAACCCTGAAATCCCGACGAGTTACACGCTCGAGGGCGTCGCTTAGCCGCAACACGACGCGCTGCGATAACTCGAATATCCGCGCTATCGTGCACGCTATGGACGCGGCGCAACCCTCTGCCTGACTCGCGGGGGATGAAGCCTTGCGCAGAATGTGACATGCTCGGATGGGCGGCTGCAGCGGCCGCCATTCGTAGCCGGAATAAAAAAGAAGAGCAGAGCGACGCCATACGGTTTGGTGTGTTCGGGTCTCGAGAAACACATCTCGCATGGCACCCGCGTTGCTCGATCGGTTTTAGGGGAGCTTTATCATGCCAGCTGCCAACATACGCCTGCCCATGGGTCCGTCGTCATTGCAACGATGCATCATCAAGGCTCAATGGGTACTCGCTCCTCTCATCGCCTGCGGGATCGCCGTCCCCGCATTCGCCGCCGACGATGCCGCGACGGAGACGGCCTCCCCCGGCCCAACCATGCAGGAAGTCATCGTCACCGCGACGCGGCGCGAAGAGGACATGAGCAAGGTGCCGATCAGCGTCACGGCGCTCACCCAGGCGGACATGGACATGAAGGGCATCAAGGACATCACGGATGTCGCGCGCTTCACGCCCGGCGTTTACATCGATAACTCCGGCACCAACAACATCTCGATCCGCGGCATCTCATCCTCGGGCGGCGCGGGTACGACCGGAATCTACATCGACGACACCCCGATCCAGATGCGTGCGCTCGCCTTCAATCCCGACGAGACGCTGCCGAAGTCCTTCGACATTGACCGCATCGAGGTGCTGCGCGGCCCGCAGGGTACGCTGTTCGGCGCGGGCTCCGAGGGCGGCACGGTGCGCTACATCACGGCGCAGCCGAGTCTCACCAAGACCAGCATCTACGGCCGCGCCGAGCTTTCCTACACCGAAGGCGGCACGCCGAGTTACGAGGCGGGCATTGCAGTAGGCGGCCCCGTTGTGGACGACACCCTGGGGGCTCGCGCGACCATCTGGTATCGGCGCGATGGCGGCTGGATCGACCAGGTCGATCCGACGGCAGCCGACCCGCAAAGCGCGGTAGTGGACTCGAACGCGAATTACGGCGAGACGCTGCTCGTGCGCCTGGCGGCCCTGTGGGCCGTGAATGATGCATGGAAAGTCACGCCGAGCATCTATTACCAGAATCGCGAGCTGCACAACGTGTCGGCCTATTGGCCGGTTTATTCGAATCCCGGGAACAACCAGTACATCAACGGCGATCCCACGGGTCGCCAGGTGCCCGACAAGTTCTACCTGCCGGCGCTGAAGATCGACGGCGACCTCGGCGCCTTCCATCTGATCTCGAACACTTCCTTCTATCACCGCGAGGAGCAGACCGGCTACGACGGCACCGAGTACAACCTGGGCTTCTACCAGACCTTCTCCTTGCAGGCCCCCGTGGGTTTCGTACAGTTCCAGCCCGGCGTGCCGTTTCCGCTCATCGACGGCAACGGCATCCATCTACCGGCTGACATCGCCGACTACCGCTCGCCGGCCTCGATCGACAACGGCCAGGAGAATTTCACGCAGGAGCTGCGGCTCGTATCGAGCGACCCGAACGCGAAGCTCATCTGGACCACGGGTGTTTTCTTCAGCGAGAACCGCCAGCACTATCTGGAGCAGATCCATGACCCGATGCTGAATGCCTTCTGGCTCGCGGTCGCGGGAGTGCCCTACACCGACGTCTTTACCGACCTCGACGGCAACCCGGTACCGTATGTGGGCAGCTACCCCACCGACTCGTATTTCCTGCAGACCCATTCCACGGACCGGCAGATCGCCTGGTACGGCGAAGGAACGTACTCGCTCACCGACACCCTGAAGCTGACCGCGGGCGCGCGTTTCTCGCGCACCCAATTTTCGTTCAACACTTTCACTGGCGGGCCGCAGCTTTTCAACGCGCCGCTCTCCAACAGCGGCGACAAGAAGGAAAACTCCTTCACGCCGAAGCTTGACCTCTCCTATCAGCCCAATCCCAACGATCTCTACTATGCGACCTACGCCAAGGGGTTCCGTCCGGGCGGCGCCAATAATCCGGTCCCACAGGCGGCATGCGCCCAGGATTTCCAGAGCTTCGGCATCACCGCGTCGCCTGCTACCTACGACTCGGATACGGTCAACAGTTACGAGATCGGCGCCAAGAACAACATCGCGAACCGTGTCCGCTTGGCCACCAGCGTGTACTACGTGCGCTGGAACAACATCCAGCAGACCGTCGTCCCGCCGATCTGCCAGATTTCATTCATCTCCAATCTCGGCACCGCCGTCGCCAAGGGCGCCGACATCCAGGCGGATATCCTGGTGACCAGTGCGCTCTCGGCAGAGATCTCGGCCGGCTACACGGATGCCCGCTACACCCAGGACTCCAAATTATCGCCGACGCAGGCGACGCCCATCGTCTCCTCGGGGGACGCCATCAGCGGACAAAGCGGCCAGCCGAATCCGCCGGCTACGGCGTCCCTCGGCCTCGAGTACCATTTCGGAGCGTTCGGCCATGAGTCCTTTGCCCGGATCGACTACGAGTACGAGAGCCGCGGCAAGTGGCTGCCGCCCGAGCAGGACTCGAGCACGCTGCAGTTCGACGCGGCCAACTACATGCTGCCGGCCACGAACTTCGTATCGATGCGCGCCGGCATGACCTTCAATGCCCTCACGATCGAGCCGTTCATCGACAATCTCCTGGACACTCACGTCGTGACGAATTACAACTTTTCCATCGACCCGGGGACCGGTAACAGCCGTCTGGTGCGCGATTTCACCTTTCGCCCGCGCACCTACGGTCTGACGTTCACTTATCATCAATAAGCGCTCATCGCGCACACACGTGCAGCGGCAGATCCATGCGCGCCTGAGGCGAGCCTCCTCGGCGTGTAGCCGTGACGGATCAAAGCAGGCTCACACCGCCTTGAGTTCAACCACCGCGCGCCATGCCTGATCGATGGCCTCGTGGGTGTAGGCGTTCCATGCCGCGTCGGAATTGGCGATGGTGACGCTGCCGCAGCGCTTGCGGCCGATCACGTAGGGTGGCGGCCCTGAGGTTTGCGGATCGAAGAGCGAATTCGGATCGTACGCATATCCATGCGGCCAGCGGTTGACGGTGATCGCTGCGATCTCGCGCGCTGACTTAAAGCCCCCCGCACCCAGCATGCGATCGAGCTGATCGGTGATTCTCGTCTCGAACTCTTCGAACGGCGTCATGAGCAGCTGCTGTCGCCCAAGGCGAAACTGCTCGACATTGGTCAGACCCTGGTTCGGTGTCAGTGGGATCCGCTTCATATGCACCACCATCGGCTCGTCCGGCTTGCGCGGGTTTCGGTATCCGCCGAGTGACACCGGGAAATCGAGCTTGGTGTTCGAGAAGTAGCCATGGGGGCTGTAGATTCGACTGACGCCCAGCTTGATGAAGGCATGCCAGTTGCGAACGGCAACATTGGTGTAGACGAGCGGCTCTTTGACGCCGAGAGCAAGCGCCTGCTTCTGCGCCGCGGGCAACTCCGGCATGATGTGCGGAATCATCATGTTGTAGCAGGCGAGCACGCAGTGCTTTGCCTGGATGCGATGCAGCGCCTCTGCGCGGACGTAGCCGATGTCGACCGGTCCGCCCTTGGTGCGGGCGTTGGCGACGGCCACCGCCGTACTGTTCAGGCGCACACGAACCCGCGCGCCGTCGACGTCGAGCTTGCCGTAGTCGAAGTTGGCGAGCACCACGTCGTCCATCGTATGACCCGGCGCCACCGAGGGGATTAGATTGCGCGTGAGCAGCCGCGCAATCGACGCGTTGCCATCGGGAAAGTGGTAGATGTAGGGCTCATCGAGGCCTGGCTCCTCCTCGTCCTTGAGACCGAGGCGCGCAAAGCCGGGAAACCTGCTGCCGAGCGCTTCCAGCGCCGGCACGATGTCAGGGCCCATGGCGAGCAAGTCCTGGGTGGCGCCATCGAAGTACTTCACTGCCTCGTCGCCGAGCCCGGCATCCTTACGCAGGTAATCGCGATAGCTGACCTTCTTCAGATAGGCAATTTTTTCCGCTTTGGACTTACCGGCGAGATAGTCCTTGGGATGCTTGAAGAACGCGACGAGCCGAGCCTTGGCATCCTCTGACATCGGAAATGTCCCGATGACCGCCTCGATATGACGGCGGTTGGCATCGCTTCCCACCCAATCGGGATCGCCTATCATCGGACTACCGGCGACGAGCCTGTCGGTACCGAATGTCTCGCGATCGAAATACGCACCTTCCGTGAGGCCGAGTGACCCATAGAGTTTGCCGTCGAAGGCGGTATCGAAACGCCTCATGTCGACACCGAGCTCCCGGAGCAGCCGGTTGACCGTCTTGCTGAAGAGCGCCTTGGGTGATTGCAGCGACTCGGAGCCGCCATAACCGATCAGGAGCCGATCCCCGACCTGAAACTCGTTGCGCTTGGCGTGTCCGCCGAAATCGTCATGGTTGTCGAGGATGAGGATGCGCGCACCAGGGCCGTAGGCCTCGCGATAGAACCACGCCGCCGCCAACCCGCTGATGCCGCCGCCGACCACGACGAGGTCGAAACTCTCTTCGACTGTGAGGCCTGAGATGTCGAACGACTTGCCCTCGCGACCGACCCGATGGGCGACCTCGAAGGATCCGGGATGGCTGCCCCGCATGCCCGTTAGCGCCGGCGGGTAATAGCGGCCGGGATCGGCGCGCAGCTGCGCAAGCGGCGTCAGGCCGCCGGCAATGACAAGGGCTGTGCCGTTCAGGAAGTCGCGCCGGCTGATCGTGCTGGGCACGGTTCCTCTGGGATTGCGTATTGGCAACCTCGCTATTGTACGGCTGTGCCCTTATCGCATCCAAGGGATTAAAATTCCCCCAAGAGGCGGGACGTCAGAACAGCAAACACACACCTGCATCGTCATAATCGTCCGAAACTAAACGGGCGGCAGCACCGGCAACGGCACGAGCTTGCGATGCGGCGCTTCCAGTATCTTGTGAAGTCGTGAGGGGGAGATGACTGACACAGTGGCGAGTTCCAGCGATCAGGACGCGACGCAGCTGCGCGCGCTCGGCTATGTCTCGCATTTCGATCGCAGCATGTCGATCTGGGAGAACTTTGCTCTCGGCTTCACCTATTTGTCGCCCGTGGTCGGCGTCTACACAATATTTGCCACGACCTTTGCCGCCGGCGGCCCGCCGATGTGGTGGACCTACCTCTTCGTCGGCGTGGGTCAAATGCTGGTGTGTCTCATCTTCGGTGAGGTCGTCTCGCAGTTTCCCATCTCCGGCGGCATCTATCCCTGGGCGCGGCGGCTCTTTGGCAAGCGCTGGGCCTGGATGGCCGGATGGATCTACGGCTGGGCCCTCTTCGTCACGCTGGCGGCGATCGCAACGGGCGCCGCGCCGTTCATCGCGCAACTTTTCGGCTTGCAGCCGACGGCCTTCGTATCGACGACCATTGCCCTCGTTCTCATCGCCATCACCACGATCGTGAACCTGAGCGGCACACGCTTCCTCGCACGGGTCGCCATGTTCGGCTTCATCTGCGAGCTCGTCGGCGCCCTCGTGGTCGGAAGCTATCTATTGATCTTCGCGCGCCACCAGCCGTTCGGCGCACTTCTCGACACGACGGCGCTGCGCGTCAACGGTGCCTACTTACCCGCCTTTCTTGCATCGGCACTCGGCGCGATGTGGTGCTACTACGGATTTGAAGCCTGTGGCGATGTTGCCGAGGAGACCCCGGATGCGACCAGGACCATCCCGAGATCAATGCGGCTGACGATCTACGTCGGCGGCATCGCTGCGCTATGGGTATGCCTCGGATTCGTGCTGGCCGTTCCCGACGTCGACGCCGTGATGTCCGGCAAGGACAAGGATCCGGTGGTGACGGTGTTGAGAACCGCGATGGGAGATACGGGCTTAAGACTCGTCATCGCCGTGGTGTCGGTGTCGTTCATCTCGGCCCTCATCAGTCTGCAGGCGGCGGCCAGCCGGCTGCTCTTCGCGTATGCACGCGACGAGATGATCATCGGCAGTCGCTACCTGCGCGAGCTCTCCCCCGGTCGGCACATTCCGGCGAAGTCGCTGCTCGTGGCGGGCGCGATCCCGGCGCTGATCGCGTTGTCCGCGCCCTGGCTGCAGGATGCGGTTGCGACCATCATCAGCTTTGCGGCGGTCGGCATCTATATCGCGTTCCAGATGATCGTGGTCGCGGCGCTGGTCGCGAGGAGCCGCGGCTGGCGCCCCGCGGGGGCATTTACGCTCGGCGTCTGGGGCTGGCCCGTCAACATCGCAGCCTTAGCGTACGGAATCGGCGCCATCGTCAATATGTCCTGGCCCCGCAGTCCGAATGATCCGTGGTTCAGCAACTACGGGGTCGTCGTGACGTCCATCGGCATACTCGCGCTCGGGGCGGTCTATATGATTCTCGGGAAACCCTACAATCGCGGCTCCGCACCCGCGGGTGATGCGCACTCTTTACGCGTTCGCTCGGACATGTCCGTACGTGATTGACTATCTTTATAACCATTCACCTTCAACGGGAAAGCCATCCATGACAAGGTCAATCTCGGTCCTCACCGCTGCACTCTTCCTTCTCGCAGGTTCCGTCGCGCTCGCGGGCGAGCGGCTGCAAATTGTCGAGCGGGCGCTCAGCGACGCCATTGTCCATGTCGGCGGCAAGGATGACGCCGCCGGCAATCTCCTGACCTTCGCCAATCCGGTGTTCGACGCTGCCAATAAGATAAAGCTCGGCAGCGATCAGGGATTCTGCGTTCGCGTGGCGGTCGCAAAGAGCTGGGAATGCCTTTGGACGGTGATGCTCACCGGCGGGCAGATCACCGTCGAAGGACCTTTTCTGGATCAAGGCGATTCGCTTCTGGCCATCACGGGCGGCACGGGGAAATACGCAGGAGCAAAGGGCACTCTCAAGCTGCATGCGCGCGATGCGAAGGGATCAGCCTATGACTTCGACTATGAACTGCAATGATGCGGCCGGCGTGATTCGGGCGGGGTGGGAGAGATGTTGAGTATTAGGCACTCTCGCACAACCCCGGCAGCTGTTCTCACACGGCCGATCCGCCCAGCCGTTTTTCAGCGCTCAACAGCGGACTCTTGAGCGGCGCCAAGCGGACAGTCGCCGCGCCACGTTGCTGAGCCAAGCTCCTCAGGGCATTCTCCCGCAGCCCACACAAGATCAAGAGACGCAACCATGGAGGGGCAATTGCCAAACGAGGAGTTTACCGCGGCCGGAGCCGTATTCCTCAGCTACGCCTCACAGGATGCCGAGGCGGCTCAGCGCATTTGCGCCGCACTGCGCTCAGCGGGAGTCGAAGTGTGGCTCGATCAGAGCGAGCTGCGGGGCGGCGATGCCTGGGATCAGTCGATCCGCAAGCAGATCAGAAGCTGCGCGCTTTTTCTTCCCCTCATCTCGAAGAACACCCACGCGCGTGCGGAAGGGTATTTCCGCCTCGAATGGAAGCTCGCCGTCGATCACTCGCATCTGATCGCCGCACACAAGGCCTTCCTGGTGCCGGTCGTCATCGATGCGACGACCGACGAGGAGGAGCATGTTCCGGATAAGTTTCGCGAGTTGCAGTGGACGCGTCTGCCCGGCGGGGAGACGCCACCTGCGTTCGTCCGGCGTATCGCGGAGCTTCTGTCGAAAGAGGCAAGTGCCTCCCCGGGGGCGAGTCGCGGGCCCGCGGCGATGGCCTTGGAGAGATCCTCACGCTTGAAGCCCTCGTGGCTCGCACTCGCCGTCGTGCTCGCCTCGGTCGCCGCATACCTCGTGATCGACAAGCCCTGGAACGTCAAGCCGCCATCACCGGCCGCCTTCGCCCCACCGCCGCATTCGATCGCGGTGCTGCCGTTCGTAAACATGAGCGGGGATAAGGAGCAGGAGTATTTCTCCGACGGGCTCACGGAGGAGCTGCTCAATTCCCTGGCTGAGATCCATGAGCTTCAGGTCGCCGCGCGCACCTCGGCGTTTTCGTTCAAGGGCAAGGACACTGACATCGGCACGATCGCTCGCAAGTTGAATGTCGGCGCGGTACTGGAAGGCAGCGTGCGACGATCAGGCAACACCGTGCGCATCACGACGCAGCTCATCAATGCAGTGACGGGATTTCACCTCTGGTCCCACACCTACGACCGCGACCTCGGTGATGCATTGAAACTGGAGACCGATATTGCGGATGCGGTCGCAAGCGCCCTCAAGGTGAGCCTGCTCGGGGACGTGGCGGCAAGGATTGAGGTGGGCGGCACGCGCAACCCGGCTGCATTCGATGCCTATCTACGCGGGCGCAAAGCGCAGCTCGCAGCACTCGACACCAAGGATTACCAAGCTGCAATCGCCGCTTACACGGACGCGATCGCACTCGATCCCGGCTATGCACTCCCGTTCGCCAATCGATCGATCGCGCTTGGTGTCTATGCTGCGTTCACGGTGGGCGCGGTCAGTCGCGACAGCTCCGACAAGGCGCAGGCAGATGCGCGCAAAGCAATCGCGCTCGCGCCTGATCTTGCCGATGGGCACGTCGCGCTGGCCTATTACTTCGCAGAAACGCTGGATTACACCCGGGCGAACGAAGAGTACGACCGGGCGCTCGCGCTCGCGCCGGGCAATGCAGAAGTGTTGCGAGCCTACGGCACGTTGGCCGTCTGCATGGGTCGTACCGAGGCGGGGATAGCCGCCGCGCGGCGCGCCGTCATGCTCGACCCGCTGAACCGCGACGGCCATCGCGTTCTCGGGCTGGCCCTGTACCGCGCGCGTCAGTACAAGGAGGCCATCGCCGCATTTCAGGACGCCCTTAGTCTTGACCCCGAACACCCAGCGGCCTACGCGGACCGCGGGCTTGCCTACTACGCGCTCGGCGACTTCTCGAGTGCCCGGACATCGTGTGAAAGAAAGTCCGATTATTGGGAGAGTCAGCAATGCCTCGCGATCGCCTATGACAAGCTCGGCCGGCATGCCGACGCGGAAGCTATCCTCGGGAAGTTCAAGGCAGCGCGCGGCGACCCTTTTGCCTATCAGTACGCCACGGTCTACGCGCAGTGGGGCGATTCGGCCAAGGCGCTCGAATGGCTTGACGTGGCAATGCGCCTACCTGATCCCGGTTTGGTGTACCTCAAGACCGACCCGCTCATGGATCCCTTGCGCAACGAGCCGCGCTTCCAGGCGATCGAGCGGCAGTTGAAGTTTCCTAACTAAGTCGGGCCGACTGCTCGGAGACGATTCCGTCATCCCGAATGTACGATCGGAACCTCTACTTATTGCGATTGCTCGGGGCAGCGACCTTGCTTACCGCTTCAATATCCTGCTGCGCCGGCAGGGGCGAGGATTCGGGCTTGGTCTTCGATTGCGAGAGCGGAATTTGTGCGTCGGCGGGAAGCCGCCTATTGGTAATCGCAACAGCCGCGGCGAGCTTCGGATCCTGCTCGGCGTCTGACACGTGCATGATCTCGTTCAGTTCGTCCTTGGTCAGCGCAGGCGTAAAACTGGGATCCGCACGGTTCAGTTGCACGAGAGCCGCCGCCGCCGCGAAATGCTGCACCAGCACTTCTTTTGTGTACGTCATCTCCTCTGCCAACTGCGCGGGCGTGAGATGAGTCGGGTCGGAATCAAGAATACCGTAAAGGCGCGCTTGGACGATCGCTGGCCAAATGGAGTCAAAGGACTTTGCAACCTGCTCTACTCGGTCGTAGGTCAACGTGTATCGTCGAACTTCGTCCTGCGGCATCAATGCAGTGACGTTGCTCTGCTGCGCTGTCTTCCACGCTGATTCCGTAAATTCTCCCCGCACCGCGTGCCACACGAGTATGCCGGGAAGACTCTCCTGCCGAGCCTCGGCATGCTGCTGCACATAGCGCAGGACGTTGATGTTGTTGAGTAGCGCGGCGGTCTGCCGATGAAACTCGCTGATGCGATCTGCGTAGGCACGACGGTTCTGATCAAGCTCTAACTGGAGCGCCGCACGCGTCTCAGCGACCTGATGCCGGTGATGGAAGACTTCTACCGTTTGCTCCAATCCAATTGCGATGAGAAGGCCGATGACGATCGTAGCAATGTGGATGAGGAAGTCCTTCCACGTACGGACCACTTCGTGAGGAGCGTGCACATCGAGCATTGGCGCTGAAATCTCCGCGATGGCGGGTGTTGCGGCAACTGGCGCCACCGCAGCTTCCAGACTATCAGCTCGTCGCTCAGCATTTTCTGGTTCGGCGTGGTCAGCCATTCATGGGCTCTTTGGGAGCGTTGCGCTAGGGTACCCTAAGCTGCGAGCGCCCGCTGCCGCGCGGCCATTCCGTTACCGTCAACGACCGGGTTTGGTCGCTTGCTGACGGATAACCCTCGTACCTTTGAACTAAGGCGCCAGTCTTACGCGCCGCAGCAGATCGACGAAACGAGCATCGTCACGCAAGGGGTCTAGTCGGGGGTCAACCTTGAGGTAGGTGATCCAGCCGGAGCGCTCCTGATGGGCTCGCGCCAGGTAATCCAGCGCTTGATCATTCCAACCCATCCCCGTGCACACCATGGCGATGTCGTAAGCGGGCACATAGGCCCACTCGGCCCGGGCCTTAAGCTCTTCATACACGGCGCGCGCTTCATCGGTCTTGCCCGTAATTCCATACAAATGACCCAACGCCGCGGTGGCGAAAGTCACATTCCCAGACATCCTGACCGAGGCTCGAAGATCCTCCAATGCACGATCGACGTCACCCTGCTGCTCGTACGCGAGTCCAAAGAAATACGCCGGCCAGAAGGAATTCGGATGTAGTTCGCTGGTCTTCGAACATTGCTCGATCGCTTGCTCGTATTGACGCGCAAAAAGATAGTGCCACGCCATGTGAACATTGATGACGAGGTCGAGCGGATCAAGCTCCAGGCATCGCTTGCTCGCCGTCAGCGATTCCTCGGTTCGCCCGACAGCAGTGAGGTAATGAGAGTACCAGTGGTGACACACGGCATAGTTGGGGTTCAATTCAAAGGCATGCTTAAACTGAGCTTCGGCGCAGGCCCAATCCCAATCATGGTGCGTCGTTCTATAGGCGAGTGTGGTGTGCGCCTCGGCCAGACGCTTATCTAGTTCCAGCGCTTTGTCGGCCGCTTCCTTCGCCTTCGCCATGGCCTCGATGGGCGGCATGGTACCGTTCTCCCACGAGCCCAGCGTGGCGTAGCAATCGGCGAGTCCGGCGCGGGCGCGGGCGTACTTCGGGTCTGTGTTGATGGCCCCTTCGAAGTACTCGATAGCCTTGCCGATGCCTTGTGGCCGTTGCGCCCAGTAGTATCTGCCCTTCAGGTAAAACTCATAAGCCTGTAGGTCGGATGTTGATCGCCTCGCGCCCGCGCCGAGCGAGACTTTGAGCCGTTCGGTGATTGCGCGCGCGATATCGTCCTGAAGCTCGAAAATGTCCTCCATCTGACGGTCGTATCGCTCCGACCAGACTTGGAAGCCGGTCCTGGCGTCGATTAGCTGAATTGTCACCCGGATCCGCTGACCGGCCCGACGCACGCTGCCTTCGAGTACGTTCGCCACCCGCAGCTTGCCGGCGATCGCAGCGATATCCGTCGTCTTTCCTCTGAAAGAAAACGCCGAGCTTCGAGCCGAAACTTTCAAGGCCTCAACGTGACCGAGAGCATTCAAGATCTCCTCGGCGAGACCGTCGCTGAAGTACTCATTCTCCGGTTCGCCACCCAGGTTCGTGAAGGGCAGCACGGCAATCGAGTTGTCAGGCGCAGCCTCCGCGGCGCCGGCACCGCTCAACACGCTTGGCGTCGATGAAGCGAGCGCGCGATCCTCGCCGGGCGTTAACATCTGACGGATCCGCTCGACAAAGGCGGGCGGCGTGCTGCCGAGGGGCAAACGTGTCCACTGCACCTGCCGGAACTTCTCGGGAACCGCAGCGCCCCACTCACGCGTATCGTCGATCGCTACCGGCACCAGGAACGCCTTGTGCTCGGCCATGTTGTATGTGCGATCGACCGCAATCTTCCATTCCAGCCGGAAGTAGCCTTCATCTCTGGCCTCGGTGTGGGCGGAGATGACGGCTATAAAAAGACGGCACGCGCGGATCCATTCGTGAATCCGGCGGTCCCAGGCATCGCCGCCTCGCAGCTCGCTGCGATCGAACCATACCTCGATGCCTGCGGCACGCAGCGCATCACACAGGCGTTGGGCGGCTTCCACATCCTGCGACGCGTAGCTTAGGAATACTGCCCGGCCCGGATCGGTCACGGTGCCCCCCTGTCGTGTCGCGATCCTGACGATATTCTTGTTCGGCTCTGTCGGGCCATGCACAGGCTCTTCGTCAGTGGCCCATTAGCCTACCCCAAGCCGCGAGCGGCTGCTTCTTCTCGGTGAAATCGTTGAAGCGGATGTCTCAAATTGGCCCGGGAGCGACGGATGAGCTGTACTTCCGTATTGACACACTGCCGATCCTCACAAGCGGCAGCCTTCGGGTAACTCAAGCGCTCTCTTCGAACGCCGCGAGCGTCGCTTATGCTGACGACTGTCGCCGCTGATACCATGCCAACTGTGAGCGCAGCCATGAGATGTCTATTGCGGGCGGTATGTGGCCCCCTTGCCCTCTTCGCCGCAACACAACTTGCAGCGGCCAATCTCCGGGACCACGTCGAGGGCTACCGGATCGCTCATGAATCGCAGATCGTCGGCCAGCTTGACGAACTCACCCGTATCAGGAGCGTCGCGGCAGAGCCCGCGGGGCTCGCAGCAGCTGCGGACCGACTCCAAACGCTGCTGAAGGAGCGCGGTTTCCAGACGAGACAGCTTTCCCCGGGCACCGGCGCACCACCGCTCGTCTTCGGATATCTGAGAAGTCCGGGCGCCAGACGCACGGTAGTTTTCTACGCTCACTACGACGGCCAACCAGTGACCCCATCGCAGTGGAAGTCTGACCCCTTCATACCGGTGATGCGCAGCGCCTCTTTGAATTCCGGCGGCCACGATATCGACCTGAAAGCCGCACGATCGCCGTTCAATCCAGAGTGGCGACTCTACGGTCGCGCCACCAGTGACGACAAGGCTTCGATAGTCGCGTTTCTCGCAGCGTTCGATGCACTGAAGGCATCCGGTCGGAAGATGTCCGTCAATATCAAAGTAGCCTGGGAGGGCGAAGAAGAGGCGGGCTCACCCCATCTCGCGCAAATCCTGCGCGAGAACCAGACGCTATTCGCTTCTGATCTGTGGTTAATAGGTGACGCGCCGCTGCACCAGTCGCGACGACAGATGATTTATTTCGGCGCACGGGGAATAACGGGTGTGAGTGTGACGATTTATGGGCCCATCAAGGCGCTGCATGACGGCCATTATGGCAACTGGGTTCCCAATCCTGCGGCAATGGCAGCGACTCTGATCGCACAGATGCGCGATGACGAGGGCAGGATTCTAATTCCAGGCTTCGCCGATCGTGTGCGCCAAATGACGCCCGTGGAGCTTGAGGCGATCCGTAGTCTGCCGCCGATTGAAGACGAGCTGAAACGGGAGTTCGGCATAGGCCGAACTGAAGGCACCGAGCAGCTGCCGTCCAGTCTCATGCGGCCGGCGCTTAACATCCGCGGTATCCGCTCGGGCGAGGTTGGCGCGGCCGCCGCCAACGCCATTCCACCCAACGCCATGATCTCCATTGATTTGCGCTTGGTGCCGGATCAAACGCCGGAGTCGGTGCGAGTGACGTTCGAGTCCTTCTTGAGGGACGAGGGCTGGACGATTGTCGCGAATGAGCCGGACCTGGACACGCGGCTCGCGCATGGCCGTATCGCACGGTTGGAGTGGGAGCCCGGCTACCCAGCGTTCCGCTCCGACATGTCGACACCGGCGGCTCGCGCCGTGGTAGCCAGCGCCCGCAAGGCCGCCCAAGGACCCGTGGCCCTATTACCCATGATGGGCGCCAGCGTACCGATCTACCTGTTTGCCGATATTTTCAAAGTGCCTGTGATCGGTCTGCCGATTGTCAATCACGACAACAACCAGCACGCGGCTAACGAAAATTTGCGGCTGCAGAACCTGTGGGACGGCATCGAGACCTACGCAGCCATGTTGGCCACCTTAAGCTGGTAGGCACACGGCTGCTTCGCAGAGCCAATCTGCTCGCAGGCGGACTCACGCGCTTCAGGGAGCGATTCGCTGCGCGATCAAGGTCGCACCTTGAATTTCGCCCGTCACGGATGCCATGGCATCGATATCGGCATCGTTCCAGCGAATCTGCAGGGTGCCCAGTGGGGCGCCCGCCCTCGTGAGTGTTACCTGCGCCTTGATGATGTTGCTGGCCTGGTCCCACGATTCGGTGCCAGACACATCAACGTCATCGGTCCATTCAAAATTAGTGAGCGTGAAGACGGTGACGCTGCCGCTCGATGTGTACGTAAACTTTCCGCCGCGCAGGCCTGTGTCGACGCTGTTGTAGGTCACGTACCAGCGCGCGATCACATCGCCGACAGCCTCCAGGCCTGAGGCGGCAATGCGACGCTGCGCGTCGTTCGCCTGGTTGCCCTTTAGCGCCTCGAGGGGCGCAAGCTCGCTCGCAACTCGCGCGAAGAGTGGCACAGTGCGCACTGGGCGCACCCCATTCACGCAAGTGGTGTCTCCCGGAGAGAGGTTCCTCACGAAGCGGTGCGCTATCCCGAGAGTACAGCCGATTTCATCACCGTCCGTGACGACGTGCCCGAGGTTGGGTACGACGACATGCACCGCGTCCGGAAACTGTGCGGCCGTGTTGTTCGCGTCGATCACGGATGTGACGGAATCAAGGTCGCCGGAAAGTACCAACGCGGGTACGGCGGGAAACTGCACACTCGGCGGCAGCGGTTTGCCGGGCGAGCCCGGGGCAAGATCGGGTGGCGGCTTCGACCAGGGTAAACAAGAGTTCAGCGGCGTGATATACAACTGCGAATCGATTCCCTCATCAAACGTAAAGGGTGCGAAGAGGCCCGGCCGGTTTTCGCGCGCATCCTGAAGGCCAGCTGCGTACTGCTCATCGCGTACAGCTCTTGACTTAGTGAGGTCATACAGCAGCGGGTAGTCCGAACACGTCACCGCCTCGTACAGGCCGTAGCTGAAAGAATTGGGGGTATCGACGGAGGCGGTGTCCGCCTCCGCCACCAATCGCAACAGCGGCAACGCATCTTGAGAATCCAACCAGGCGCGTGCCGCCGCATCAAGATCCCGATACACCGGCGGCCCATAGCCGGCATAGTCGATCAGATAGATGAGCGATGCCGTATTGATGGTCGTCGGCTGCAGAACGCCATTGCCATCGGGCGCTTTACCGCTGATCGGCGTCTTGCGAATGATGTCGATGATCTTCTGCATGCGCGACGTAGCGGTACCGCCGAGTGAACTGCAACTCGGTGAGCGCACGCAGCTCGTGTTGATTCCTGACCACGCCGCTGCCCAATCGGTACCAAACCACGGATCGGGAGGCCGTACCGGGTAGGCGCTGTCCAGGATGATGCTGCGCAGGCGATGCGGATACAGCCCCGCAAGAATCTGCCCGACAAAAGTGCCGTAACTGTCGCCATAGAAGTCCACATCATTGATGCCGAGTGCGTCCATGACGGCGATGATGTCGTTCGCGGCAAAGTCGGTGCCGTAAAACCAGGCGGTGTCGCCGAGCTGCTTAGCGCAAGCGGCGGCCGCGCTCAGTGCGAGTGAACCTGTCTGCATTTCAGGGCAGTTAATGGGGCTCGAAAGTCCCGTGCCGCGCTTATCGATAATGAGAATATCGCGCCGGTCGCGCAAGGCATGAAAGATCTCAAGGTAGTAGCTGCGCGTGCCGGTGGAGGAATATCCGGGACCCCCTTCCTGCGGCAAGATGGTACCGAGGCTCGGGTCCGATAGATCGCTGCGCTGGTAATACTCGAATCCAATGGTCAATCTGCCCGGTACAGCGCCGCTCGGATCGATCGCTTGCTTGATTGAACCGCAATAGCCGAGCAACTGCGGCCGGCAAAGAGTCAGTGTGAGCTCGCCCACTGTAATGGTCGCCGGAGGCGCGGCGACGCTCGCTGCTGCCGGAAAGATCGCACAGCAGAGCACCGCAACGAATCTTAATAATGCTACTTGAGACAGTCGCATGCGCATCTTCCCCCAGGATTGTTTTGTCCTAAGCCTAGCACGGCCGCCTGCCCACGGCGTGGCGGTCAGGGAGGGAGCCGAACGCCGCTTCATCACAGCGTTACGCACGCTGCCGGCGCGGAACAGCGCTTAAAACCGGAGCATCGCAGCGCTTCATTGCCCGAAACGGGACCGCTGGCGCATGCTTGGACGGCCTGGGAGCCCTTCGGCGCCGATGAGGGAAGAAATTGTCAAATTCGGGGAGCCTACCCGCCGGGGCGGTATTCTTAAGTTACGCCTCGCAGGATGCGGAGGCCGCTCGAAGGCTCTGCGACGAGCTACGCGGAGCCGGAATTGAAGTCTGGTTCGACCAGAGCGAGCTGCGCGGCGGCGATGTCTGGGACCGCAAGATTCGGCAGCAGATTCGCGACTGCGCCCTCTTCGTTCCGATTGTTTCCAAGCATACGCAGGCGCGGCTCGAGGGATATTTTCGGCTCGAATGGAAACTCGCAGTTGATCGCTCGCATCTGATGGCGGTCGAAAGACCCTTCCTGGTGCCCGTCGTCGTTGACGCTACGCGCGATCATGAAGCAGTCGTTCCGGACGCGTTCAGGGCGGTGCAGTGGACGCGTCTAGGCGCTGGCGATGCAGCGCCTGCCTTCGTTGACCATGTACGGCGACTGCTGTCACCCGAGCTGGTTACCGGAACAACGACAATCCGGCCCGCATCGAGTGCACACTTGCGCACCGCACCGGTTACCGCACAGCCGCTCCGCGCATCCTGGCGGTTGAAGAGCGTGCTACTGGCGCTAGTCGCGGTGGCGGGTTCTGGGGCGTTGGCGTATTTCGCCATCGACAAAAATCGGGTCCCTAAGTACAGCGCAACGTCGCGAGCGATGATTTCCGCCGCTTCAGAGGCGGCGTCGCGCACGCACGCTAGCCCGACGGCGTTCGCCCCGCCGCCACACTCGATTGCCGTACTGCCATTTGTGAACATGAGTGGGGATAAGGAGCAGGATTACTTCTCCGACGGTTTATCGGAGGAGTTACTCAACTCCCTCGCGCGAATCAACGAGCTGCAGGTAGCGGCACGCACCTCATCCTTCTATTTCAAGGGCGAACACGCGGATCTTGCGACCATCGCGCACAAGTTGAATGTGGCGTCGGTTCTCGAAGGAAGTGTGCGACGTTCGGGGCATACGCTCCGCATTACCGCACAGCTCAACAATGCGGTGACGGGTTATCAGTTATGGTCACAGTCCTACGATCGGGATCTCGGCGACGTGCTGAAGCTACAGACCGATATTGCCAATGCAGTAGCCAATGCCCTCCGGGTCACGCTGCTTGGTGACGTTGCTGCAAAGGTCGAGATGGGCGGGACGCATAGCCCCGCCGCATTCGACGCGTACCTGCGCGCCTCGAATGCGTACCGGCACTTTGGACCGGCGAACCTAGCCGCGGGAGGTCTGAACAAAGACGGTCTGCAATCTGCAGTCGCCGCGTACACCGAGGCCATTCGCGCAGACCCCGATTACGCCCTCGCCTACGCCGGCCGGTCGCTCGCATTCGCGGACTTTGCCCGGGCCTTGGTAGCGGGCCCTGACGTCGCCGACTACGTCCAAAGGGCGGAAGTAGATGCGCGCCAAGCGATTGGCCTGGCGCCGGATCTCGCCGAGGCCCACCTGGCGCTCGCCAACTTCTTCGCCGGATCTCTCAAACTTGCGGACGCGTTTAGAGAGTACGAGCGTGCGCTGGCGCTCGCGCCCGGCAATGCAACTCTATTGAGAGAGTATGGTGCGTTCGCCGTGCTCATCGGCCGAACTGAAGCCGGCCTCGCCGCAGCCCGCCGCCTGCTGGTATTGGATCCGTTGAATTCAACGAATCATTTCGGGCTCGGCGTTTCCCTTATGTTCGCGCGGCGCTATGGCGAAGCCATAGGAGCGCTTACGGATGCCAAGGCACTGACCCCCAACGACATGTCTGTCAACATGTGGCTTGGGATCGCTTACTACCTTGACGGTGACTTACAGAGCGCCCAAGCCGCGTGCGAAAAAGCAGGCGAAGTCAACGGACCCTGGTGCCTGGCAATGATCTACGACAAGCTCGGGCGCCACGCCGACGCCGAGGCGATGCTAGCCAAGATTCGGGCCATAGCGGGAGATCGGTTTGCCGAGGGATACGCCGACATTTACGCGCAGTGGGGCGATACTGCCCGCGCACTCGATTGGCTCGAGACGGCGATGCGCAACCGTGACCCGTATCTCGCGTACACGAAGGTCAACCCTTTCTTCGATCCGTTGCGCAACGAGCCGCGCTACCAGGCGATCGAGCGAGCGCTGAAGTTTCCGAACTGACCCGAGAAGTCCGTTGACCTCAGCTTGCGCGCCGTTCATCGACACGATTGTGCTTTCCGTTGAAAATGATATCCGTGAACCTCAACGACGCACGCCGCATCGCGATGTCACTGCCGGAGGTGACAGAAGAGCCTCACTTCGAGTACACGTCGTTTCGCGTGAAGGGCAAGATTTTTGCTACAGCGCCGCCGGATGGCGCGAATTTGCACTTATTCGTCGCGGACGAAGACCGTGAGCAAGCCCTAGTCATGGAACCGGAGTTTATTGAAAAGCTGCTGTGGGGTGGCAAGGTGCGCGGGCTGCGAGTCGCACTGCCTAGAGCCAAGAGGCGCGTAGTTGCGAGGCTACTGAAGAAGGCTTGGTTACGTAGGGCACCCGAGGCGCTGGCGGCGACGGTGCGAGGTTTTGAACGAGCATGAGGTGAAGTCATTGATAAACATCTAGCCTGGCGAGCCGGCCTCACAACTCAGGGGTATTGTGTTGATGCTGTATTCAACCGATGCCACCCAAGAAGGAGGCCGACATGGA
>Ga0302314_10004090_pt1 | contig 26886 bp, 15 predicted proteins | sample III_Palsa_N2_3_FD_200533 | JGI IMG/M metagenome (GOLD analysis project Ga0302314, IMG submission 200533) | Peat permafrost microbial communities from Stordalen Mire near Abisko, Sweden - III_Palsa_N2_3 | ecosystem: Environmental > Terrestrial > Soil > Palsa > Peat permafrost | place: Sweden...
TGTGAGCGCGTCTTCGGCGTGCGGCTGCAGGGCAAGCCGGTGCTGGAGCACCTCGACCTGGCGCGGGATCACCGTCAGCCGCCCGCGAAGTTCATCTTCAGGGGTGTCGATGATCCCGAGGGTCACATCCTGATCGACTTTGTCCGCGAACGCGGGGAGCCCGCCATCGCGGCCATCGAGATCGAAGGGACGACCAAGGTCGGGTCCACCCCGTATGCGCGCCGCATCAACTGCGGCGGCTCCGCGATGGGCGACTTCGAGGCCGACCAGTTGGCCGGCAGCCCAAGGCCGCCCGACGACCGCGCCATGCCCGTCGGCGATTTCTACCGCGACTTCGCCACCGCGAACTTCGGGGCCGGCCCGGCCCCGGCGATCGGGCCGATCCTCGCCGCCATCGACGGGGTTAAGCTTCCCCGTCCCGCCAACTGGATCGACGGCCCAGGCGACATCCTCCGCAATCCCGACCCGTGGTCGACGGTAGCGCGCGCCTATGATTTTGTCGGCCAACTCGAGCAACTCCGGGGAACGGTCCGGGGAGCGGCGAACCTGGACCGCTTCGACTACTGGCTCAACCAATTCCGCGGTCTGCGGCTGATGGGCGAGCTCGGCTGCACCGCCGCCGCCCTCGATCAGGCCGTGAACGCCTGCCGCTCCCAGTCCGATCCGGAAGCGCGTCGGCAGGGAGCCGAGACGCGCGCCCTGCCGCTGCGAATCCACCTGGCCGAGCTCTGGACGCAACTCATGCGAGTGGAGGTCGCCGGCGTGAGTAGCCCGGGCGAACTGGGCACCATTGCCAACCTGGAGCAACGGAGTCGGCGCCACCAGCAGCTGCTCGGCAAGGACGACGAAGCCCTGGTGACAATGCTTCGGCATCCGCTGCCGGCCGCGGCTGCGCCAGCCGGCACCTATGCCGGTCCCCCGCGGATCGTCGTCCCGTCCGTCCGCACTTCCGCTTCCGCCGGGGAAAGCATCGCGCTCAAGGTCATTCTGGTGGCGGCGCAGCCACCGCTTGGTGCGGAACTCTGGTGGCGTCCGGCCGGCAGCCGGGACTACCAGCGTGCTCCGTTGCATCCGGTGGATCGTTGGGTCTACACGGTCACTCTCCCCGCGCCTGCCCCCAGTTCCCCAATCATCGAATACCACATCGCTGCCCAGCTGGACGGACAGAAGGAACGTTGGCCTATTTCGGACCGCGGCATGGATCAAACCGTGGTCATGCTTGAACCCGGAATCTAGCCGTCAGCCGCGGAAAGAGGGCAACCTAGGTGCGAATGCCGAGATCGGGAAGCGTTTGATCGGCGATTCGGCAGCCCGCGCGGTTTGCAATTTCCCGGAAAGGGGGCGAACAGGTGACCCTCCGCGATGACCAATCAAACCGATAAAGCCCCCGCGATCGTCTCCATGGACCTAACCCAGCGTCCGCCGCGCAGCTGCCACGCCCGCTTGGGCGGCTATGTGATCCTCCCGCGCCTGATCGACAAGGCCCGGGCCGCCCTGGCCGGCAAGGTGGGCGAATACTCCGACGGGTCCACCGGCATGAACGGACGGTTCCTGCAATTCGTCGGCCTCGAGCACGCGGAGCTCAAGGCCCAGATCGCCACGGGGGCGGGCGACTGGGAGATCCTGGCGTGGATCCAGGCGAACTCCCGGCATAAACGCGGCGACCACGAGATCGCGTCCTGGAGCGAATACCAGCGCAGCCGGGTGACGGACAGCGACACCGAGACGCTCGAGAATTTCGCCAAGGCCATGCGCCGGCTGCATCCCGACCGCGAGGACATCAAGACGCGATTCGATTACCTGGATCTCGACGACTACTGCTCATTTGGCGGGAAAGCCTGAGGGGGCTTGGCGCCCCCTCGTTCGGTCGGCGCCACCTTACGGCGTCCGGGTGTCCCGCTTAGGGCCGGCTACTTGCGCGGCCAGTAGACATAGGTCCTGAACACATAGCCCCAGGGGATCGCGACGATTGGCAGGATCACCCACAGGAAAACCGAGGTCAGGCCTTCCGCCGGCGAGCCGGCCAAGGTGCCGCTCCTCCAGAGCGGGTAGGCGACAATGATGAGCCACAGGACCTTGTAGAACACCTCAAGGAGCAGGATCGGCAGCATCCGGAGCGGCCGGACGATGCCGAGGCCCGCCAGGGTGGCGAACGCCGTCCAGACGCACCACGCCATCGCGTCTTCCGGAACCCAGCCACCCTGGTGGGTCAGGACGTGCGTCCAGGTGTCCTTCCCCAGGATGAAGAACATCAGGAGGTAGACCAGGCGCAGGAGGTAGATGCTGATCGGGCGCACCCCCTCGTACTTCGCGCTGCGTTGGAAAATCGCCAGGGGAGAGAAGGCCATGGACCCTTTCCAGCCTGATCCGGGCCAACCCCGATCCGCCAGCGACGAATATGACTTTCCAGGTTAGGGAGTTACCGCGGCCGGGGCCCGCGGGCGGAGGGAAAGGGCGACCCCGACGGCCAGAATTCCGATGAAGCTGAGCGGCAAATAGCACCAGGGCGGGGCGGGCAGCGGGAAGATGCTGAGCCCCACCATGGCTCCGAGCGCCAGAAAGGCGCCCACGGAGGAGGCGACCTGCGCCCCGGACAGGCATCCTTCGCGGAACAAGAAAAATGGGGCGGCCACACACACGAAGAGGTAGCTCCCGAGGTACCCCAGCGAGTCGATCTGGATGGTGTAGTCCATGCAGGCCGTAAGGGCGACGCCGCCGGCAAGGAGGACGATCGGGGCCGCAATGGAGAAGATGCCGAGGACCCCGACCGCCCGGACCGGGGTGGCGTGCACGGGATGGATCCGGCCGAGCGTGGCGGGCAGGAGTCCATCGCGCGCCATGGAGAAGATGACCCGGGACCCGGCGTTGAGCCCGGCCATGGCGCAGACAAAGCAGCTGACCACGATCCCGATGGAGCTCAGCCACCCGGCCCAGTGGAGCCCGACGACGTCCGCCAGGACCTGGAACGGGAGCGTCGCCTGGTCGATCGAGACCGAGTAGCGGCGGCAGAGGGCGACGAGGCAGTAGGTGGCCGACAGATAGAGCAGGCCGGTCGGGACGAGGCTCATCAGCATGGCCCGGGGGATGCTCCGCTTGGCCCCCTTCGCCTCCTCGCCGAGGGTGGTCGCGCTCTCGAAGCCGGCCAGGGTGGTCGAGACCAGGACCAGGGCCAGGCGGATGCCGGCAAAGTTGGAGCGGGAGACGTGGAACTGGGCGGGGTCAATCCAGTGGCCGCTCCGCAGCATCGCCCAGACGAGAATGAGGAGCAGCGTGGCGACGGAGACCAGCTCGGCCACCAGCATCACCTTCGTGGAGATGCGGATGTCGTGGTAGGCCGACGTCCACGCCCCGAGGACCACCACCGTGGTCACCAGGGCGGAACGGCCGGCGCCGCCGCCCCCGACGCCGGCCTGGACGAGGATCGCGTCCACATAGAAGGCGCAGCAGACGGCGGAGCTCACGACCACGAAGGTCATCGCGATCAGGTAGCTCCAGCCCCCGATGATGCCGCAGGTCCGGCCCAGCCCCATCTGGGTGTAGGTGGCGAGCGAGCCGGCCGACGCGCACCGGGACGCGAAGACATCGAGGTTGTTGGCCACCAGGACATAGATGAGCAGCGTGCCGAGCAAGAGGAGGCAGGTGCTGTCGCCGGACTTGCCGAGGAGGAGCGGCATCACGGTGCCCAGGGTGGCGCTCGGAGCCAGCGTGCCCAGGGACTGGGCCGCGCTCTCGAGGCCCGTCAGGGCGCCTTGGCGGAGGGCGGTGAGGGACGGCACGGCCAGGGACCTCAGCGCGGCTTCAGGCGGCCCATGATCTGCTCGTCCAGCCGGCGGCCGGCTGAGCCCACCTTGAGGTCGAACGGGAGTTCGGCTTCCAGCTCCAGGTCGTAACCGCGGACCGCGTGGGCGATCGCCAGCGGGGCCTGCATCATCGTCAGGTTGCGGCCCACGCACACGTGGGTACCCCCGCCGAAGAAGCCGAAGGACTTGGGCACGAACTTCCCGTTCTCCAGGAAGCGTTCGGGCCGGAAATCGAAGGGATCCGGGTAGTGCTCCTCCAGGAACTGCCCGAGGACGTAGGCGTGGACCACGTCGGTCCCGCCCGGGATGGCGTAGCCGCTGAAAGTGAAGGCTTCGCCGGCATGCTTGCTGAGGACAAAGGGGGAGCCGGGCCGCAGCCGCTGGGTCTCCATGACGGTGGCCTTGAGGCACGACATCTGGGCCACCGCCATCGGGTCCTTCCCGTCCCAGGCGTCCAGTTCGGCCCGCAGGCGGCCAAGCCAGGCCGGATTCCGGAAGGTGTAGAAGAGCGCCCAGTTGATGAGGGCGGTCGTGTTGTCGGTGCCGGCGACGAGGATCAGGTAGAGGTCGTTCAGGAACTGGTCGCGGCGCGCCGCGGCCCCCTGTTCGGCCCGGCGGGCCTGGAAGGCCAGCTCGGCGTTGTCGTCATGCGCTCCCGGGTGGGCCAGCCGATCATCGAGGATCCGGTTCAGCCAGAGGAACGTGTCGGCCTTCAGCCGGCGGTAGTTCTCCTGGACGATGAAGGAGCTCCGGCCGTCGTCCAGGAAGGCGCCCCGCAGCATCTGGTTCTCAAACCGGGCCATGTTCCGGAGGGTCTGGTCGGGGATCTCCGCCTGCGCGACGGTGCGGCTGTTCGCCTTGGTGATGGCGTAGCTCCAGAAGCCCACGAGATCCACCGGCTGCCCGGCCACCTCGGCCAGGGTGGCGGCAAAAAGCGCGCTAAACTGCGGCAGGTACCGGAAGGAGGGGGCCTGGTCGAAGGCGGCCTTCAGCACGCTGCGCTTCAGGCGGTGTTCCTCGCCGTCGAGGCCCGTCAGGTGGTCAGGGCCGAGCTCATCCCGCAGGGTCGCGTTGGCGACCCGGTAGCTCCAGATCCGGCTGTTCCTCCAGACGAAGTCATTGGCCTCGAGGCCGGCCAGCACCACCCAGAGTTTGTTCCGAAACCAGGTCCGGTAGATGGGCCCCAGCGCGCGAAAGGCGCGCAGGTGGAAACCGACGGGGTCCGCCTGGAACGCATCGTAGGAGGCGAGGTCGGTCGGCCCCTCGCGGTAGATGGGGATATCGTCAACGTCTTGGGCGATCGGGTCAGTCGTGGTCGGCATGGGGAAGGAGTTCGGGGACGAAGGGCTGGGCGGCGTTTTTCTGGTAGAAATGCGCACCGACCAGCAGCAGGGCCGCCACGGCGTAGCCCGCGGCGAAGGGCAGGCTGGCCCCGAACCCCAGCCGGTTCTCGACGCCATCCGGCGTCATCACGAAGGCGTGGATCAGGCCAAAGAACGACAGCAGCGCGGCCAGGGCGAACCAGAGCGCGGCGGGCAGGAAGCGCTGGTCCAGGAGGTAGCTGCAGGCGGCGGCCCAGATCATGGAGGAAAGGAAGGCGCCCTGGCTGAGGGCAATCAGCCCGTCGATGGGCAGTTCCGACCCGAAGTGGTGGTAGCTCTCGAACAGGCTGGACCCGGCGGCCGGGAGCGCGGTTGTGACCAGCTGGAGCCCCCAGCTGCAGAGGAGGGGAATCAGGCCGATGGCGACCGCGGCGCCGTGGCGCGGCCCCGACTCCGCGAACGCCTGGCCGATCATGAGGAGGCCGAACCAGACGATCACGAAGGCCACCACCTGGTAGGGCACGAAATGGAGGACGACCGAGACGAGGCCCGTGAGGCAGATGAGCGCCGTCACCGCCGCGTTGAGGATCGAGTAGCCGATGCGCGCCCCGTTCGCCTTGTGGGCCATGTGGCCGAAGTAAAGGGTGGTGGGGAAGGCACTGCCGAAGAAGCTCGCCCCCAGCGTGGCGAGGCCGTTCGCCAGGAGGGACGGCCGGGTCGGGTAATCGTCGCCGGCGAGCCGCACGCTCTCCAGGATCTGCACCGCCGCCAGGGTGTCGACGAGCGCCAGCGGGAGGATGACGGAGAAGTACTGCCACCCGCCGCCCTTCCCGATGAAGCTGAAGAGGTCGACGAAATGGGGCCAGTTGAGCGTCGGGGCGACCAGGGGCGGCGCCTCGGGCAGGCCAGCGGCGTGACCGGCCCGCAGGGCCGCGTAGAGCCCCACCCCGATCAGCATCGCCAGGCCCACCGCCGGGAAGCGGAAGGGCAGGCGCAGCCGCGACCCGTAGGAGCCCAGGATCACAATCATCGGCACGATCCCCAGGAGGGGCAGCGTGAAGATCTGGAGCACGAAGCCCATGCAGAGGAAGGCGAGGGCGGCCCCGGCGAGCGGGCTCAGCGTCGCGGCTGGCGGCAGGTTCCGGCGGATCCAGTCGGTGCAGAAGGAGCCCGCGGTCTGGATCACCCCGCTGAGGAAGCAGGCAAAGACGCCCATGTGCCAGGCGAGCGTCGCATCGTGGGTGCGCCGCCACACCGGCAGCATGATGAGGAAGATGTAGGCGAAGATGGTCGGGGAGTTGATGCCGAAGGGGATCGCCGTCACGTCGTTGCGCCCGGTCCGGAGGGCGAGCTGGCGGGCCTGCCAGGCGTAGAAGACGTTCCCGCCGACGACCGAGAGCGCGATGGCGGGCATGATGGTCTGGGTGACGAGCGTCGCGGGCAGTCCGGCGAGCGGGCACAGGGCCGCGACCAGCAGCAGGTCGGGCAGGCCGCTGAAGAAAAGCCCGAAGAAGCCGTCGATATCCGCGGCGACAAACCAGCGGGGAGGCGCCCGGGTCAGCCCGGCGGGGGCGGTCATGACGCCGGATTTCGGGGCCGGAGGGTGACCCGCAGCAGGCGCTCCCGGGGCGTGAGCGCCGCGGAATGCCGCCCCTGGAAGGACGGCCGTTTCAGGAACTCCAGGTCGAAGGCGGGCAGCAGGGTCGCGAGGATCAGGGGCACTTCGAGCCGGGCGAGCGGCATGCCGATGCACATGTGGGCACCGCCACCAAAGGCGGTGTGGGCCTTGGGCGGGTAAACCCTCTCGTCCAGGAAACGCTCGGGCCGGAAAATCTCGGGATCCTCGTAGATCTCGGGCAGGAAGTGGGTGAGCGCCATGAAGTGGGTGAGGAAGGTGCCCTTGGGGACCGCGATTCCCTGGAACTCGAAGTCGGCGGCGGCCGCGAGCGTGTTGACCGGTGTCGGCGGCCGCAGCCGCTCGATCTCGAGGACCGTGGCCTTGATCCTCGGCCACTGCCGCATGCCCGCGAACTGCTCGGGCGGGGTCCCGGCGATCTCGGCCCGGAGCTGCTCCAGCCAGTCCGGACGGTGGTACACGTAGAGGAGGGTCCAGAGAACCAGGTTGGCGGTGGAGTTGAGGCCGCCGGTGAGGAGCAGGTAAACGTCGCCGATCAGTTCCTTGCGCGTGATCGGCTCCTCGCCGTCCTCCGGCGGCCGGAGGACGGCGCGGTACATCTCCGGCGCCGCTGCCGGGTCGGCCGTCCACCGGTCCACGAGCGCACTCAGGAAGGCGACGACCTTCCTCTTGTCCCGGACGTAGGTCGGCCGCTGGAACCAGGCCTGCCGGCCCGGTCCCTGGCCGCCCCCGAGGAGCAGGTCCCGCTCGACCCGGATGATGGCCCGGCGGGTCGCGGCGGGCACCTCGAGGCCCAGCAGGGCCTCCGCGGTCATCATGAGCAGGAGCTCGTGGCAGAAATACCGAAGGTCGAAGGTCTGGCCCGACGAGGCGGCGGCGTGGAGCCGGGCGGTCCGCACCATCCCCGCACTGGCGCTCGCCAGGAAGTCGGGCCGGAAGGCGGGGTTGAGGCGGCGGCGCTTCCGCTTGTGGGCGTCGCCGTTCAGGCCCGTCAGGTAGGTCGTGCCGAACTCCTCCTGGAAGCTCGCGCGGGTGATCCCGTAATCCCAGAGGGCGCTGTTGCGCCAGATGAAGTCGTTGGCCTCGAGGCCCCCGACGACCAGGCTTTCGCGGCCATGGTAGGTCGTACGGTAGATCGGCCCGAATTTCAGGTAGGCCTTGAGGTGATAGCCGATGGGATCGCGCCTCAGGCCGAGGGTGGGCCCCCAGTACGGATCGCCGGGCGCGTAGAGGGGAAAGTCGGCGGGGGTCTTCAGCGCCTTGGGGGAGGCCGGAGCTGTTTCGGTAATCATGGGAGGGAAGGGCTTACCAGACGATGGGATGAGTCCGGCCGTCGGTGACGTTGACGAGGCCGGTCGGATTGCGGTCATTCGGCGGGACGAGCACCCACTTCCACGGGGTGCAGGTGAGCCACGCGAAGATCATCGCCTTCACCACCTGGCGGTCGCCATGGGCCTTTGCGACCGCCGGGGTGAAGGGGCCGAGGTACTCGGGCGCGCCGAACCATTCCAGCCCGTCGAGGGCGTCGTCGAAGGCCCCCATCTCGGCGGCCAGGGCCTCGGCGGGGCGCGCCGTCATGAGGCCGCCGATCTCGAAGCGAACCTGGGCGACCACCTGGCCCCGAACGGCCACCGCCCAGCCGCCCTGGGAGTCGATGCAGGCATTGGCGGCCAGGGCCATCGCCTCGTCGCTCGAGCCCAGGGTCCACAGGTGGTGGTGGTCGTGCGCCACGGTGCAGGCGATGGCGCAGTCCGGGGTCCGCGGGCCGCAGCCCTGCCAGAAGAGCTTGCCGATCGCCCCGGAGGCGTGGTGGCGGTCGATCACCGCCACCTTGGAGATTTCCTGCGCGGGATCGCGCTGGGCGCGGCCGTCCGCGACCGGCAGCGTCGCCGTCACGAACTCCGGCGCAAAGTGGAACGGCCGCAGCACGGCAGCCTGGACCGACGTCCGCCCCGGTGCGGGGATGGCGAAATCCCCGGCGGCGAGGCGCCGCTGCACCTTCACCGTCGCGGTGACGCGCGCCGGCCAGTCGATCTTCGGCACCGTATAGGTGGTTCGTCCGGCCTCGGCGACCTTCCGACCGTCCGCGTAGACGGTCCCGGCCCGCACCGCCGGCAGGTCCTCCATGAAGACGAAGTCGGCGTAGCGGCCGGGGGCGATCGAACCCACCAGGTGGTCGAGGTGCCAGTGGCGGGCCGGGTTGTAGCTGCCCATGGCGTAGGCCGCCTCGAGCGGCGCCCCGGCGGCGATCGCCTTCCGGATGTTGTAATCCATCGTTCCCCACTCGAGCGCCAGCGGGGCGGAGCGGTCGTCGGTCGTGACCGACAGGTTGGACCAGTCGGCGAGACCCTTGGCCCTCAGGTGGCCGATGATCGTCTCCGCGCTCCTCGGCCGCACATGGAGGAAGATTCCCCGGCCGAGCTTTTCCCAGGCTTCGGCGCCGTCCCGGCATTCGTGGTCGCTGGCCAGGCCGGCCGCGGCGAACGCGCTCAGGTCGCCGGGGGTCGTGAGACCGGCGCCGTGCCCCTGGATGACCCCGCGCGAGTCCCAGGTGGCCTGGAGGTTGGACCAGATCCGCCCGTACCCGGGATTGGCGGGCCGGGTGAGCGCCGACCAGTCCATCACCTCGTCGAGTCCCGGGACCCAGGGCTCGCGGTGGGCGCCCCGGATCTCGTCGTAGCCGTAATAGCCGCCCGTGGTCTCGAAGGCGGTCGGGGGCGTGGCTGAGCCCGGTGCCACGAAGATCTTGAAGGGGCTGCCCTCGCGGCGGGCCCGCAGCCAGAATTCCAGGTTGTTCTCGCCGTCGACGTTCGAATACTCGTGGGAAGCCTCGACCACCCAGGTGGTGCCGGTCCGCAGGTCGAGCTCGGCCTCCCATTCGGGGCTCAGGTGCGTGCTCTCGATGTGCTTGTGGGCCTCCCCGAATCCCGGGACGAGCCGCCGCGGTCCGGCCGCGATCTCCTCCCGGCAGGGGCCCCCCCATGCGCCGGTGGGCCCCACCCATGCGATGCGTTCGCCGACGATGACGAGGTCCTGGTGCTCCCGCCAGGTGAGGGTGAAGACGTCCAGGTAGCAGGCGTCCCGCACGAGGAGATCGGCGGGCGCCTGTCCCAGCGCGACCTGCACCAGGTGCTGCCGGACGGCGGTTTCGCTCACGGGATGCATTCGCCGCGCGGGAGCTTAAAACATGCCAATGTACCGTTTGGTACAGTCGCTGGCATTTCGGCTTCCGCCGCATTTTTCTCTGGCTGCGCGGGGCGGCGCCGCCCAGTTGTACCGCATGCCGCCGAAGCCCACCGCGGGTCCGCAGGGTCCGGTCCGGGCCCGGATCATGCGCCACGCGCTCTCCGAGTTCGCGCGCTACGGCTTCTCGGGCGCGCGGGTCGACCGGATCGCGCGCCTGTCGCGGATCAGCAAGCGGATGCTCTTCTACTATTTCAAGAACAAGCAGGAGCTCTTCGGCGCGGTGCTCGATTCCGCGTGGCAAGGCGGCCAGGTGGTCAACGAGGCGCCCGACGACCCGATCGAGTCGGCGCGGTTCTGGCGCGAGTTTTACTTCCGGAACGAGAACTGGCTCCGGCTCATGATCTGGGAGGGCATCGAGCCGGGCCCGCCGGGCGTGATGGGCGCCCGGGAACGGAAGAAGATCTGGGATGAGTCGGTGGAAAAGATCCGGCGGAGGTCGGGACCCCACGGCTGGCCGAAGACCATGGATCCCCGCTACGTGCTGATCGTCGGCCTCGGGCTCATCGTCGCGCCCCTGCTCCTGCCGACGATCGCGCGCCTGACCACGGGACTGGATCCCCACGATCCCAAGTTTGTCCGGGAACATGCCCGCATTGTCGACGAGGTGATCGCGCGGATCACCGGCGCCACCATTGCCCCGACCCGGGCGGACGCTGCCGGGCGCGAGGAAGCCTAAGGCGTTGGGGCGGAGGCCGATGGTGCCAGGCGGGCCGCCGCTGTTTGCCATTGAACCCAGAGCCGCCTTTGCCAGTCTAGGGGCTAGCGCTTCCCTAGGCGCCTGCTTACCCCCCTTTGCAGCCGGAAATACCCCAACCGCCGGAGACGGCCGCGGGATCGTCCAACGCGATCCTGACGGCGCGATCGATGACGCACGAGAACCGTGCGGAGATGCGGGCTGTGTTTGACCGGGCCCTCGCGCTGGCCGAGCGGGGACGCCTGCCCCTGCGGGTGCCCCACGAGGTGAAGACCGTGCAAAAGCTGCGCGGGATGCACTACCACTACCGCCCCGAGGTGTTCGTCCAGATGCACGGCGCCACGGATTTCCAGTTTCCGCGCGAAAGCTTCCGGGTGGGGGAGGACGAGATCTGTGTCATCCCGGCCGGCGTGCCGCACAGCGAGCGGGTCGAACCCGGCGCCGACCGCCCCTTCCGCAACCTGGTCGCCGGTTTCTACAACAACACGCTGAGCCTCCACTTCGCGCATGAGGCCCGGCCGGGGCGCCCCGACATCGAGGCGATCGAGTTCTTCGACGCCCCGAACCTGGACTTCTTCCTGGCGCTCGCGAACGGCCTCGCCCAGGCCCGCGCCATGCACACCCCGGCGCAGGGCGCCGTGCGCAAGGGCATCCTGCTCGCCCTCCTCGGGCTCTTCCGGAACATCGTCGAGACCGGCACGGGCAACCTGAACAGCGACATCGGCAAGGTGTTCCAGGCGAAATGCCTCGTCCGCGAGCAGTTCTCCAATCCCGACCTGCGGGTGCAGCACATTGCCGAGATCCTCGGCTGCTCGGCCGACTACCTCTCGCATCTCTTCCACCTGGAAACCAAGGAGCGGCTGACCCACTACATCCAGCGGATCCGGGTCCAGGGGGCGATCCTCGCGCTGGAGAGCACGGCGCTCAACATCTCCGAGATCGCCTATGCGAGCGGCTTCTCCGACCCGGCCTACTTCACGCGGGTGTTCCGGCAGCACAAGGCGGTGACCCCGCAGGAATTCCGCGCCCAGCTGAACGAGCTGCGCACGCAGCACGAGTCCCAGCCGAAGACCGTCTACGCGGACCGGGTGGACTTCACGCACGGGACGCCGAAGCCGCGGGCGAAGCCCGATCTGCCCGCTCCCGTCGGCGCGTGAGCGCCGCGCGCCCCCGCGCCCGGCTGTGGCTTTACCGGGCCCTGGCGCTGGTGGCCGTGCCGCTCCTCTTCTTCCTCGGCCTCGAGGGGCTGCTGCACCTGATGGGCTACGGCCGGGCGACCGGCTTCCTTGTCCCGGACGAGAAGCCCGGCACCTTCCGGAGCAACCCGGACTTTGTGAGCAGTTTCCTGCCGGGGACGTTCGACCTTCGGCCGCTCAACTTCCGGGTGGCGCTGCCCAAGCCGGCGGGCACGCTGCGGGTGGTGGTCCTCGGCGAGTCCGCCGCCCAGGGTATCCCGGTGCCGGCCTTCGGCTTTGCCGCCCAGCTGCGCGCCCAGCTGCGGGCGCGCTATCCCGGGAGGGAGGTCGAGGTCCTCAACACCGGGATCGTCGCCATCAACTCCCATGTGGTCTACCAGGTAGCCCGGCAGCTGGCGACGTTCTCCCCGGACCTCTTTGTCGTCTATCTGGGCAACAACGAGGTCGTGGGGCCCTACGGTCCAGGGTGCGCCTACCTGTCGGAGATGCCGCCGCTCTGGGCCATTCGCCTGAGCATCTTCGTGCGTTCGACGCGGACCGGCCAGCTGGTGAACGCCCTGGTCGGCCGACTCGCCCGCGCCCGCGGCCGGCCGCCGGAATGGGGCGGCATGGCGATGTTTGTCAACAGCGCCGTCACGGGCGACGACCCGCGGCTCGAGGCGGTCTACGCGAACTTTGAGGCCAACCTGCGAGACATCGTTCACGTGGCGTCCGGCGCGGGCGCGAAAGTCATCTTGTGCACGGTGGCAGGCAACCTCCGCGACTGCGCCCCTTTCCTGTCCCGGCACCGGCTGGGATTGTCCCCCGCCGACTTGGCCGCCTGGACCAGGTCCTTTGACCGCGGCCGTCTCGAATGGCTGCTCGGGCGGCCGGCCCGGGCCCGGGCCGATCTGGCCGCCGCGCTGCGCCTGGACCCGGAGTTTGCCGACGCCTCGTTCCTCCTCGGCACGGTCGAAACCGAGCTCGGCGATACGGCGGCGGCCCGCCAGCAGTTCGTGGACGCCGAGCACTGGGACGCGTTGCGCTTCCGGCCGGACGCCCGGATCAACGACGCGGTCCGGCGGGTCGCCCGAGACGCCGGCGGGAAGGCGGCGCTGCTCGACGCCGCCTTGATGCTCGGCGCCGATCCCGAGTCGGCCGTTGCGCCGAGCGGGCGCGGGCTCTTCCTGGAGCACGTCCACCTCGACTGGGCTGGCAACTACCTTCTGGGCCGCGCCATGGCGGAGCAGGCCGAGGCCGCGCTGGGTCCGCGCGAGGGCAGCGCATCGTGGCTCGACTCGGCGGCGTGCGCGGAGGTGGTCGGTTATACGCCCCATGAACGACGCTCCGTCCTGCAGCATATTGCGACGATCATCCAGAATCCCCCGTTCACGAACCAATTGACCTACGCCGAGGACGAGGCCCGGCTGGCCGGTGAATTGGCCGCCGCCCGGTTGGAGCAGAGCGATCCGGGCAACCTGGAACGCGCCGCCCGGGTGGTGCGGGCGGCCGAGGCCCATGACCCGGGCAATGCGGACCTGCCCAAACTCGCCGAGGACATCGCCGATGACCGCGGCGACCTGCCCGGGGCGCTTGACGCGGCCCGGCGGGCGGAGCGGCTCCAGCCGCGTAACTTCGCCCTCACGACCGACGAGGCGATCAAGCTGTCCCGGATGGACCGCACCGGCGAGGCCGAGGCCCTGCTCCGCGCCACGCTGGCCACCTGCCCCGACCGCGACCGTCCGCTCATGGCGCCGGCCTTCGCCGATCTCTATACCCGCACCCATCGCTTCCAGGAGGGGCGGCGCTACCTCGACGGCGAGATCGCGCGGGCTCCTCGGGATCTCAGCTTGCGGCTCCTGCGCGGGCGGATGGAGCTCCTGGGCGGCGACGCGGCCGCCGCGGAGCGCGAGGACCGTTCGGTCCTGGCGGAGGATCCGGCCAACAAGGGTGCCCTCGAGGCCCTCGTGACGCTGCTCGGGCAGGCCGGTCGGAGCGCGGACGCCGAGCGGGTGGTCCTGGACGCGGCCGGGCGCCAACCCGGAAACGCGGCCAACAACCTCCGGGCGGCGATCCTGTGCGACCAGCACGGCGACCGGGCGAAAGAGACCGAGTACCTCCTGGCGGCGGAGCGGAGCGGTCCGGTGTCCTCGTCGATCGAGCTCCAAATCGCGCGCTGGGAATTTGCCCAGCAGCATCCGGACGAAGGGTTGGCGCACCTCGCCCTGGCCCAGCGCGTCGCGGCTTACGAGGGCAACCCGGCGGTCTCGGCGCAGATCGGCCAGGCGATCGAGCAGGTCCTAGTGAAGATCCAGTCTCTGCCCCCAGGCTAACAGGCCGCAGGGCGTCGGGAGAGGTCGACTATACACAGCGGCATAAGTTTTTGCTTGCTAGCGTTCATATGATGGCCGTTCACTTGAACGTTCGGCGGTCGAGCCTGGCGAAGGTGGAATCCGGCCGTCAGGTGACGGCGGGGAGATGGGCGCGGCCACGTCGGGGACCCAGGTCAGGCCGACGGCGGCCACAATCATGAAGGCGCCGCCGGCAAGGACGATGGGCAGGCCCCGGCCGTCCAGCAAGTGGGTGACGACCGGGCCCAGCGCGGCGGCGGCCACGATCTGGGGCAGGACGATGAAGAAGTTGAAGACGCCCATGTAGAAGCCCATCCGGTCCGCCGGGATCGAATTGGCGAGGAGCGCATAGGGCATCGAGAGGATGGCCGCCCAGCCGATGCCGACGCCGACCATGGAGACGAGGAGGAGGTGGTAGTCGGTCCAAAGGCCCACCGACATGAGCCCGAGGGCGGCGCAAATGAGCCCGGTGCGGTGGAGCGTGCGCGTCCCCACGCCCCGGCGGGCGAGGGCGACGAGGCCAAAGGAGACGGCGAAGGCCACGCCGTTGTAGGTGGCGATGCAGACGCCCGCCCACTCCACGCCGCGGGTATAGGAGGGGGAGCCCGGGGCACCCCCGAAGAAGCGGAGCGCGACGGCCGGGGTGAAGTAGAGCCACATGCAGAAGAGCCCGAGCCAGCTGAAGAACTGGACCAGGGCCAGGCGGCGCATGGCGTGCGGCATCCGGCCGATGCCGGAGAGGATCGTGCGGAGGGCCGAATGCCCGGAGGGGGCGGGGGGCGTCTCCGGGCGGCGCTCCGGCGTCGTCACTACCGTGTAGAGGACGCAGGCCAGGAACACCACCGCGCCGGTGTAGAACGCCAGGTGGATGGAACGGGGGATGGCGGAGCCCGCGACGGATCCCTCGGCCAGCCCGAAGTGGGTGAGGAGCCAGGGCAGCGCGGACGAGAGCACGGCCCCCAGGCCGATGAGCAGGCTCTGCATGGCGTAGCCCACCTGCCGCTGGGCGGGCGGCATCAAGTCGCCGATGAAGGCCCGGAAGGGCTCCATGCTGACGTTCACGGACGCGTCGAGCACCCAGAGGAGCCCGGCGGCCATCCAGAGCGAGGAGGAGTTGGGGAGCGCCAGCAGCGCCCCGCTCGCGAGGAGGGCGCCGGCCAGGAAGTAGGGGCGCCGGCGGCCGAGGCGGGTCCAGGTGCGGTCGCTGTAGTGACCGATCACCGGCTGAACCAGGAGGCCGGTCACGGGCGCCGCCAGCCAGAGGGCGGGGATGGCGCCCTCGCTCGCCCCCAGGTACTGGTAGATCGCGCTCATGTTCGCCATCTGCAGGCCCCAGCCGAACTGGATGCCGAGGAAGCCGAAGCTCATGTTCCAGATCGCGGGCAGCGAGAGGTTGCGGTCGGCGGGGCTCACGGCGGTTGGGATCAGCCTTCCGGCGGCTCGCTAAATGCCGACGGGGCCTGGTCGCCGGTTCGGTCGTAAAGCTCCACCCAGCGGCGCAGGGTGGCGAGCTTTTGCTCGGTGAGCCGCCGAAGCTCGCCGGCGCTGAACCGCCACTGCCAGTTGCCCTTGGCGCTGCCGGGCCGGTTGAGGGTCGCTTCGGCGGGCAGGTCGAGAAGGTCCTGCATGGGCACGACGGCCAGGCGGGACGGGGTCGCCAGGAGCGCGCGGATGGGCGGCCACGCCGACTTGGAGCCACCCAGTTGGAAGTACTCGTCGACCTTCTGGTCGTAGGGGCTTTCCAGGCCCTCCAGCCAGCCGCGGGTGGTGTTGTTGTCGTGGGTGCCGGTGTAGGCGACGCTGTCCGGGGGGTAGAAATGGGGCAGGTTCACGTTGTGGCGGTCATGGCCATAGGCGAACTGGAGGATCTTCATGCCGGGCAGGCCAGCCTGCTGGCGGAGCGCGACCACGTCCGGGCCGATATAGCCCAGGTCCTCGGCGATGATCCGGGCGCCGGGCAGCTTCCGCTGCACGGCCCGGAAGAAGGCGAGCCCCGGACCCTTGCGCCACCGGCCCTGGCGGGCGGTGGCGGCGTTCGCCGGGATCTCCCAGTAGGTGTCGAACCCGCGGAAGTGGTCCAGGCGGACGATGTCGTAGAGCCCGAAAGCCGCCCGCAGGCGCTCGATCCACCAGGCGTAGCCCGTCTTGGCGAGGCGGTCCCAGGCGTAGAGGGGGTTGCCCCAGAGCTGGCCGCTGCTCGAGAAGTAATCGGGCGGGACCCCGGCAACCGCCAGGGGCTGGCCGGCGGGGTCCAGCTGGAAGACCGAGCGGTTCTGCCAGGTGTCGGCGCTGTCGAGCGCGACGAAGATCGGGACATCGCCGATGATGCCGACCCCGCGCTCGGCGGCGTAGCGCCGGAGGCGCTCCCACTGCCCAAAGAAGAGGTACTGGTAAAAGGCGTGGCGTTCCGACTCGGCCCCGGCCGACGGCGGCATGCCCGCGCGCAGCCGCGGGCTCCACGAGCGGAACCGCTCCGGCCAGACCGTCCAGGGGTGCCCGCCGAAGTGGGACTTGAGGGCCATGAAATCCGTGAAGGGCCGCAGCCACTTGGCATGCCGGCGCCGGAAGCTGGCCAGGGAGCCGAGCCCGGCAACCTCGTCCCGCCCGGAAGCCTGGAAACGGTCGTAGGCCCGCGCGAGCACGGCCCAGAAGCGTTCGTAGAGCGGGCCGTAGTCGACCCGGTGGGCCGGCAGGGCGCGGAGGCCGGCCACCTCCGCCGGGGCGAGGAGGTCCGCCTTTACCAGCTCGCCCAGGTCGATGAAGTACGGGTTGCCGGCTGACACCGAGAAGAGCTGGTAGGGCGAGTCGCCGAAGCCCGTCGGGCCAATCGGGCAGATCTGCCAGTACCGGATCCGTGCGGCCGCCAGGAAGTCCACGAAGTCGCGGGCGCCCTGGCCCAGATTGCCGATGCCGTAGTCGCCCGGGAGCGAGGTGAGGTGCGCGAGCACACCGGCGGAGCGCCGGTCGAGCCAGGAGGGGCGCGGGGGGGTCATCGGGTGCCGGGGACGGCCACGGGAGACAACCGCCGCCCGGCGCGGAACGTTACGGGATATTTGGCTGGCTGGCATGGAGCTCGCGGGGATCCGGAGCCGGGGCGTCCGGCGTGAGCGCCCGCTGGAAAGGGCGGGAGCGCTCGAGGAAGGGGAACGTGGCGGCCGGTGGAGTCATCCCGGGCCGCCGCAGCGAGAAGGCCGGGGGCCCGCAGGGGCCCCCGGTTGGGCCTAGAACTTGTACGAGACGCCCGTGCGGTAGGAGGCGCCGTACTCCTGCCAGTTGGAGAGCTGGCGGGGATCCCCGTTGTTGTAGGTGATCTCCGGGGCGTTGTTCAGGTTGCGGCCCTCGATGTAGACCGTCAGGCCGCGCAGGGCGCCCTTCTTGAACGAGTAGCTGACCTGGGCGTCGATGGTGTGGAAGGGAATCTCGTCCGAGTAGCCATCGTTGGCGGAGCCGAGGGAGTTGAAGGTCGGTGCACCGAACTGGACGATGTATTCCCGGGTCACGCCCTGGTAGTGGTCGCTGACCCGGGCCGAGAAGCCCCACCGCTCGAAGTAGAAGGTGAGGGTGGCCGCCTTCTTCGACATGTCGGGCAACGGGTCGGTGGGCCCGGTCGGCCCGAAGGGCTTGATCGAGCTGTCGACCAGGATCCCGTTCACGTTGATGCCGAACCCGCGCACGGCGCCGCCGGTCAGGGCCTCGCTCGTGATCTCCAGGGTGCCCTCCATGCCGGTGATGTTGCCGCCTTGGCCGTTCACGTACTGGGACGCGATGCCGTAGTTGAGGGTGGGTGCCGTCGTCCCGGTGTAGGGGTAGCCCGCGAAGCTCTCGACCGTATTCTGCTGGTAGACGTAGTTGATGAGCTGCTTCTCGAAGAAGGCGAGGGAGACGTAGCCGCCGCCCTTCGCAAAGTAGTGCTCGAGGTCGAAGTCAACGGAGTTGGAGAGCCAGGGCTTGAGTTCGGGGTTGCCGCTCGAGGCGCCCCACGGGCTGTTGATCGTCGAGAGGGCGTCCGAGGAGTTGTAGCTGTAGTCGCGGGAGGCGCGCATGTAGTACATGTCCGGGCGCATCTCCTCGCGGCCGATGAAGAAGCGGACGAAGTCCTGGGGCGTCACCTTGAAGGTGAGGTTCAGGGCTGGGAGCGCCTCGGCGTAGTTGGCCCCGCCCGAGACCGGGGTCACGATGTTGCCGTTGCCGGAGAGTCCGGTCGAATTCTGCTTCGCGAAGTCGCCCATGATGCCGATGTTGCCCGTGAACGGCACCGGACCGAGGTTGCCCTTCAGGTCGAGCATCACATAGGGACGGACCAGGTCCTCCCAGACCTTGTAGTTGTCTCCCTCCCAGGTGCCGGGGTTCGGGTTCGGCAAGAGGGTGTAGCGCCCGCTGTTGAGGGCGGCGTTCGCGTCGTAGGCGATCGGGTGGATGTCGCCGATCCAGCTGAGGTCCGTGGTGCCGATAAGCGGCGGGAGGGCGGCGGTCGCCTGCCCGTTGGAGTTCACCACGTAGTCCGAGGGGTTCTGGCCGAACTGCTTGTAGCGCTGCGAGTAGATGCCGCCGACCTCGACGTCCTTGAGGATGGAGAGGTCGAGCTCATGCCTCGTCATCACCTTGATCGAGTCGGCCACATCATAGCTCTGGAAGTACTTGAGGTAGCCCTCCTGGCCGGTGGTCGGGAAGGTACCCGTGCCCCAGCCCTGCGGGTCGGTGAGCGTGAAGAGGCTGGCGTTCGACCAGTCGGTGGTGGTCGTGACCTGCGGGGGATTCGGGCCCGCCGGCTGGCTCACGTTCCAGGTGCTCCCGTCGGTCTCGGTATTGTCGAAGCCCAGGCCGGCGTAGGTCTCCAGGACCTCCTCACGCTTCTCGGCCGAGGACCAGCCGCCCGAGATCTTCACCGGCCAGCTGGAGTCCTCCGCAATGTCCAGATTGTCGATGAAGGAGCGCAGGTGTGCGGTCCAGAGGGTGTCCATGTTGCGGATCACCGGGTTCACGCTGGTCAGCGTGTACTTGGTGATCAGGCCATCGGTCACGGTGTAGCCGGGCTGGAGGGTGGGATTGCCCCATTCCGCCATCGGCACCTCCATGCCGCGCAGTTCCTGGTCGTCGTGGTAGTAGGAGAGAAAGACGTCGAGCTTGTTGTGGATCCCCGGGAACGGCTTGCTTTCCAGCACCATGATCGCGGAGTCGCGGGTCAGGAGCTCGCTCTGGTCGTAGATCCGCATGCCGCCGAGGATCAGGTTGCCATCTGGCGCGTCGGGGTAGCCCCAGGCCTGGAACTGCTTGCCCTCGTAGGGGTTCTCGGTGTGGGCGAAGCCGACGAAGATGCCTTCGGTACCCTTGGCGAACTGGTCGACGAACGAGGCTGTGTAGCTTTCGCCCGCCTTCTTGACGCCCGGCGTCAGCTGCTCGTAACCGGTCCAGTTGTAGAAGGCGCTGAGCGCGACCACCATGTGGTCGATGCTGAGCGGCGAGAGCGTCTGCAGGTCGATGGTGCCGCCGAGGCCGCCGATGAGGTCGGCCTGACCGGTCTTGTAGACCTCGACGCCGCCGACGAGCTCAGAGGGGTACTGGTCGTACTCGACGGCGCGGCTGTCGTTGCCGGCGTCGCCGCCGGTCGTCGCCTGCTCGACCCCATCAAGGGTGCCGACGTTGAAGTCGCCGGGAAGGCCGCGAATCGTGGCGTCCTGGAACCGGCCGTTCACCCGCTGGCTGGTGAGGCCGGGCAGGCGGGCCAGGGAGTCGGCGATGCTCACGTCCGGCAGCTTGCCGATATCCTCGGGGGCAATCACCTCGACGATGCCGGGGGCCGCCTGCTTCTCCTCGGCGGCCATCTCGAGGCTGCCGGCGTAGGAGCCCTGGACGGTGAATTCACTCAGCATCACCGGCTGTCCGGAACTGTCGGTGCCACCCGGGGCCGTCGTCGGGGTGGTGGTCGTGGTGGTGGTGGACGTGCTCGGGGGAGGAGCCGGGGGCGGGGTCGCCTCCTGGGCGAACGCCAGGGGGCTGGCGGCCAGGAGCAGGAGGCACAGGGCGCCCGGGGCGAAGTGCCGGGTCCCGATCGGGGATGGGGTGGGCTTAGCGTGCATGGCGGTCGTGGTGCGTTTGGGTTGGTAGGGTGGGGGCTGACGGGCGGGGACGGGGCGGCGCCGGGCGCGGCCTTCCCCCTGGCTCCTGTTGTCGCATGGGTCCCGCGGGCGGCGCGACGGCCAATGCCGGGAGAAAACCGAGATGGACCGGATAACTCTTAGGTCGGGCGGGGCCGGACCGGCGGGGATTGCGCGGCGCGCCGCGGGGACCTAGGTTTTCTCCGGGGCATGCAAGATTTCTCCTGTGCGGGGCTTTTGACCGCTCCCGAGGGCATGCCAAGGTGCCGGTACCCCCATGCCCTCCCTTCCCCGTCGCGCGGCGCTGCTAGGCGTACTCTCCATTGCACTACAAGGATGGAGCCCCGGCGCGCCGGCGGCCCCGCGGGTCAGCGTACCGCGCTACACCCACCCGGGGTCGGGCCAGGTCTTCTACTTTGTCCTCACGGACCGGTTTGCGAACGGCGATCCGGCCAACGACACCGGCGGACTCGGCTCCGATCCCAGCGTCAGCGGGTTCGATCCCACCCGGATCTCGCATTTCCACGGCGGCGACCTGAAGGGCCTGACCGCGAAGCTGGACTACATCCAGCACCTGGGCACGACAGCCATCTGGATCACGCCCCCCTTCACGAACCGCGCGATGCAGGAGGGCACCGCGGGCTACCACGGGTATTGGATCCTCGACTTCCTTCACATCGACCCCCATCTCGGCACCGACGCCGACTTCCGGGAGTTCGTCGCCCAGGCGCACCGGCGCGGGATGCACGTGTACCTGGACATCGTGGTCAACCACACGGCCGACGTGATCGGGTACCGGGACGGCGGCACCACCTACATCGACATCGCCCACGCGCCCTATCGGGACGCCGCCGGGCGGCCCTTTGACGAGCACGCCGTGGCCTACAACGGGCTCAATTCCCCGGACCTCTTCCCGCCGCTGTCGGCCGAGAAGAGCTTCGCCCATGTCCCGGTGGTGGCGCCGGAACTGGTCCACGCCAAGAACCCGGACTGGCTGAACGACGTCACGGTCTACCACAACCGCGGCAACAGCCATTTCGAGGGGGAGAACTCCCTGCATGGCGACTTCGTTGGGCTGGACGACGTGTTCACCGAGAACCCCCGGGCGGTCAAGGGATTCATCCAGGTCTATGAGCACTGGATGGAGGCCTACGGGATCGACGGCTACCGCATCGATACCGTCCGGCACGTGAACCTGGAGTTCTGGCAGGCGTTCGCCCCCGAGCTCCAGGCGTTCGCCCGGAAGCTGGGGCGTCCCGACTTCTTCATGTTCGGCGAGGTCGCGGACGAGACCGGGGACGCCGCCATGCTCAGCGAGTTCTCCAACACCGGCACGCTGGACGCCAGCCTCGACTTCCGGTTCCTGGGCGCCAGCCGGCAGTTCGTATCCCGCGGCGGCGACGCGGCCAACCTGGCGAAGATGTTCGTCGACGACGACTATTTCACCGGCCCCGATCGCAATGCCTACGACATCCCCACCTTCATCAGCAACCACGATGCGGGCCGGTTCGGCTTCTTCCTGAAGGAGGACAATCCCGGCATCGGTCCGGGGCGGCAGCTGAGCCTGGAGAAGCTGGGCTACGGCCTGCTCTACCTGATCCGCGGCCAGCCGATTGTCTACTACGGCGACGAGCAGGGCATGACCGGAATCGGCAACGACATGGGCGCGCGCGAGGACATGTTCGCCTCCCAGTCCCCGGCTTTCCGGAAGCTGCCGCTCCTCGGGACTTCGCGCACCGGCGCAGATGACAAGTTCGACCAAGACCATCCCCTCTACCGCCTGATCCGGTTGCTGGCCGCCCTGCGGGCGGCCCACCCGGCCTTGGCCCGCGGATCCATGCTCCTCCGGCCAAGCGGCCACCCTGAGATCTTTGCCTTTTCCCGGGTCGAGCGCCGAGAACTGGTCGAGTACGTGGTGGCGCTGAGCAACTCCCGGACGGCATCCTTGCCGGTAACCCTTCCCACCAGCCAGCCCGCGGGCGCCACGCTGGTGCGGATATTCGACTCCCGGAACCCGTCCGATCCGGGGACCGAGACCCTAACGGCGGGTGGGGACGGACGGGTCACCTTTACCTTGGAGCCGATGCAGTACGCGGTCTGGCGCGCGGCGGCGCCTCTGCCGTCGCCTGCCGAAGGGCCCCAGGTCGCCTTCACGGCCCCTTCGGCGGGCGCCACGCTCGAATTCAAGGCCCGGGAACGCGACGGCCACACCTTGGTGGTGCGCCACGCCCTCGAGGCCGCCGTGACCGGAGGTGACGGGGTCGCCGAGGTCACCTTTGCTCTGCAGCGGGCCTCGCGCCCGGGGCAATTTGAGCTCCTGGGGACGGATGACGCCCCGCCCTACCGCGTGTTCTGGCGACCCCCTTCCGACCTCGCCCGCGGGGAGATTCTCACCCTGGTCGCGACCGTTGACGACCTCCGGGGCCACCGGGCCTCGGCCGAAGTGGGCAATGTGGCGGTGGCTCCCAACCGCTTGGAATACTCGATCCTGGGGGCCCGGGTCCCGGCCTTCACCCGTTTGCCCGCGCCGTCGGTCACGGTGCGGGCGGGCGGAACGCTCCGCCTCGAGTCCGCGGTCACGGGAACCGATCCGATTTTCTGCCAATGGTACCACGATGGCCTGGCGATCTCCGGAGCCACCGGGCCGACGCTGGAGCAGCCCGGCTGCAGTGCCGCCGCGGCGGGACGGTACTTCCTGCAGGCCGGTGACCGTGAGGGCGCGACCGTGACTGCCGAATCGGTAGTTTCGGTCGGCGGCCCGGTGCCCACCGGTCCGTAGCCGGTCTCGCGGGCCGGAGGGGCGCCGGCCCGACGAGGAGGGCCCCGGCCCGATGGCCGACACGTCTTTCCGGGCCGGCCGTACTCCCCGCCGAAGCTAAATGAATTTCGCGAGCACCGAAGGCAACTTGCGCCGTTGGGGCGAGCGCGCATGCTCGGCAGCCCCTTGCGCGGGCCTAGAAAGTGCGCCGGGCTTGGATTCTCCCGGCTGGGCGAGGCACTGCTGAAGCTTCTCGGCCAGGGCCTGGATGAACGGGGGTTCAAGCTGCTTGAGGTGTTCATCGCCCGTGAAGTGAAGATCGACCGCGCCCGTTCCGAACGCCTGCCAGCGTTCATACAGGTCATGCCCATAAAGGGCCAGCGCCTCGGGGGTCATGAAGAGGGTGATTGGGCCGGAATAAACACCCGGAGCATACGCCTTGGCGGCCGAAATGTTGGTGTCAGACACATCCAGGATCTCCTGCTCGATATCCCGGGCGTTCTTGTCCGGAGACTTTCCGGCCAGGCTCCAGATCGCGACCTTCACGAACCGGAGGGCGACCCGCGCCGCTCGGCGCGACCGAATGGCAAGAATGGGAAAACTGTGGGGAAGTTCGGCCCGGCGAAGCTTCCACCAATCGTGCCGGATCCGGTTCCGTACGCAATCCATCGGCTGAAGCATGCCGGGGGCCGGGGAATCGAAGATCGCCAGCATGGCGATTTCTTCTCCCTGAGCCTTGAGGAGCTTCGCCATCTCATAGGCCACCAATCCGCCGAAGCAGAAGCCGCTCAGATAATAGGGGCCCTTCGGCTGCACGCCCTGGATGCTCTTCACGTAGTAATCGGCGATCTCGGGAATGGAACGCTGACCGGGCTCGCCGCAGAGGGCGCGGGACCGAAGCCCATATACCGGCTGGTCGGGCCCGAGGCAGCGGGACAACTCCAGCGCGCCCGCGGGCTCGCCCCCCGAGCCGTGGATGAAGAAGAGGGGCGGCTTCTTTCCCGCCGGCTGAATGGGCACCAGCGACGACGAAGAGACGGGCGCGTGATCAAAAAGAATCTGCACCAGCTGGTCGATGGTCGGCGCGCCCAGCAGCACGGACAGGGGCATCCGACACTGGAAGGTCTTGTTGATCTGCGCAAACAGGCGCACCGCCAGCAGGGAGTCGCCGCCGAGCTCAAAGAAATTCTTGGTGACGTCGACCGGGCGCGGCTTGAAGACATTTTTCCACAGCTCGATCATCTGGTTCTCGACGCCGGCTCGATCCATGGCGAGGGCGGCGCCTCGAATCGGTGTCACGATGGCTTTGGTGATCACGGGTTCGCGGCGAGCCGAGACCGGGGTGTCGCTGATCCGTCTTTGGGGATCCCGGGCCATCGTTTCGAGGATGGCCTGGTAGTCCTGCATCAGCTTGCTCATGCTCCCGGGAGCGAACACCTGCGTGGCGTACTCCAGCGTAATCTCAAGCTTGGGCTCCGTCTTCAGCCATACGATCAGGTCGAGCTTGGCAGTGGCCGTCTCGAGGGGAGCCCACTGCACGTTCAAGCCCGGAAGCTGCCACTTCTCCTTGGGGGCGTTTTGGAGAATGAACATCATCTGGAACGGACGGGACCGCCCGAGGCCACCCGCCGGCGCGATCTCTTCCAGGAGCCTCCCAAAAGGCACCTCCAAATGGGACAGGGCCTCGAGGGTGACTTCCTGGACGCGCCGAAACAGGTCGGAGAAGGTGGGATTGCCGGCGAGGCTGGTCCGCAGCAAGGTGCTGTTGCCAAATCGCCCGATCAGGCCTTCGACCTCCTCGAGCTGACGATTCGCCGCGCAGGACGCGATCCCGATTTCCTCGTCTCCGGAGTAGTGGTGCAGGAGGCACTTGAATCCGGCCAAGAGGACCATGAAGGGGCTCACATGCTCCTGCCGGCTCAAGGCAACCAGCGACTCGACCTGGGCGTCCGGGAGGATGACCGTATGCTTGGCGCCGGAATAGCTGTTCTTGGCCGGACGGGGGAAGTCCGGCGCCAGATGCTCAAAGCCGTTGGAGGAGTTCAGCTGCTGCCGCCAAAAGTCGAGGTGAGGCTCCAATTCCGAGCCCTCCAGCCGCTGGCGTTGCCACCGGGCAAAATCGCCGAACTGAAATTTCAGATCGATTTCGACGGGCACATTGCCGGCCGCCACCGCGCTGTACGTCTCGGACAGCTCGTGGATCATCACGCCGCTGGACCAGTCGTCGAAGACCAGCGTATGGGTCACCAAGACCAGCACCCAGTTATCGGCTTCCAGGCGGATCAGATGGCAGCGCAAAATCGGATCGCGGGTGAGATCGAACGGCTGGATTGCTTGCGCGCGCGCGAAATCCTGCATCTGCACCTCACGCTCCTCCGGCGAGCCGCCGAGATGCAGCACGGGTAGACTAAATTCCGTGGGCGCCAGGACGATCTGGATCAGGCGTCCCCCGATGAGCCTGAAAACGGAGCGGAAAACGCCATGACGGCGAACGATTCTCTCCAGGCTCGTCTGCAGCGCCCCTTGATCCAGGGCGCCGCGGATGCGGAGCATGAGCGGGAAATTATAGACGACGGATTCCGAGCCAATCGGATCCTCGACCCATTTCTTCTGGCGGGGAAACCAGGTGGGCATCTCGAATGCATCCTCCGCCAGGAGTTCAGGAAACTCCGTCCGGACGACCTGCAGCAGCCCCACGCGGTCGGTCGGCAATCCCGGGCCCAAGTCCGGGGTTGAACCGATGTCGGCGGCCGGGGCCAAAGCTCCCGCTGCGTCGTCGCTGTTGGCCATCTTGGTCGCAATCATGTGATTTGAGCGTCGGCGACGCGGCTGGGAACAGCCGCGAGATCCGCGGATTTCGAATCGGAGAAGCTGACCTGCAGGGCGGTGAGGCCGCGGATACCCAGGTTGGTCCGCCAGACGAGGGGAACCGGCTCAAGCGACCAACTGGAAAACGTCGTCAGCAATTCCTCGAACACGATCTGCGCCTCCAGGCGGGCGAGGGGGCCTCCAAAGCAGAAATGCGCGCCCCACCCGAAGGCGACGTGCCGATTGTCCTCGCGGGCGACATCGAGCCGGTCCGGGTTGGGGAACCGGCTTGGGTCCCGGTTTGCGGCGGCCATGACCGCCACGACCGCCTGACGCTTCTTGATTAGGCGGCCGTCGATCACCACATCCTCGGGGGCGATGCGCGCCGTATGCTGGACGGGGCTCTCGTACCGAAGCAGCTCCTCGACCGCCGAGGGGATCAGCGAAAGATTGCCCCGAAGCCTCTCGAGCTCGGCCGGATTGCGCAGCAGCGTCAACGTCCCGCTCGCGATCAGGTTCGTCGTGGTTTCCTGGCCGCCGATCATGGTGATGATGCAATTGGCGATTACCTCGTCCTCGGTCAGCCGGTCGCCATCCACCTCCGCGGTGGTCAATGAGCCGACGAGTCCGTCGGGGCGCAGGTTTTCCTTGCGCATGGCGGCGCGGAAATAGGCGGTCATGTCCTCCGTGCTCTTCAGGATCCTCGGCACGCATTCCGCGTCGTGCTCGAAGTTTCCCAGCATTTCGGCGAAATCCTGCGACCAGACCTTCAGGCGCGGGTGATCTTCGATGGGCACCCCCAGCATCTCGGCGGTGACGATGCACGGCAACGGCTCGGCCAGCTCGGCGATGAGGTCCATCGTCCCCGTTCCCTTCTGTTTCACTTTGGTGAGCAGGTCCCTGACGATATCCCTGATATGGGACCGCAGGGCCTCGACCCGCTGCGGAGTGAAGGCGGCCGCGCACAGGCCCCGGATGCGCTTGTGCATGGGCGGGTCCAT
>Ga0302314_10004091_pt1 | contig 26875 bp, 23 predicted proteins | sample III_Palsa_N2_3_FD_200533 | JGI IMG/M metagenome (GOLD analysis project Ga0302314, IMG submission 200533) | Peat permafrost microbial communities from Stordalen Mire near Abisko, Sweden - III_Palsa_N2_3 | ecosystem: Environmental > Terrestrial > Soil > Palsa > Peat permafrost | place: Sweden...
TGATGTCTTCCATTGGAACCTGCGGCTCGATGACCGCGACACGCGCATGCTCGAGGCGCTTCCGAGGATCGCGCAGCGCTCGCATGACCGTCATGGCATCAGCATCCGCAAGATGTCCTTCTGGCGGCTCGGCCGGGATCTCAAGGAGTTCCAGAAGATCTACAACGCCGCCTGGTCCAAGAACTGGGGCTTCTCGCCCTATGACAAGCATGACCTCGCCGACATGGCGATCAACTACCGCCTGATCTTCGACAAGCGCTGGTTCATGCTCGCCGAGAACGACAAGGAGGTCGTCGCCGCGGCGATCTCGATCCCCGACATCAACCAGGTCCTCAAGAAGATGAAGGGCCGGGTGCTGCCGCTGGGCTGGTGGTACTACCTGAATCGCAAGCGCATCATCACGCGCTGCCGTGTCGGCTTCCTCGGCGTGCTGCCCGAGTACCAGCACACGGGGGTGGCCGCCCAGCTGTACATCGAGAATTTCGACATGGCCGCGGCCAGCCCGATCAAGTGGGGCGAGCCCGGCTGGATCCTCGAGACCAACCACAGCATGAATCGCGGGCTCGAAGCGATGGGCGGCCGCGTCGCCAAGCGCATGCGCATCTACGAGCGCCTGCTCGAGGACGGCGCGCAGCCGTCGGCGCCCGCCGCCGACGTGCAGCGCTACGAGCCGTCCGCGCCCTGAACGCTCGACGTCCAGGGCGCAGAATCGACACCTCACGTCGAAGGTTCGAGCCTGCACGCCGCCGGCGTCCGTGTATACGCACCACGTATACACGTGGTGTATAGTCTCCGCTCATGTCCGTCTCCAAGACCTTCCTCGGCCTCCTAGAAGGCGGGGCCTCCCATGGCTATGACCTCAAGCACGAGTACGACGCTCACTTCGGAATCGACCGGCCCGTCGCCTACGGACAGGTCTACGCAACGCTCGCGCGGCTGCTGAAGGGCGGCCTCGTGACCGTCGATGCGGTCGAGCCAGGCGAGGGTCCCGAACGCAAGCGATACGCGATCACGGAGGCGGGTGTGGCCGACGTCGAGCAGTGGCTGGCCCGGCCCGAGGCGCCGCAGACCTACCTGCAGAGCGTGCTCTACGCAAAGGTGATCGTGGCGCTGCGCAGCGGCCGCTCGGCCACAGCCCTGCTCGATGCCCAACGCACCGAGCACCTCCGGGAGATGCGTGAGCTGACGCGGCGCAAGGTAGGCGGCGACCTCGCCGACCAGCTGATCTGCGATCACGCGCTCTTTCACCTCGAGGCCGACCTGCGCTGGCTGGAGCTGACGGCCGCGCGGCTCGAAGAGCTCGCGACCCAGGTGAACTCATGAGCAGCGCGGATGCTGTGACTCGAAACGCCGGGGCCGGCGAGCCGGCCGGAAGCGGCCCAACACTGCTCGCCTGTCACGAGCTGGTCAAGAGCTTCGGCGCGACAGCCGCGCTCAACGGTGCTTCGCTCGAGCTCGCGGCCGGCGAGATCGTCGCCGTGATGGGACCGTCAGGCTCGGGCAAATCGACGCTTCTGCACTGCGCCGCAGGGATCCTCGCACCCGATCGTGGTGAGGTGATCTTCGACGGCAGAGCGATCGGTGCCGAATCGGACGCCCGTCGCAGCGAGCTGCGCCGCACCCAATTCGGTTTCGTCTTCCAGTTCGGACGGCTGGTGCCCGAGCTCAGCTGCATCGAGAACGTCTCGCTGCCGCTGCGCCTGGTGGGTGTCAAGAGCCGTGAGGCAAGCCGGCGGGCCGTCGAGTGGCTAGAGCGATTGGAGGTCGCCGACGTCGCCACCAAGGTTCCGGGCGAGGTATCCGGCGGGCAGGGGCAGCGCGTGGCTGTCGCCAGGGCGCTCGTCACCGGCCCGCGCGTCGTCTTCGCCGATGAGCCGACCGGCGCACTCGACTCGCTCAACGGCGAGCGCGTGATGCAGTTGCTGACCACGGCTGCCCGCGAGACCGCAGCTGCGTTGGTGCTGGTCACACACGAGGCCCGCGTGGCGGCATACGCCGACCGTGAGGTCATCGTTCGCGACGGCCGCACCCGGGTCGGCTGATGCGTCGAACCCTGACGGAGCTCTGGCTGGGCATGCGGCTGGCTGCGACCGGCGGCAGCGACTCGCAATTGCGCGCAGCGCTGACGGCACTCGGTGTCGCGCTCGGTGTCGCGCTGCTGCTGTTCGGCGCGTCGGTACCGACGATGCTCAGCGCGCACAACGCACGCCTCCAAGCACGAGAGCCCCAGAGTGGCGCGCATCCGCTGCGCACCGCTCAGCTGCTCGTCGATTCGCTCGGCACCAACTTCCACGGGGCTGACGTCACCGTCGTTGCGCTGCAGCGCACCGGTCCGCACCCGGCGCTGCCTCCCGGGCTGAGCCGCATCCCCGCACCGGGTGAGATGCTGGTCTCTCCGGCGCTCGAGCGGCTACTGCGCTCATCACGCGGGGCAGAGCTTCAACGGCGCCTGCACGCGCGCGTCGCTGGCACGATCGCCGATGCCGGCCTGAGCGGTCCGGCCGAACTGTTCGCCTACGTGGGAGCAGCCGACCTCGCAGCGCATGGAGCATCTGCGATTACCAGCTTCGGCTCGCACGGGTCGGAAGACAGCAGCAGCCCGCTGATCACATTGCTCGTGATCCTGATGGTTGTCGCGCTGCTGCTCCCGATCGGGGTGTTTGTCGCCACCGCCAGCCGCTTTGGCTCCGAGCAACGCAACGCGCGTCTGGCCGCGCTCAGGCTGCTCGGGCTCGAACGGGCCGGCACGGCACGCGTGGCCGCGGGTGAGGCGCTGTTCGGATCGATGATCGGGGTGCTCGCCGGGATCGCCGGCTTCGTCCTGATTCTGCGTCCGCTGGTGCCGCAGACCGACATTGCCGGCATCAGCGTCTTCACGCAGGACGTGCATCCCTCGGTTCCGCTGGCCATACTCGCCCTGGTGCTCGTGCCGGTCGCCGCGGTCGCCTTCGCCCTTCTGGCAATGCGACAGGTCGCGATCGAGCCGCTCGGCGTCAGCCGCCAGGGTCGCCCGCCACGGCGACGGTTGGCCTGGAGATTGTGCACCCCCGCGCTCGGCTTCCTACTGCTCGCCGGACTGATTGGTTCGAGCGATCGCCTGGCCTCCACCAGCGGCGAGGTCGAGGCCTCCGCCGGCATTGTGCTCGTGCTGATCGGCGTGTGCGCGCTGCTGCCGTGGCTCGTTGAGGCGGCGGTGGTCCGCGTCGACGGAGGATCGGTCGCGTGGTTGCTGGCGGTTCGCCGCCTGCGCCTCGACCATGGCACCTCGGGCCGGGTCGTCGGGGCGATCGGCCTCGCCGTGGCCGGTGCCATCGCCCTGCAGACCGTTTTTGCCGGGGCCGAGCACGGACGCACGAACACCCCCGCCGCGCTGCGCGGTTTGGTCCTCGCTACGGAGATCGAAGCCCGGGGCTCCGATCCCGCCGCGGCGGTGACACGGCGGTTGGGCGGCCTGGCCGGCGTACGCGACGTGACCGTCACCGGCAACGCTCAGCCCGGCCTGCCAGTCGCGATCGCGTCGTGCGCGACGATCATCGAACTCACCGAAGCGAGCGGCTGTCACCGGGATTCGTCCTATGTCGTCAGCGGACTCGGAGGGACCGACCGCCCCGGGCAGGAGATCCGTGAGAACGGCCGTACGCTGCGCATACCTGCGAGCGCAACACGCGTCGGCATTCGCCCCGGCTTCAGCAATATCGGCAGCTTTCTGAACGTCGCGCCGCTGCTGGTCACACCGACCGCAGCGGCCGGCCTCGGCCTCCGAACGACGACGCTCTCGGTAGCGCTGCGCGTGCGCCCGGTCGGGGATGACGAGGATCGGTTGTGGGACGCGCTTGGGGAACTGGACCCGCTGGCGCAGGTCACCGACATCGATGGTTCGATCGCCCCTCGGGATCTGACGATCGTCAAGCTGCGCCGTGTGCTCACGGCCGGAGCCGTGGCGGTGCTGCTCGTGATCGGCGCAAGCCTGCTGGTGTCGATCGTCGAGCAGCTGCGCGAGCGCCGGCGGGTACTGGCGGTGATGTCGGCCTTCGGGACGCGGGCATCAACGCTCGTCGGTTCGGTGCTGTTGCAGACAGCGCTGCCGGTTCTGCTGGGGCTTGTGCTCGCGATCGGACTCGGCGCCGCGCTCGGCGCGGTGCTGATGAAGATCGTCGGGTTGCCGATCGGGTTCGACTGGGGCTCGGTTGCGCTGCTGGCCGGTGCGGGCGTCGCCGTTGTGGCGGGCGTCACGGGCCTGACGCTGCCGATCCTGTTGCAGCAGATCAGGCCTGAGGCACTGCGCGCGGAGTAGCGCGATACGAAGCTGGCCGGCTTGGTCAGACGACCAGTTCCGGCGCTTCGTCGTAGAGCTGGACGCGCCCGCGCCCGGCTGACTTGGCCTTGTAGAGCGCCCGGTCTGCCGCTTCGAGCGCGTCGGAGAGGTCCCGCATCATCGGGGCGACGCCAACCGACACGCCGACACTGAGCCCGTTCTGGCTGTCGAATGCAGTACCGACCTCGGCGACGATCTGATTCGCCACATCGATCGGCGCGTCGCCCGTCACCCACACTGCGAACTCATCTCCGCCGATGCGGCCGGCTACGCCGTGGTGCTGGAGGATCCGTGAGACCTCCATCAGCACAAGATCACCGGCGGAGTGACCGTGGGTGTCGTTGACCTCCTTGAAGCGGTCAAGGTCACAGAGCAGCACGTTCCCGCTTGCCCCGGACTCCATCGTCTCGCGGATCGTCGCCATCCAATGACGCCGATTCGCCAACCCGGTCAGCTCGTCGGTGCTGGCCAGGCGCTCGAGCTCAGCCACACGGTCTCCGAGCCCGGCGGACGGAGGGCTTGCGGGCCCAGCGCCGGCCGCCTCGGCAAGTTCGTCCAGCGCATCAACGCTCAGCCCGACCGCCCCAAGCATCGAAGCCAGCAGCTCCTCGTCGGGGAGCTCACCGGCGAGCATGCCGACGATCGTGTTTGCCAGCTGCAGGCAGCCGATCTCAGCGCTGGGAGCGACCGCGCCGCGCCTGCCGCCGTGGTGCCAGGCGATCGCCGTGACCAGCTCCTCGGCGAGCCCGGACTGCTCGGCGAACATGGCGCCGGCATAGGCGTGGTCGATGCCGAAGCGGTCCCACTCTGCGGCAGAGCGCGCGGCCCCCGACGGATGAATCGCTGCGATCTCATCGGTCGCCTCCTCGCCGAACGCAAGTGGCATAACAAGCTTTCCGCAGTCGTGAAGCAGTCCTGCCAGGTGTGGAACATCGGTCGGCACCGAGACCATCGTCGCGGTGGCGGCGGCGACCCGCGCGACCGCGACCGCGTGCACGTGCATCTGGCCTCGCGACATGTGACCGTTGCCGGGCGCCGACTCGAAGAACCTGAAAGTGACCGCCTCGAGGCACAGTTGGCGAGTCGCCTGGCGGCCTACCATCACCACCGCCTGGCGCACGGTCTTGGCCTGGATCGGGCGGCCGACGTAGGCAGAATTCGCGTAGCGCAGCAGGTTCACCGCCAGCGCCGGGTCGGCCTCGAGGGCGGCGACGAGGTCGCCCAGATCGCACTGCTCGTCGGCGGTGAGGCTGAGCACGCGCTGAACCGATCGATCCATCACGGGCAACCCGTTGCAGCGGCTGATCGCCGCTGCGCTCAGCGCGACGATCTCAGGATCCAGATTCAGGTGCCAGGAGGCCACGCGGCCGTAATCGGCAGCGCTGAGCAATCAGTTGAATTCCGGAGGAGCGCTGCAAGATGCATCCCGCGGGCTTTTAAGGACCGACGGGGCGCCACTCGAAAGTGGCACCCCGGCGGTTGAGGGAGGAGAGGGTGCTACATCCGCCGGCGAGGATATGAGGCCGGCGAACCCATCCCGTGGGCTGCGATCTCCTGGTCGCGCCGCGGGGGAAGTTGTTGCGTAGGCAAATATAGCCGATCGACTTTTGCTCTTGAGAAAATAATACCTCAGCCGCATGCGCCGAAACACGTCAATACTACGGACGTCAATGGTATAAACCACCTCGGCGGCGCGGCTTCTCCGCAGCAGGCCCGCAACAGAAGTTGCAGGTCCTGATGAGACGCTCTCAGAGGTACTGCTGGGCGCGTCGCAACCAGGCAGCGGGGTCCTCGATCTCGACGAGCGATGGCAACGCCTCGGGTGCCGAGAACAGATGCCGCAGCGCGTTGGTACCGCTGACGCGGACGATCTCATCGCAGAAGATCTTGCCGCGCTCGTACTGCTTGAGTTTCATCTCGAGCCCGAGCAGGCGGCTCACCAGGCGCCCGAACGGGGACTGCACGCTGCGGCGCTGGTCAAGCGCTCGGCGCAGATCTGGCAGCGACGGCAACAGCTCGGGCGCCACCGCGTCCATCACGTGCTCGGCGTGCCCTTCGATCACGGCCATCACGGCCTGGGCGCGATCCATCACGGCGCGCTCCGGCTCGGAGGCGACCATCCCGAGCAGGTCGGCCTTCAGCGCCGCGCGCCCGATGCGTTCTACCGTCGCTCGGCTCGGCAAGCGCAGCTGCCGGCGACGAGCCATGCGCTCCTCGGCGCTGCCGAGCAGCTCGCGGATCAGGCCGGCCAGGTGGTCCTGGAGCCAGGGAACGCCGCCGAACTGCACCGCGTGCGTGACCTCGTGCAGCGCAACCCAGGTCACGAACTCCCGCTCGTCTGCCTCGAAGCGCTTGACCGCCTCGCCGAGATTGGGCAGCACGAACAGCAGTCGCGGCGGCCGCCCGTCAGCGTGCTCCTTGAGCAGCACGAGCTCGTACTGACCGAGCACGCGTTGGGCGAGATAGCCGATGAGCACCCCGACCTCGGTCGATCCGGTCACGCCGAGCCACAGCTGCGCCGCCGGTTTGACCGGTCCCAGGCGCTCTGTGATGCGCTCGAGCATCGGCTCCATCAGAGCGCGCGTGGAGGCGACGTTGGATGCGACCCATTCCTTGCGGCTGATGCCCTCCGGCGGCGGCAGAGGCCCGACCGGCTCGAGGCCCGTGTAGGCGACGACCCGCCGCTCTGCGTCCTGCGCAATCGGCACGAGGTCGATCGTCGGTGATGGCGCGCGGCCCTCGCCCGCCATCTTCGCCGCGATCCACTCGGCCACGATCCAATCGATCACTGGTGTAGGCATACAGCTTCCAGTTCGGCCAGCGTCGCCGGCGTCCGTGCAGCCACGACCGGTGAGTGGGGAACGAGGTCGAGCGGCGCCTGCAGGCGATCCTCGAACTTCGGGAAGCTCACGAGGCCACCGGCCTCGCGCACGATCAGCTGTGCGGCGGCGGCGTCGACTGCCCGGCAACCGCGCAGCGATACGAGCCCGTCGAAGCGCCCAGCGGCCACCTGGCAGAGCGATGGCGCGATCGCGCCGAGCGCCCGCAGCCGGTAGGCGCGCTCGATCAGAATGTCGATCGAACCCTTGAGCCAGCGCGGGTCGGCTGACTCGATGCCGACAACCTCGATGCGCCCGTCCGGTCCGCGGCGCTCGGGAACGTCCCGGTCCAGCCGGCGGCCGTTGAGGAAGGCGCCCTCGCCGCTGGCCGCCCACCACTCCTCAGCTGGGCCGAAGTCGCGGACGTAGCCGAAATGCACATCGGCCATCGTCGCACCTGTCGCAACGGCCACCGACAGCGCGTGGTGCGAGAGCCCGCGCTTTGCATTGAGCGAGCCATCGATCGGGTCGATCACGACCAGCACCCGCGGGTCGCCGAAGTCGACTGCGCCGCGCTCCTCGGAGATCGCGCTGAAGCGATGGCCCTGCTCGTACAGGCGCTCGAGCTCGTCAAACACCAACGTTTCGGCGGCGTCATCGATCTCGAGCGTGTGATCACCGCCGCTGCCCCTGGTGCCGGTTTCCAGCGCGCGTTCCGCCGTGGTTGAACGCTCCGCGAGCATCGCGCCGATCGCCTCCGCCGCCCTGCGGCAGGCGGCCAGCCAAGCCTCGTGTGTAACCGGTCGAGAGTCGCCCATCGCCAGCCTATGCTGTCAGACCACGTGCCCGAGCTCGCCCCGACCGTCCTTGATCCGGCCACGCTTGTCAGCCACAGCGGCAGCCCGCTGCTGGTTCTGGGCTCCGCTGGCAGTGGCAAGACACGCCTGATCCTCGAACGCTTCCTGTGGTTGGTTGAGCAGGGCACGTTGCCAGAACGGATCGTCCTGCTGCTCCCCTCGGCCGCGCGGGCCGACGCTGCGCGAGCGGCGCTGGAGGCGGAGCTGCACGACGGCTACAGCGAGCTCGTCGTTGTCACTGCGCCGCAGCTGGCGGCCGATGTGCTGCGCCGCTCAGCCAGCCGGCACAACCTGCTCGAGGCGACGCTCAGCGCCGGTGACCGGCTGGCGATGCTGGCTGAGCGCATCGATGAGCTACCGCTGCAGCATCACGACATCGGCGGTAACGCGGGCGCGCTGCTCGGCGGTTTTGTGCGGCGGATCGACAGGCTCAAGGCGGAGCTGATCGATGCACCGGAGTTCGCCGTCTGGGCGCAGCAGCAGACGAGCCCTCGTGAACGTGAATTCGCGGCGATCTTCGAGGCGCACAACCGCATGGTGCGCGAGCTCGGTGCCTGTGACGAGGGTGACGTCGTACGGCTCGCGATAAGGCTGCTCGAGGACCACTCATCCGCGCGTCAGCCGTTCCAGCATGTCCTGATCGACGACGCGCAGGAGCTCGACCTCGGCGCGGCGATCCTGGCCCGCACGCTCGCAGGAGGGGAGCTAACGGCCGCCGGCGATCCGCTCGGCGCTGTCTGGCGCTTCCGCGGCGCCGGGGCGGCGCGGCTGCAGTGGTTCGAGACGCCTGGGACCAGGGTTGCGCGGCTGCTGACGTCCTACCGCTGCCCACCGGCAGTGCGCGACGCCGCGTTCGCTGCAGCGGGTCTGAGATCTGTTCCCACCCACCCGGCAGACAAGGGCAGAGGCGGGCGAAGCAGCGGCGAGCCCGGGCTACTGGCCAGCGGGCCAGTAGCCCCGGAAGCAGAAGTCCAATTCTGGCAGTGCGAGAACGAGCGCTCACAGGCCCAGGCGGTGGCCGCGGAGATCGAGCGGTTGGTCGCGCGCGAGCAGGTCGAGCCCGGCAGGGTGGCGGTGATCGTGGGCGACATCGCCCGTGACGGGCAGGCCGTGGCCGTGGCGCTCGAGGAGCGCGCGGTCCCGCACCGGGTGGTTGGCGACGCGGCGTTCTTCCAACGTGCCGAGGTTCGCGACGTGCTGGCCTGGCTGCGACTGCTGGCCGACCCCGGAGACGCGCCCGCGGTGGTGCGCGCACTGGCCCGCGCGCCGATCGAGTTGCGCTCGATCGACATCGCCCGCTGCACCCAGATCGCGCGGCGGCGCAAGCTCGACATGGTGGCCGCGCTGGCGGCCGCGACCGAGTCGCCGCAGGTCCCGCCGGACGCGCGCGAGCGGATCCGCGTGTTCCTGAAGCTCTACCGCGCGTGCGCGGCGCCGATCGACACGATGCGTCCCGACCTCTATGTGCACCGTCTGATCGAGCGGCTCGGGCTGCGCCGCCAGCAGCTGTTCGCGGCACAGACCGACGTCGTCGAGCGGCTGCGAGCGCTGGCGCGCTTCGGCGAGCTCGCCGCCGCGCACGTGGTGCGAACGCCGCAGGCGACAGCGCGCGAGTTCGCACGGTCGATCGCCGCCGTCGCCGAGTGGGGGCTGAGCGATCGTGAGGAGCCCCAGCTGACGGCTGCCGATGCGGTGCAGGTTCTGTCGCTGGAGATGGCCGGCGGGCTGGAGGTCGACCACGTCTTCGTGCTCGGGTTGCGCGCGGCGCTGCGTGGCTCCGGCGCGCTCGACTGCGAGCCGGTCCCCGATGCGCTGCTGCACGAGTCGCTACCCGCCGACGATGAGGCGGCGCGCGAGTCTCGCCTCGGCCAACGGCTCTACGTCGCCATCACACGCGCGCGAGAGCGGGCGGTGTTGGTGCACACGACGGGCGCGGAGCGCGGCGCGCGCCGCAGGCCGCTGCCCGGCATCGAGGCGGCGCGGGTGGCGCTCGGTGGCGAGTGGCTCGAGCTGACCGAGGATCTCTTCGGTCCCGCGGAGACTCTGCACTCGACCTACCGCCTGCTGCGCGACGAGCTGACGGATGGCACCAAGCGCGCCGCGGGCCGGCTCGCGGAGCTGCGTTTGGACACCGACCTGGACATCTCACACGCCGTCGTCCGCTATCTCGAGATGCTCAAGCTGGCGGCGCTGATCGCTCGTGACGAGGGTGCGCAGGGGCAGGGACTCAGCGACGCGCTGCGCGATATCAACGCACGGATTGAGCAGGCCGTCACCGCCGATCAGCGCGAGATCTTCGCCAGTTCGCCGCTCGATGAGTACCTGCTCGACGCCGAGGGCGACGTGCGCCACCGCGCGCGGGTTATTGCCGTCCGCGACGAGCCCTCACTCGAGCGCTTCCTGCCGATGCGCGGCGGTGGTGTGATGCTCTCGGCGAGCGACATCGAGACCTATCGCGCCTGTCCTCTGCGCTACAAGTTCGCGCGCGTGTTCCGGATCCCACAGGAGCCGACGCTGCATCAGCGCTTCGGTATCGCGGTGCACCAGGTGCTCGAGCGCTACCACGTGGCCGAGGATCAGGACGCCACCGACGGTGCGGTGACCGGAGGCTCGCTGACCGACCTGCTGATGCTGCTCGAGGTCAGCTGGCGGCGTGGCGGCTTCGGCGACTCCGACGAGGAGCGCCAGTTGCACCAGAAGGCGGTGGCGGCGCTGACGCGCTACCACGAGCGCGCGCAGTCAGACGAGGCCCGCCCGGTCTGGTTCGAGCGTCAGTTCAGCTTCAAGCTCGGACCCCATCTGGTGCGTGGTCGCGTCGATCGCGTCGACCGCCTGCCGTCCGGCGAGTACGAGCTGATCGATTACAAGACCGGCCGGCCGAAGCCCGCCGAGCAGCTCATCAGCGACGTACAGCTTTCGCTCTACGCGATTGCCGCGCGCGAGGCGTGGGGGCTCGAGGCCAACCGCGGCGCCTACTACTACCTGCTGGACGACGAGAAGGTCGCGATCGCCGGAGACGCGGAGCGGTCGGACTGGATCCGCGGGGTCGCGATCGAGGTCGCCGAGGGCATCAAGGCACAGGAGTTCGAGCCGACGCCATCGCCGCGGGCCTGCAAGCTCTGCGACTACCGGCTGGTCTGCCCGGCCGTCGAGCGCTGATCGGCGCCCGGAAAAGCCGGGGCTTCAATCAGGCTGCTCGACGACCATCAGCGTGTGGCCGGTGGGGTCGCGGAACCAGAACATCGGCGGCACGGGACCGCCCATCCGGGTCACCCCGCCGTCGACGTCGGCGCCCGCAGCTTTGAAGGCCGTATGCGTGGCATCGATGTCATCGGTCGTCAGCGTGATCCCCGTGACCTGCGGCACGATCTCCTCGCCCGGAGGTGGAGGGGCGAGCGCGATACCCGTCTGACCCTCGGGCGGGTAGACCTCGACCCAGCGGTACTTGTCCCCGAACGGGGTGTCGGTGCGCTTCTCGAAGCCGATCGACTCGTAGAACTCGATTGCTCGGTCCTGGTCCTCGGAGGCCGTTCCGACGCAGATCACGCTGATCCCCCGAACTCCCGTTGCCGTGGTGCTCATCCTGCCTCCTCCTGCTTGGTGTTCTTAATCAGCTCGGCGGTTCCTCACCGCGTTGGCGCAGGAAGCGCTGCAGGTCACGCTCGATCGAGTCGCCCGAGGGCAGATCGAATGTGTCGGGTTCCTCGTCACTGGCGGCGGCCTCGAGTTTTTCGACAAACGCCTGGATATCGGGGTCGTGTTGGACCGCGAGGTTCACCTGACGCTCGTACTCACTCGCGGCGCCCTCGAGCTCGCCGGCATCTACAACCACGCCGACCAGGCCCTCGAGCTTGCGGATCAGCGCAAGCGACGCCTTCGGGTTCGGCGAGGCGGCGATGTAGTGCGGCACCGCGGCCCAGAGGCTCGCGGACGGGAGACCGGCCGTGCGGCAGGCGTCGTGGAGCACGCCGACGATGCCGGTCGGACCCTCGTAGGAGGATTGCAAAAGGCCCAGTCGCGAGACCAGCGCGGGGTCGCTCGCAAAGCCCGTGACAGACACCGGGCGGGTGTGCGGAACATCCGCCAGCAGCGCCCCGAGCGTGACGACCAGCTGCACGCCGATCGCCTCCGCCAGCTCAACGATCAGGCCGGTGAACGTGCGCCAGCGAAACGACGGCTCGTGCCCCGTGAGCAGGATCAGATCGCGCGGCGCGCGCGGTATCCGCACCTCGTAGAGCTGCACCTCGGGCCACTCGATCGCGCGCACCTGCGTATCGGTGAGCTTGATCCGCGGACGTGTGGCCTGGAAGTCGTAGAAATCCTCAGGGTCGATCGTCGCGAACTCACGGGCGCCGAGCGCATCGCCGACGAAACTGACGGCCGATGAGGCTGCGTCGCCGGCATCGTTCCAGCCCTTGAAGCCACAGATCAGTGCTGGGGCACGCAGATGATCAGGCCGGTAGTTCCACCGCAACGGCTGCATCCGAATCACCGTACATCATGGCGGTATGGCGGCCGAACGGACGATCAGCTCCCTGCGCGCGGGCGATGAGGTGCGCGGCGTGTACGCGTGCGTGCGCAAGGACAGGTTGAAGACCCGCACCGGGAGTCCCTATCTGGCACTCGAACTGCGCGACCGCACGGGCAGTGTGCAGGCACGAGCGTTCCGCGACGCCGACATGCTCGCGGGACGCTTTGAACGCGGCGATCTGGTGATCGTCAGCGGCCGTGTGGAGCGTTTCCGCGACGATCTCGTGGTCGAGGTCACAGACATCCGCCGCACCGACGACGGCCCCGGCGGCGACGAGCAGGCGTCGGTGGAGTCGTTCCTGCCGGTCGCCTACCGCGACATGGACGAGCTCGACGGCTTCCTCGAGCACCTGGCCTCGGAGGTCTTCGACCCCGGCTATAAGGCGCTGCTCGACTCGCTGCTGGCGGACGCGGACGTGCGCACCGCGTTCAGGCGCACACCGTGCACACGCAACGGGCACCACGCCTACCTCGGCGGTCTGCTCGAGCACACCGTGGCGGTTGCCACGCTCGCGCGCGAGTTGTGTGATCTACATCGACGACTGAACAGCGACCTGCTGATCACCGCGGCGATCGTTCACGACCTGGGCCACACCAGGGAGTTCACCTACGGCGCCGAGATCGGGCTGACTGACGAGGGACGGTTGCTCGGGCACCTGACGCTCGGCCAGCAACTGCTCAGCGAGCGCTTCGAACGGCTCGGCAGTGGCTCCGGTCTCGACGAGCCGCGTCGCCTTGCGCTACTGCACTGCGTGCTCTCCCACCATGGGCCGGCGGGCGTCCCGGGCGGGCGTTTCGGCTCACCGGAAGCGCTTGCTCTGTATCGCGTGAATGCCCTCGACGGCGGCGTCAAGGGTGCGCTGGAGCATGGCCTCGGGCAAGCGCAGGACTGAGCTGAGCAGCGGCGCGGTCCAGCAACGGTGTCGCCGCGAGGAGGCCGCAGAGAACGGCGGCGGACACCAGTAGCGCGCTCAGCACCGACATGTGCGGGAGTGTGGTCGCCAGCGTCGCCGAGAACGCAACGGTCCCCGCCATCGAGACGATCGTTCCCCGCGCCATCGCCGCCGCCCCGGCCGCGCCACTCTGGCGATGGGTGCCGGGAAGCATGATCGAGAGCAGGATCGGAGCCGAGGAGATGATGCCGGCCGGTCGTGCTCCGAGGATCGGTACGAGCGTCGACATGGTCGCCACCACGCAGGTCGAGATCAGCGCGCGCTGGAGCATCGTTGCCGAGGCGGTGGGTGCGGTTGCCTGAGCTGGCCGCGCTTCGTGGCGCCCCCAGGGCCAGAGCACAAGGCTCGCCGCGATCACGATCCACACCGCGCTGGCGGAGGACCAGATACCGGCGACCGAGCTGAGCGCGACCACCGCGGCGAGCGCCAGGGCCAGCGAGGCGATGGTCGCCGGCAGCGGCCGCATCCGGCGTGCGGTCCAGGCGTAGGAGCTGCAGAACATCACCACGGCCATCTGTCCGCTCGTCACTCCGGCCGCTGCGTGGGCGGCGGTCGTCCGGCTGCTCGTCATGCAGACGGTCAGCAGGAAGGGCCCGGTGGTCAGCGGCAGGCCGATCAGGCGGCCGCCGATCCAATCGCCGAAGCGTGACTGCGCCCTTGATACGAGCGCGAATGCGATCGGGGTGAGTCCGATGCGAAGCAGGATCGCCACGATTCATATGATCGGCAATCAGAGGCCGACTATTTCGCGAAATTCAGGGTATGTGTCGCTGTTGTGCCGTGAACTTCTCGGCGATCTGAGGATATCGGCGAGATATGCGAGACTGATGGCCGATGGACGCAATCGACCGCGTACTGATCAGGGAGCTCCTGCGCGACGCGCGGGTGAGCTATCAGGAGCTTGGACGGACCGCTCGCCTGTCCGCCAACACGGTCGCCGACCGGGTGCGGCGGCTGCGCACCTCAGGCGTCATCAGCGGCTACCACGCGCAGCTGAATCTGCCGATGCTGGGACGCGGTCTGAGGCTGATGAGCGACGTGCGGCTGCGCGAGGCCGTCGACCGCGGCGAGTTCGAACGTGGATTGGCTGAGGTCGAGCAGGTGATCGGTGCCGTACGGCTGACCGGCGACTACGACTATCTCCTGCAGGTTGCCTGTGCCGACCCGGACGAATTCGAGCAGGTCCTCGATCGACTCAAGCGCGAGCACGGGGTACGCGAGGTCCGTAGCCGACTGGTGCTGCACGAGGTGCCGATCGACCTCGAGCGTCTCGTTGATGCCTCGGAGCTGTGAGCGGCCCACCGATGAGCGCGACTGTGGCACCTTCCATGAGATGACCTCGATCGACGACCTTCTGGCCAACAATCGGGCCTACGCAGAGAACTCGCGCGCCGGCCACCTCGACGTGAATCCCAAGCGGCATCTGGCGATCGTCACCTGCATGGATTCTCGCATCGACGTGTTCGCCGCGCTCGGTCTCGGTGACGGTGAGGCGCACATCCTGCGTAACGCCGGCGGTGTGATCACCGACGATGTGATCCGCTCACTGGCAATCTCCCAGCGCAAGCTGGGAACGCGTGAGGTGATGCTGATCCACCACACCGATTGCGGGATGCAGAAGCTCACCGACGACAGCTTCCGCGCGGAGTTGCAGGACGCCACCGGGATTGCTCCCGCCTTCGCGATCGAGTCCTTCAGCGACGCCGACGCGGACGTAAGGCAGTCGATCCTGCGCGTGCGGCGTTCTGACTTCATCCCGCACCGTGATGTCGTGCGCGGCTTCGTCTACGACGTCGACACCCATCAGGTGCGCGAGGTTCTGGTCGACTGACGCTTAGGGTCTGTCGTGAAATTATCTGCGGTGTTGACGGCGTCTGGACGCACCTGGGTGCGCCCGTCTCGCGGCGGGTACCACCAGTACCCGCCTTGCGAGACGGGCTTCTCAGGCACGCCCAGCCACTCGTCAAATCCCGCAACTAATTCCCCGACAGACCCTTAGCTTCGAGCGCTCACGGCCACGAGCCCGCTGAGCAGCACCTCGAGCCCGAAGATGAAGCGCTCCTCACCGTCGGCACCGGTGATCTCGTCTGAGAGCGAGGCGATTACGGGGAACTCGCGCGCCGGGAGCGCGCTGAAGAAGGCGTCGGTCTGCTGGTGGTACTGGGCAATCTCGTCCAGGGTCATGCCTGCGTTTGTGAACATGCTCTCCTCAAAGGCGTAGGCGCAGACGTACAGAGCCAGCTGATCGAAGCCGAGCGCGATCGCGCGGTCGCTGATGCCGCCGGAACGGAGCAGCGCCCCGAGCACCTCCATCGCGCGCAGCGTGTTGGGAGACGTCGGGATTCTTCCCATGCCGGCAAGGGCGGCGTCCCGGTGGGAGCTCAGAACCTGTCGTAGCCCGGCGAGCATCTCCAGAACCTGTCCACGCCAGCGGATCGGATCGGGCTCGGGGAGCGGCACCTGGCCGACGAGCTCATCGAAGACCAGGTCGAGCAGTGCCTCGCGGCTCGACACGTGGCCGTAGATCGAGGCGACCCCGACGCCAAGCTTCTGCGCGACCTGGCGCATTGCCAAGCGCTCGATTCCCGACTCGTCCAACACCGCGAGCGCGGCCGCCACGATCGCCTCGACCGAGAGTCCCGAGCGAGAAGGTCGCCTGCGCGCGGACGGTCGTGGCGGGGGCGTCGGCAGCGGGCTTGCCGGGCCACCTAGCGGCTCACCTTGGATGTCCGGATTTGACGTCGGCATGTTCGGGAGTGTATAACAAGCACCGTTCCGATCATCGTTCGGAACAATGATCGGAACTACAGTCGACCAGAGGGACCAAAATGACACCTTCACGCAGAAAATGGGCGATCCTCGCACTCGTACTCGTTGCCGAGTGCATGGATCTGCTCGACGGGACGATCGTCAATGTCGCCGCACCGACGATCCACAACGATCTGCACAGCGGCACGACGGGCCTGCAATGGATCATCAGCGGGTACGCACTGGCGTTCGCGATGGTGCTGATCACCGGCGGCCGCCTCGGCGACATCTACGGCCGCAGGCGACTCTTCGTCATCGGCGCGCTCGGATTCGTCGCCGCGTCGGTCGCCTGCGGTTTCTCCTCGAGCCCCGGAATGTTGATCGCCTGCAGGCTCGTACAGGGGAGCGCCGCCGCGCTGCTCGTGCCGCAGGGACTCGGAATCATACGCAGCGTTTTCGGCGCCGAGGAGCAGGGGTCCGCCTTTGCCCTGTTCGGACCGGTGATCGGCCTATCGGCGATGCTCGGGCCGATCATCGGTGGGTCGCTGATCGCTGCCAACCTCTTCGGGAGTGGCTGGAGGCTCGTCTTCTTCGTCAATCTGCCGCTGGGCCTGATCGCCGCGATCGGCGCTGCGCTATTGATGCCGGAGTCCCGGTCGACCCGGCGCCTGCGACTGGACCTCGTCGGCAGCGCTCTCGCCGCGCTCGGCATGGGGCTGCTCGTATATCCACTGACCGAGGGGCAGAGCCACCACTGGCCGGCCTGGACCTACCTGATGTTCGCGGCGAGCGCCACGTCGTTTGCGGCACTCGTCGGCTGGAACCGTCGCGTCCACCGTGCCGGCGGTGACCCGCTCGTCGAGCCGAGCATCTTCGGCCACCGTGCCTACGTGGCCGGTCTGTCGGGCGTGGTCGTGTTCTTCGCCGGGCTGATGGGGACGATGCTTGTGATGACTCTCTACCTGCAGTTCGGGGAGCACTTCACGCCGCTCCACGCAGGCCTGACGCTCGCGCCCTTCGCTCTCGGCTCTGCGATTGGGGCGACGCTCGCCGCCGCCCTGCTGGCGCCGCGACTCGGGCGCCGAGTGCTTCAGATCGGAGCCGTCGTGGTTGCCGGCGCGGTCTTCTGGCTGCGGCACGTCGTAGCCAGTCACGGTCTCGACCTGACCAGCGTGGAGATGATCGGACCCGAGCTCGGGCTCGGCATCGGGCTTGGGATGGGCGTCTCGCCGCTCTTCGACTTCATCCTCGCGTCGGTGGCCGACCACGAGGTCGGCTCGGCTTCCGGCGTACTCAACGCCACCCAGCAGCTCGCCGGAGCGATCGGGGTGGCGGGGATCGGGACGATCTTCTTCACCGCGCTCAGCCACGGCGGCTACGTCGTAGCGCTCAACCGTTGCCTGCTCGTGGAGATCGCATTGATGCCGGTGCTGATCGCGCTGGTGCAGCTACTGCCCAAGCATGCTCATGACAGCGAGGCGGGAGCGGCGGTCGGGTTGGCGGAGCAGCGCCCGAATGAGGGGCTCAGCGAGATCACGCAGGCGGCCTAAAAGCTGGGCTTATCGGCCTTGACTCATACATTCGTCCAGATCGCCAAATTAGCGCTAAAGGTTTTGCGGCGAGTTGCCGATGAACCAGGAATGCAGTGGAAGTGCCGGGCAGGGATGCCCGGCTCTCCTGCTTCAGCCGAGCCCTTTGCTCTCCGCCGGCTGTCAGTAGAGCCCTTCGCCCCGCGCGTAACGCTTGGCCCGCTCGTGGTCGTAATCGTCGGCGTCGAAGTCCGGCGTCGAGAGCGAGCGCAGGATCGCGCCCGAGCTTGGCAACTCGCTGCGATCGATGTGCAGCTCGGGGTTCCACAGCCCAGAGCGGATGAACGCCTTGGGGCAGTGGGTGTAGGCCTCCTCAACCGAGACCAGGAGACCCAGCTTCGGGACCTTGCCGTCCACCGCGCTCGGTGCGAGCAGCTCCGCGTCGTCGGTGATCACCGCGCGGCCGTTGACGCGGAAGGTGTCGCCGACACCCGGTATCAGGAACAGCAGTGCGATGCGCGGATCGGCGAGCAGGTTGCGGAGCGTGTCGGCAATGCGGTTGCCGGGGCGTTCGGGAACCAGCAGCGTGCTCTCGTCGAGCACCCGTACGAACCCGGCCGGGTCTCCCCGTGGGGACACGTCGAGCCCACCGTCGGGGTCAACGGTCGCGACGCAGACGAAGGGCGAGCGTTCGATGAACTGCGCAGTCAGGTCGTTGACGCGGTCGGCGAGCTTCAGCAGCACGTTCTCGGTCGGGCTGCCGATGACCTCGCGCAGCTCCGCTTCGTCGGCGATCACATGGATGCGGTCTGAGTCGAGCGCCACTGGCGTACCTTTCGCGTGGACGGGCTGAGCAGGTTGAGACGGCAAGCGCAGGTTGAGACGGCAAGACGAAAGGTACCGACGATGAGCGATCAGGCGAGCTATTCACTTCAGGGCGGTTGTCTGTGCGGGGCTGTGAGGTTCGAATTGACCGCTCCGCCGACCTCCTCGGCCTACTGCCATTGCACCCGCTGCCAGCGGCGCACGGGCACCGGGTCCTCGGTCTCTGCCTTCATCGATCCAGACTCGCTGCATTGGCTGCAGGGAGAACAGCTGATCAAGGGCTGGCTACCTCCGACGGACGGGGCGGAGAAGTGCTTCTGCAGCCAGTGCGGGGCTCATCTGCTCTCGCGCAGCCGCGACGGTTCGCGCGTGGGCATGAGGATGGGTGCCTTCGACACTGATCCCGGAGTACGCCCGAGTACCCGTCAATACGTCGCCTATGCGCCCAGCTGGGAGCAGATCCCCGACGATGGCCTGCCGCGCTACGAGGAGTCCCGTCCGCGTTAGCGTCCGGGTCGCTCAGCCGCTCGCAACCTTCTCGGCCGGCGCCAGACCGACCTCTTCCGCGAGTCGCGTGAGCAGCGTCGTCAGCTCCGTGTGACGCTCGGGCTCCCAGCCCTGCAGCAGTCGCGAAACCGTCGCGGAACGCTCGACGATCAGTTTCTCGGCGGTCTCGCTGCCGGTCTCTGTGACTACGTGTGGCTCGTCCGATCCCACCATGCCTCGATCGATCAGCTCGCTGAGCCCACGGCGGGCACGCTCGATCGGCACGTCCCAGGTTTCGCACGCCTCCTCGAGTGATGCGCCCGGCTCACGGTAGAAACGCACCAGCAGCCATGCCGCGGCGGCCGAGAGGTCCACACCGGCGCGCGCGGCGATCTGTTCGACTAGCTGCCGGCGTCCCGCCTGTCCGAGCAGCACGCTGAGCGCGCGCCCGATCTCTGCAAATGAATCCGCAGGCTTCGGCACCGCGAAGGACTCGCCGATGCCGCTGCTCGCCTCGGCGGTGTCGCGTAGCGGCCGCTGCTCCAGCAGCCAGCTCCCCACGAACGCCGCCGCCGCGACGCAGGCGGCGATCAGGAACACGCGATCGAGCGCGTGCGTGAAGGCGCCCACGTAGAGGTCATGGACCGGCGTCGGGAGTCGCTTCAACTCTGCCGGATTGCTTCCCGCGCTCGACAGCTTCGCGACCTGGGAGGGGGCGATGTTCGGGTGCGTTCTGAGGCCGGCCGCAAGCTGCGAGACCAGCCGGCTGGAGAAGATCGAGCCGAGGATCGCGGTGCCGACCGAGCCCCCGATCGAGCGAAACAGGGTGGCACCGGAGGTGGCGACGCCGAGGTCCGAGTAGTCGACGGCGTTCTGTACGGCCAGCACCAGCACCTGCATCACGAGCCCGAGCCCGAGCCCGAGCACGAACATGTAGGCGGATGACACGAGCTTGCTGGTCGAGGCGTCCATGCGTGACAGCAGATAGAGCCCGATGATCATCACGAACGTGCCGACGACCGGGAAGATCTTGTATTTGCCGGTGCGCGTGATCGCCTGCCCGGACCCGATCGAGGTGATCAGCAGGCCGCCCATCAGCGGCAGGATCTGCAGTCCGGAGCCCGTCGGTGATGCGCCGTTGACCACCTGCAGGAACAGTGCGAGGTAGGTGATCGAGCCGAACAGCGCAAAGCCGACGACGAAGCCGATTGCGCTGGTGACGCTGAAGACCCTGTTCTTGAACAGGTGGGGCGGCAGCACGGGCTCGGCGGCGCGACCCTCGACCTGCAGGAACACAGCGGTCAGCACGATCGTCGCGACACCCAAGCCGATGATCTCGGGCGACAGCCACTTGTAGTTGACGCCACCGAGCGTGCACATCAGCACCAGTGCGACCAACGCCAGTGCGAGCGCGATTGCACCCGGATAGTCGATTTGCCGGCGCACGCGCTCGGTCGCACTCGGCAGCGTCGCCGCGAGCACCATGAAGGCAATGATGCCCACGGGCACATTCACGTAGAAGATCCAGCGCCACGTCAGCGAACTCGTGAAGAAGCCACCGAGCAGCGGGCCGATCACGCTCGCGAGCCCGAACACGGCGCCGAACAGGCCCTGGTAGCGGCCGCGTTCGCGCGGCGTTACGACGTCTCCGATCGCCGCCATCGCGCCGACCATCAGCCCACCGCCGCCCAGCCCCTGGATCGCGCGGAAGGTCACGAGCTCCGTCAGACTGGTGGAAAGCCCGCAGAGCGCCGAGCCGATCAGAAACAGAACCAGCGCGAACTGCAGCACGACCTTGCGGCCGTACATGTCGCCGAGCTTCCCGTAGACCGGCATCACCGCCGTCTGCGCGAGCAGGTAGGCGGTCACCACCCAGGAAATGTGGTTGAGGCCGCCGAGGTCACCGACGATCGTCGGCAGCGCGGTCGAGACGATCGTCTGATCGAGCGCTGCCATCAGCATCACGAGCATCAGGCCCGTGAAGACGACCAGCACACCTCGGGAATCCTTCTCCCGGACAGCCATCGGCCGATCCTATACCCGGGGTGCGCGGGTCGTGTCCGCGAGACGTTCGCGTCGGTGTGGAGTGCGACCTGAATTCGACGCGTCATACTGGTAGCTGTGACGTCAGCGCTCTTCAGCGAGTCGCTTGCGCCGCTGCGAGCGAATCCGTCCACGTCTGCGGTCCTGCTCGACATCGACGGCACGCTTGCCCCGATCGTTGAGCACGCTGCCGATGCCAGCGTTCCGGAGTCGACGCGGCAGCTGATCATTGCGGTCTCGCGTCGCTACGGGCAGGTTGCCTGCATCAGTGGCCGGCGCGCGTCGGAGGCGCGCGCAATGGTCTCGGTGGGCACGATCGCCTACCTCGGCTCGCACGGCGCAGAGCTTCTTCGTTCCGGCTGGACAGAGGCGCAGATCGACCCTGCGCTGACGCAGTGGGGGCCACGTATCGACGAGTTCCGCCGAGAGTCCGATACGCCCGAGCTGCGCCGCCGCCGCGTGCGCATCGAGGACAAGGGCCCGATCATCGCCTACCACTGGCGCGGGGCTGTCGATGAGCAGGACGCTCGTGCGGCGACCGACGCCGTCGCCGCCCACGCCCAGGAATCGGGATTCGACGTGCACTGGGGACGCAAGGTCATGGAGGTGCGGCCGCCGGTGCGGATCGACAAGGGCCTTGGAGTCCGCACACTGCTGGGCGACCGGCACTTCTCGGCAGCGCTGTACGTGGGCGACGACACCACAGACCTCGATGCCTTCCGCGCACTTCACGTTCTCGTCACGGAGGGGACCGTCGAGCGCGCGATCTGCGTCGGCGTGCACTCGGATGACGGACCACCGGCGATAGAGGAAGAGGCCGATGTGGTCGTCGCCGGGACCGAGGGAGTTCGGGAGCTCTTGGCCGCGTTGGTGGCCGAGTAGCCGGCCCGCCGCGGCATGCGCTTCACCGAGCTCCTGCGAACCGCCGTGATGCTCTGTGCTGCGGCGGCAACATTGCTCGCGGTGGTGACGGTCGCCGGGGCCAATGAGAACGACAATGCGCTGTTGGTCCCGATCGCCGCCGGCTGGTGGTTGGCCGCGGCGGTGGTCGGCGCGCGTATCGGGCGACGCGACACGACCTCGCGTCAGATCGCGGTCCTGCTTGCATCCGCCCGGACGCAGGCGATGCTGCCGGAGATCAATCCCGGCCGGACCGTGCTCAATCGCCTGTGGCCGATCATCGTCTGCATGGTCGGCGCCGGCGCGATCGCCTTCGCATACCCGCAGGTGCCGGCGATTGCCACCGGCTTCGCGATCATCTGGGCGCTGGCATGGCGCCGGCAGTCGGCCGCGGTGACCGCCATCGAGGAACGTGACGGCGCGCGGTTCTACGTCGAGCACACCTCACCTCTGCGGCCGATCAAGCTGGTCCGCACGCCCGGTTTCCGCACAAATCTCACAGAGCTCACCCAGGCCCAGCGCGCGACTCCGGTTACCGGGCGTCACGCCTGACAGGATCGCGCCGATGCCGGCATTCGCCTACATCCCGAGCCCATCCAGCAGCGGCCTCTCGATCGGCCCGCTGTTCTTCCACGCCTACGGGATCTGTTACGTCTTTGCGGTTGCTGCCGCGATCTACATCAGCCGCCGCCGCTGGGCTGCGCGTGGTGGCGACCCCGACATCGTCTACAACGTCGCTTGGTGGGGGTTCCCTGCCGGGCTGGTCGGCGGCCGCATCTACTTCGACATCACGACCCCGAGTCAGATGCCACACCAGTGGTGGGGACCGTTCGCGATCTGGGACGGCGGACTCGGGATCTGGGGCGGTATCGCGCTCGGCGCCGCGGTCGGGATTTGGTATCTGCACAGGCACCTGGGCTGGTCCGACGTCTACCGCTTCATCAACGCCGCAACCCCCGGTCTGCTGGTCGCACAGGCGATCGGGCGCATCGGCAACTACTTCAACCAGGAGCTGTTCGGCAAGCCCTCAACGCTGCCGTGGGCGCTGAAGATCTCGGCCGCCCACCGCCCGCCCGGGTACGCGCAGTACGCGACCTTCCAGCCCACGTTCCTATACGAGATCATCTGGGACCTGCTGCTGGCCGCCGTCCTGGTATGGCTGGATAACCGTCGCAAGGTACGCCCGCCCGCGCTCTTCCCGTTGTACGTCGCGGGCTATTCAGCGTTCCGCATCTTCGAGGAGACGCTGCGGATCGACTACTCGCAGCACATCCTCGGCATGCGTCTGAACTTCTGGGTCGCGCTGATCGGAACCGTGGGCGGGCTGCTGTGGTTCGCGAGGATTCAGTTCAAGCAGCCTGCTGGCGGCTCCGCTGAGCCGCCAGATCCGTCCACGTTTGAGTATTCGCAATCTGGGACTGCGTGAGCCAGGCGCGCCGAGCGGTCGCGACTCCGTAGCGCACGACCTCGAAGCCGCTCGTGCGGTGCGCGTCGCAGTTGATCACCAGCGGCACGCCGGCGGCGGCCGCGTCGCGCGCATGCAGCTCGTTGAGATCGCGGCGATCAGGGTTGGAGTTGATCTCGAGCATCGTGCCGGTGCGGACGGCGGCCTCGAGCACGGCCTCGAAGTCGAACTCGTAAGGCGCCCGCTGGAGGATCTTGCGGCCGCTGAGATGGCCGATGCAGTCCACGTACGGGTGCTCGATCGCACGCACGATGCGGGCGGTCATCTCTCCTTTAGGGATACGGAAAGAGGTGTGAACGCTGGCCACGGTCCAGTCGAGCTCGGCCAGCACATCGTCGGGATAGTCGAGTGAGCCGTCCGGCAGGACGTTGACCTCCGACCCGACAAGCAGGGTGAAGCCGGGCAATGATGCGTCGACCTCACGGACGCGCTCGATCTGGCGCCGGAGCTGGTCTGCCGAGACATCGGCGCCGAAGCCCATCGACGCCGAATGATCGGTGATCGCCAGGTACTCGTAGCCGGCCTCGATCGCGGCCTGTGCCATCTCCTCGATCGATGCCGTGCCGTCGGACGCGGTTGTATGGCAGTGCAGGTCGCCCTTCAGATCGGCGGCCGTGATGAGTTTCGGGAGCGCATGCTTGAGGGCGGCCTCGAGCTCGCCGCGGTCCTCGCGCAGCTCGGGCTCGATGTAGTCCATCCCCAGCAGCGCATAGACCTCCGCCTCGGTTGCGCAGCGGTGGGTGATCTCGGTGTTGTCGTCGAGCAAGCCGTACTCTGAGACGTGCATCCCGCGCCGCACTGCGAAGTCACGGAGCGCGACGTTGTGCTGCTTGGAGCCGGTCAGATGTTGGAGCACATTGCCGAACTGGTCGGGCTCGACGATGCGGACGTCGATGCTCATGCCGCTGTGCGTGCGGATGCGGACTGCATTGGAGCCCGGAGTCGACGCGGCTTCGACTTGGGGCAGCGCCGCGACGGCGGCGGCCAGTGCACCAGGATCGGTTGCGGTCGCGACGATGTCCAGGTCCTTGACACTCTCAGCCATGCGCCGCGCCGAGCCGGCAAGCTCGGCGCGCTCGGTCACCGCCAGCGCGCGAATCTCCGCGAGCAGCTCCTCGCCGACCGCGAGCGCACGGCTGAGCACGATGCGCTGCGCGGGGCCGGTCTGTTCGTATTCAGCCACCGCCTCGAGTAGTGCCTGCTCGGCCTTGGGACCAAAGCCCTTGAGCTCACTGATGCGGCCCGCGGCCGCCGCCTCCTGAAGTGCCTCCAGCGAGTCGAGTCCGAGCTCCTCATGCAGACGCCGTGCGCGCTTGGGTCCGAGACCCGGCAGCTTGGTCATCTCAACCAGTCCGGGCGGGAACTTGGAGCGCAGCTTTATGAGCGCCGGGATCTCGCCCGTCGTCGCGAGCGCCACGATCTTCTCCTGGAGCGTGGCGCCGATGCCCGGCAGCTTCGTCGCCTGCCCATCGAGAGCGAGCTGCGCCACCTGCTTGGAAGCCTCGCGTACGGCGCGGGCGCCATTTCTATAGGCGACGATGCGGTGGATGCTCGCGCCATCGAGCTCGTAGAGATCGCCGAGCTCGTCGAACGCGGTCGCGATCTCGCTGTTGGTCGGGGCTGTGGTGTTCGTCTCGCTCACTGCTGTCAGTGTGACGCGCGCTGCGGCCCTTTGTACTGATAGCCGGTGGGATCGAGTGCGGCCACGAAGCGATCGGCCATACGCGGTTTGCGACCCTCGTCCTGGCTGCGTTCCTTGCGTGCGATCGCCGCCCGCACGAGCCGGCCGCCGACATAGCGGATCGGCTCGGGTGGGAGCGGGCGGCTCGGTACTGATCGCAGTGCCACGGGCAGCCCGGCGCTACCGCCGTCGGCGACGAGCTCGGCCAGGATCTCCCCGGCCAACCGCGAAGGGCCGACACCATCGCCTGAGAAGCCGGCGCACACCAGCACGCTGGGCGCTTCGCGTAGGCGCACGAAGAACGGCAGCCCGCTCAGCGAGTAGTCGATCGGCCCGCTCCAGCGCTCGGCTACGGGAATGTCCCAGAGGGCGGGGTAGGTGCGCAGCAGCTGACTGTGGATCGCGGGTTCGCGCCGGCCGGGATGATCGAAGCCGGCAGTGATGTGGTTTTTGTATGCGAGTGTGCCGCCGCCTTTGCCGAAGACCATCCGGCCCTCGGCGGTCGCGTGGTAATAGTTGACCAGGCGGCGACCGTCCGAGATGCAGACGCCCGCGCGGATCCCCGCTTCGGCAAGGCGTTCCGGCGCCGCTGCGGTCGCGATCACATCGCTGGCGACGACGACCAGCCCGGCGCCGATCTCCTTGATCTGCGCCGCCCAGGCGTTGATGGCGAGCACGACTTGCTCGGCGACGATCGAGCCCTGCTCGAGCACGACGGTGGTGTGCGGCCCGTACTCGATCGCCCGCACCTGTGAGCGCTCGTGGATATGCACGCCCGCCTCGCGCGCCGCAACCGCCAGCTCTCGCGCGAGCCTTGCAGGCTGGACCGAGGCCGACAGCGGCTCGAACAGTCCGTCCAGGTGCTGCTGTGAACCGCTGAGCTCTGTGAGCTCCCGACGCGTGAGTTGCTGATAGGGATTTGCTCCGAACTGATCCAGCAACTGCACAGTCTGCTCCCAGCCGCCGACCTGAGCGGCGTTGGTCGCGGCCCAGACCCAGCCGTTCATCGAGAACGCGTCATCGATGCCGCGCTCGCGGCAGAACTCACCGATGCTCCTGACCGCCTGTTCGGCGCGCCGGGCGAGTGCAACAGCTGCTTCCGGTCCGCACAGCGACAGCAGGTGCTCGAAGTGCGCCCACCAGGTCAGGGCGAAGCCACCGTTGCGACCACTCGCGCCGGCTCCACAGATGTCAGCCTCGACGACGGTGACGTCAGTGCCCGGTGCTCGGCGCTTCAATTCGAGCGCAGTCCACAGGCCGGTGAAGCCGCCGCCGATGATGCACACATCGGTGTTGGCGTGCCCCTCGAACGCCGGATGCTCATACGGCTCCTCGTCTGTGAGCGCCTGCTGCAGCCAGAGCGATCGGTCGCCGTGTGTACGCACTGCACGGTCCGACAGTGGGACGATTTCGGATGCTGAAGCGGTCGAACCGGTCACGGTGACAGGATGACGTCTGCGCGCCACGGATGCAGCGAAATCGACCCAACGGCGCCGCTATACTTTCTGAAGTACCAAATTCATCTTAGAGGAGCCGTGATGGCGGGCAACGTTTCCGAGGTAACAGACAACAACTTCCAGGCAGAGGTGCTCGAGTCGGACGTGCCGGTGCTGGTCGACTTCTGGGCTCCCTGGTGCGGTCCCTGCCGAATGGTTGCTCCCGTGGTTGAGGAGATCGCCACCGAGAGGGCCGGGCAGCTGAAGGTCTCGAAGCTCAATACCGAC
>Ga0302314_10004093_pt1 | contig 26872 bp, 16 predicted proteins | sample III_Palsa_N2_3_FD_200533 | JGI IMG/M metagenome (GOLD analysis project Ga0302314, IMG submission 200533) | Peat permafrost microbial communities from Stordalen Mire near Abisko, Sweden - III_Palsa_N2_3 | ecosystem: Environmental > Terrestrial > Soil > Palsa > Peat permafrost | place: Sweden...
CCGGCGCCGGCAAGACCACGGTCATGGCCATGCTGATGGCATGGCAGACCCTGAACGCCGTGCGTTCGCCCGCGAGCAACCAGTTCACCCGTGCGTTCTTGATCGTCACCCCAGGGATCACGATCAAAGACCGGCTGCAGATCCTGGAGCCCGCGCACCCCGACAACTACTACGCCAGCCGCGAGCTCGTGCCCTCGGACATGCTGCTGGACATGGCCAAGGCCCGGGTCGTCATCACCAACTATCACGCATTCAAGCGCCGCGAGACGATGGAGGTGAGCAAGGTCGGGCGGGGGCTGCTGCAGGGTCGCGACGTCGAGCCGATCCGCACGACAGAGACCGACGGCGCGATGCTGAAGCGCGCCACGGGCGACCTGCTCGCCTTCAAGAACGTGATGGTGATCAACGACGAGGCGCACCACTGCTACCGCGAGCGGGTCCGCGACGACGATGACGAAGCGCCGATCGCCGCCGAAGACCGTGAGGAAGCCAAGCGCAACACCGAAGCGGCGCGGCTATGGATTTCCGGCCTGGAAGCGTTGAAAAAGAAGGTCGGTGTACGGACGGTCTATGATCTGTCGGCGACGCCGTTTTTCCTGCGCGGCTCCGGGTATCGGGAGGGGACACTGTTCCCCTGGACCGTGTCGGACTTCTCGCTGATGGACGCGATCGAGTGCGGGATCGTGAAGCTGCCGCGCATCCCGGTGGCCGACAACGCGCTCGGCACGACGACGCCGATGTACCGCGACCTGTGGGACCATATCGGCAAGCGCATGCCGAAGAAGGGCGCCGGCAAATCGGGCGACCTCGATCCCCTGGCGCGGGAGTTCCCGGCCGAGCTGCAGACCGCGCTCTATGCGCTCTACAGCCACTACGCGAAGACTTACGAGGCCTGGCGCCAGGCGGGGGTCGAGACCCCGCCGGTGTTCATCGTGGTCTGCAACAACACCGCCACCTCCAAGCTGGTCTACGAGTGGATCTCAGGATTCGAGCGCAAGGACGAGGACGGCGAGATGCGGTTCCGCCATGCCGGGCACCTGGCGCTGTTCCGCAACTACGACGAACACGGCAACCGCCTGACCCGGTTCAACACCCTGCTGGTCGACAGCGAGGCGCTGGAGAGCGGCGAGACGCTGGACGCGAACTACCGCGAACTGATGGGCGCCGAGATCGAACAGTTCAAGCGCGAGCTGGTCAGCCGCACCGGCGACCAGCAGGAAGGCGAGAACCTCGGCGACGCCCAGGTGATCCGCGAGGTGATGAACACGGTCGGCCGCAAGGGTCGGCTGGGAGAGCAGGTCCGCTGCGTCGTCTCGGTTTCCATGCTCACCGAAGGCTGGGACGCGAACACCGTCACCCACATCATGGGCGTTCGGGCCTTCGGCACCCAGCTGCTCTGCGAGCAGGTGGTCGGCCGCGGCCTGCGCCGGCAGTCCTACGAGCTGCAGCCCGACGGCCTGTTCAAGGTCGAATATGCCGACATCCTCGGCATCCCGTTCAACTTCACCGCCGAGCCGGTGTTGGCGCCGATCAGCAAGCCGGCGAAGACCACCCGCGTCCAGGCGCTGAAGGAGCGGGCGGCGCTGGAAATCCGCTTCCCGCGCGTCGAGGGCTATCGCTACGACCTGCCGAACGAGCGGATCACTGCCAAGTTCAACGCCGACAGCCGCTTCGAGCTCAACCCCGACAACGTCGGCCCCTGCGAGGTGCGCAACGAGGGCATCGTCGGCGAGGGCGTCACCCTCGCCCCACAGGTGCTGGCCGACATGCGGCCGAGCGAGGTGTCGTTCCGGCTGGCCAAGCACCTGCTCTACACCCGCTTCCGCGATCCGGGCCAAGACCCGCCGATGCACCTGTTCGGCGATCTGAAGCGCGTGGTGCGCCGCTGGATCGACGAAGGCTACCTGGTCGCCAAGGGCGCCCCGACCGGCGCGATCGTCTACACCGAGCTGGCCGACAACGCCGCCGAGCTGATCTTCGCGGCCTGCCAGCGCGGCGTTCAAGGCGAGAAGCGGGTGAAGGCGATCCTAGACGCCTACAACCCCGCCGGCTCGACCCGCTTCGTCGCCTTCAACACCACCAAGTCGGTTTGGTCGACGGCGCCGGACAAGAGCCACGTCAGCCACGTGGTGCTGGACAGCGACTGGGAGGCGGAGCTGGCGCGGGTGGTCGAGGCGCACCCCCGCGTCATCGCCTACGTCAAGAACCAGGGCATGCAGTTCGATGTCCCCTACCGCTTCGGCGCGATCCAGCGGAAGTACGTGCCCGACTTCATCGTCCGCCTCGATACGGGCGAAGACGAGCCGCTGAACCTGATCGTCGAGACCAAGGGCTTCCGCGGCCAGGATGCGCAGATCAAGGCCGAGACGATGAAGACCTATTGGGTCCCCGGCGTGAACAACCTCGGCGGCTTCGGCCGCTGGGCCTTCGCCGAGTTCACCGACGTCTATGCGATCCAGGCAGCGTTCGGCGCGCTGGTTGAGCGGCTGAAAGCGCGCGCGAGGCGCATCGCTGCTAAGGTCGTCGCTTGATCCTGATTAGATTGGTGCCCTGTATCCGTTCGATCCGCGATTTTGGTGTGGATAGCATCATGCGTGGCAGGCTCCGCTCGGCCAAGATGCTCATCACCGCGGTGGCGCGCGCGTACTCCTCTGGCGTGTCTGACCACCGGTGCAAGCTCAGTGCCAGCCCCATGTTTTGGAGGTCGTGCGTCGGCGTTCGCCTCAGCCGTTCACGCTCGCTCGCAACAAGATCGGAATAGGACTGTCCACAGGTTGTTCCAGTGCCTGCGAACAGATCGAGCGTCTTTCCACACCGCTTCTTCGGCAGCGCCATCGCGCTTCTCCCCAGAGCATCAACAGTCGTGACGCCGATTGGAGCCGCCGAGGCTTGCGGGAGCCGCCGCCAGAAGGCAGGTGGACCGCGTTCGGCTGGTGCATCAGCGCCGGTTCGATCAGGGGGAGAGGGCGGTCTCGCCTGAGAACTTGGCCGTCCTCCCCTCCGCCATCGCCGTTTGTCGGCGGGCCGGTTGATTGTCGTAGATTCATCATCTGTTCCTAGGTGGTTCGAGCGCGCTGGCAGCGCAACCGTCCAGATGAACCGATTCGCAGCTTCATGAGATGGCGAAGGCCTCTTTTGTGTGGATGGAGCTGTGGAGGGCTTGTTGAAATGAGCCGAACGATCCCGTCACGCTCATAGGCGTTGCCAAGAGGGGGTTGGCGGATTGTAGTGGCTCATGCCCCGTTTTCGCACGCCGCCTCCAGACAAACAGATTGAGCGCTACGCCCATGGCGAGGCGAGGCGGAAGAATATCGCTACGGCAGAACTCCAGCCATTTGCAGAGGCAGCGGAAATTGAGCATCCGTTCAAGCCGCGGCGCTACAAGCGCGATCAGACGCTACCCTTGCCCGCATCGATGCGCGATCCAGACCTTGATCCGCAGATCGTCTGGCAGGACGTGCATATCCGCCTGACGTCGCAACAATTGCAGACACTGACCGAGACTGGCGAGCTTAGGATCGACGACACTTCGCTTGCCTGGAAGGGAAAGGCTCGCGACGATCTCATCGTTGCCACGCCGCCCCTCTATATCCAGGAAAAGGTCCACCCGAAGGCGATCATCGATGATTTGAGACGAGCGACTTCATCAGGCGCGTCGGCCGACCATGCGCCCGACCTGTTCGCCGACTTCAACGGGATCGACCCTGAGGCGAGGACAGAGTTTTATCAGCACGATCAGCATTGGTCGAACCGGATGATCCTGGGGGACTCGCTGCAGGTGATGGCCTCCCTGGCCGAGCGCGAGCGCTTGGCTGGCAAGGTCCAGTGCATCTATTTCGACCCGCCCTACGGCATCAAGTTCAACTCGAACTGGCAGGTGTCGACTCAGTCGCGCGACGTGAAGGACGGAAAGCAGGCGGACCTATCCCGCGAGCCGGAACAGGTGAAGGCGTTCCGGGATACCTGGAAGGACGGCATCCACTCATACCTCACGTATTTGCGCGACCGGCTGACAGTCATGCGTGAGCTGTTGACGGAGAGCGGGTCGATCTTCGTGCAGATCGGCGATGAAAATGTGCATCGTGTGCGGGCGGTGCTCGATGAGGTGTTCGGCGAGGCGAATCTCTGTGCCCAAATCGCCGTTGTAAAGACCGCGAGCGCCACGTCTGAGTATCTTCCTTCAGTCGCCGACCACATCATTTGGTTCTCAAAGAATAATCATCTATTAAAATTTCGACAACCTTACACTCTAAAAGAGATTGGGGGTCAGGGGGGCGGGCAATACACGAAGTCGCAGGAACCAGACGGACGACGTCGCAACCTTACAAAATTAGAGCTGGTTACTGGGCAATTGGAGAGCGAGGGCCGCGTATTTCGCCTTGACAATATGACGAGCCAGCGACCCCCCGGCGACTTTCCCGTAGAGATCGACGGAAGGTCAATTCGCCCTTCGAGGGGTTATTGGAAGACAGGTGAGATTGGGATGCCGCGTCTCAGTAAGGCGGAAAGGCTACAACTTGTCGGAAACACACTTACTTATGTAAGATTTATCGACGATTTCCGCGTTTACCCAATAAACAACGTTTGGACCGACACCGGCGCATCCGGATTCGGTGATGACAAAGTCTACGTCGTACAAACGATCGCAAAAATTGTCGAACGCTGCATCCTTATGGCCACTGACCCCGGCGACCTCGTCCTCGATCCCACCTGCGGCTCCGGCACCACCGCCTATGTCGCCGAGCAGTGGGGCCGGCGCTGGATCACCCTCGACACCAGCCGCGTCGCCCTGGCGCTCGCCCGCACCCGGCTGATGAGCGCGCGCTATCCCTACTACCTGTTGGCCGACAGCCCCGAGGGGCGGCGCAGGGAGCAGGAGGTTTCCGGGAAGACCCAGAGCCTGTCGCCGACGGAGGGTGATCTCCGCCAGGGCTTCGTCTACGAGCGCGCGCCGCACGTCACCCTGAAGTCGATCGCCAACAATGCCGAGATCGACGTGATCTGGGAACAGTGGCAGGCGAAGTTGGAGCCGCTGCGTCACGAGCTGAACGATTTGCTCGGACAGCACTGGGAGGAATGGGAGGTGCCGCGGAGCCTCTCGGACATCCAGCGCGTGACGGGCCAAGGTAAGGTCACTGTTGGAGCGGACATCGGCGCAACCTCAACCGGCCTGGCGACGATACGAGATCGCGTCGCTCAAGTTCATCAAGACTGGCGGGACGCGCGCATCGCCCGGCAGAAGGAGATCGACGCCTCCATCGCCCGCCGGGCCGATGTCGAGCTGCTCTACGACCGGCCGTACATCGACAAGGACACGGTGCGCGTCGCCGGACCGTTCACCGTGGAGAGCCTGTCGCCGCATCGCGTGGCGCCCGCCGACGCCGACGCGCTGCTGGATGAGATCGAGGCCGCCGACGGCGCGCGGCCGCGGGGCTTCGCCGCTCAGCCGCCCACCGACTTCGCCGAGGTGGTGCTGGAGAATCTGCGCAGCGCCGGCGTGCAGCAGTCCACCCGCGGCGAGAAGATCGTCTTCACCGAGCTGGCGCCCTGGCCGGGCGACTACATCGCCGCCGAAGGCCGCTTCCTCGAAGGCGAGACCGAGCGGCGCGCGGCGATCTTCATCGGCCCTGAGTTCGGCACGGCCTCGCGCGCCGACCTGGTGGCCGCCGCCCGCGAGGCGAGCGAGGCGCGTTTCGACGTGCTGATCTGCGCCGCCTTCAACTTCGACGCCCACGCCTCGGAGCTGACCCGGCTGGGATACCTGACCATCCTGAAAGCCAAGATCAGCCCCGACCTGCACATGGCCGGCGAGCTGAAGAACACCGGCAAGGGCAACCTCTTCATCGTGTTCGGCGAGCCCGACATCGAGATCGAGCCCGCGCCGGGCGACCAGATCCAGGTGCGCATCAAGGGCGTCGACGTGTTCGACCCCAACACCGGCGATATCCGCTCCGGCGACACCAAGTCGATCGCCGCCTGGTTCATCGACACCGACTACGACGAGGAGAATTTCTTCGTCCGCCACGCCTACTTCCTGGGCGCGAACGACCCCTACAAGGCCCTGAAGACCGCCCTGCGCGCCGAGATCGACGAAGCCGCCTGGGAAACGCTCTACCGCGAGGTCTCGCGCCCGTTCGACCGGCCGAAGAATCGGCGCATCGCCGTGAAGGTGATCAACCACTTCGGGGACGAGGTGATGAAGGTGTATCGGGTCTAGGGCGTATGGACTTCCGCATCGCCGACACCTTCACCGACGCCCTCGCCCGCCTCCCGGCGCAGGAGCAGAAGGCGGTGAAGGTCAGCGTGATGGATCTGCAGCTGAACCCATCGGCGCCGGGGCTGCAGCTGCACCGGATCGACAAGTCCAAGGACGAGCACTTCTGGTCGGCGCGGGTGGGGCGGGACCTGCGGCTGATCCTGCACCGGACGCCCGAGGCCGTGCTGGTGGCCTATGTCGACCATCACGACCGCGCCTACGCCTGGGCCGAGCGGCGGCGGATCGAGGCGCATCCGGCGACCGGCTTGATCCAGATCGTGGAGGTGCGCGAGCGGGTCGAGCAGGCCGAGCCGGAGCGGGCTCAGGCGTGGGCCTCACCGCCGGCGAGCGAAGCGGGCGCAGTCCCGACGGCGCCGCCGCTCTTCGCCCGCCTCACCCGCGAAGACCTCCTGTCCGTGGGCGTGCCCGAAGACTGGCTAGCGCCGCTGCTCGCCGCCACGGAGGACGGTTTCTACGAGCTGGCGGACCACCTGCCGGGCGAGGCCGGCGAGGCCCTGCTGGAATACGCCGCCACCGGCGTTCTACCGCGTCCGGCGCCCGAGCTGGCGACGGCGTTCGCCGCCGAACCGTTCCAACACCCCGATGCCCGCCGTCGCTTCCTCACCATCGAGACCAGCGAGGAGCTGGCGGCCGCGCTGGAGGCGCCCTGGGAGACGTGGTCGGTGTTCCTGCACCCGTCGCAGCGGGCGGTGGTGGAGCGCAGTTACAACGGCCCGGCGCGGGTCGCGGGCTCGGCGGGCACCGGCAAGACGGTGGTGGCGCTGCACCGGGCGGCGCGCCTCATCCGGGGCGACACAGCCGCCCGCGTGCTGCTGGCGACGTTCTCGGAGCCGCTGGCGGCCAGCCTTCAGTCCAAGCTGGCGCTGCTGGTCGGCCCCGACGCAGCCAGGCCGCCGAGGGCCACGGTGGCGTCGTTCGAAGGCGTCGCGCTCGAGCTGTTCCAGCTCGCGTTCGGCCGCAAGCCCAGGCTCGCCTCGGCGGAACAGGTCTCGGCCGCCCTCGCCGGCGCGGCGAAGGATGCTGGCCTCACCGGCTTCTCGCAGCGCTTCCTGGTCGGCGAATGGAACGGCGTCATCGACGCCTGGCGCGTCGCGGACGCGGAGGCCTATGCCAGCGTGCCGCGGCTTGGCCGGCGCAATCGGCTCGGCGCGCGCCAGCGCCAGGCGCTGTGGCCCGTGTTCGAGTCGGCGCGTGAACGGCTCAAAGCTCAGGGCGCGCTGACCTGGCCGGCTGTCTTCCACGCGCTCGCCGATCACTACGCCGGCCAGGCGCAAAAACCGTTCAGCCACATCGTGATCGACGAGGCGCAGGACCTGGGCGTGCCGGAGCTGCGCCTGATGATCGCCGCCGCGCCGGCGGGCGCCGACCGCCTGTTCTTCGCCGGCGACCTGGGCCAGCGCATCTTCCAGCAACCCTTCTCCTGGCGAACGCTGGGCGCCGACGTGCGCGGCCGCTCCAGCACGCTGAAGGTCAACTACCGCACGTCGCACCAGATCCGCGCGGCCGCCGACCGGCTGCTGCCCGGCGCCGTGCGCGATGTCGACGGCCTGGAGGAAGAGCGGCGCGGCACGATCTCGGTCTTCGAGGGACCCGCGCCGCAGGCCGTGCTGGGCGACGACGAGGCCGATGAAGGCGCCCGCGTGGCCGACTTCATCCGCGCCGCGGTCGCCGATGGCGTCGCGCCGGGTCAGATCGGCGTCTTCGTCCGCTCACGCCGCGAACTGCCCCGCGCGCAGCGCGCCGTGGAAGCGGCTGGGCTCGCCTGTGTCGAGCTATCGGAGCGCCCGACCGACGTCGGCGAGCGCGTGGCGATCGGCACGATGCATCTGGCCAAGGGGCTGGAGTTCAAGGTCGTTGCGGTGATGGCCTGCGACGACGAGGTGCTGCCGCTGGCCGAGCGCATCGACGCTGTGGTGGAGGAGAGCGACCTCGACGACGTCTACGAGACCGAGCGCCACCTGCTCTATGTCGCCTGCACCCGGGCCCGCGACCGTCTGCTGGTGAGCGCGGTGAAGCCGGGCTCCGAGTTTCTCCAGGATCTTGGACCCTGAGCATAGGCCGCGAATGCGACGCTTGCCCCCCTTGGGGTAGGTCCGGATGAGCGAACGCGCTTTCGGGTTGAATCTGGGTGTCTATTGAGGTTTCCTGGCGTGAAGCGTGACCGGGGGGTTGTGATCATGCGCTACAGGCTGGTTTCCGCGGTGCTGGCGGCTGTGTTGGCCGCGGGCGCCGCGCATGCGGCGGGTTGCAGCAAGAACTGCGGGACTGCCCCCGCGCCGCGCGCGGCGGTGCGCGCGCCTGCCAATGTTGCTCGGCCCGGCGCTCGGCCCGCCCCGCCGGGAACGGCGCCTCGGAACTTCTCCAACGGCGCCCCGGGCCAGCCCCGAACCTTCTCCAACGGGGGCGCCGGCGCGCCCCGAACCTTTTCCAACGGCGGCGCCGGCGCGCCCCGGAACTTCGCGCCCAACGGGACCGGGTCCACCCGCACCTTCGGCGGCCCGAGGCGCGAGAGCGCTGCCCCCAACGCGGGTTCGGGCGCGCCCCGGCGCTTCGGCGATACGACGCGGCGTTTTGGGCCTGGCGGCGGCGCGGGCCGCGCCCCCAGCCGCGTCACCAACGGACGCACCTTCATGTACCACAACAGGACCATGGCGGCGTTCCGCGGACGCTATGCCTGGCCGCCGGGAAGCCACTACCAGCGCTGGTATGTCGGCGAGGCGTTGCCTTTGATGTTCATCACCGAGCAGTACGTGATCGCTGACTACGTCGATTACGACCTCGATCCGCCGCCGCCGCAGTGCGAGTGGGTCCAGTACGGACCCGACCTGCTTCTCGTCAACGACGACACGGGCGCGATCGAGCAGACAGTCTACGGCGCCATCGACGACAGCGCGGATCAGCCAACCGACGGGCAAGGCGAGTAGGCGCCATGAAGCACCGAATCGGCGTTCTGGCGCTGGCGGCTGGACTCTCGATCTGCATGCCGGCGATCGCCGCCCCGGTCGATGACGCCAACGCCGCTGAGACGGCGCTCGGCCAGGGCGACAATGACACCGCGATCCGACTGTTCACGCGGGCCATCGCCTCCGGCCAACTCAGCGCCGACGATCGGGAATCCGCCTATGCCGAACGCGGCAAGGCCTATTTGGCGAAGGGAAACCTCGCGGCGGCGATATCTGACCTGCGTCACGCCGTCCAAATGAAGCCTGGTGACGCGGACGCTCAGCAGACGCTCGCGGCGGCGCTGGCCCAGCGGGGTCATGGCGGCCAGGCCGGGGCGGCTCCGAACACGCCGCGTCCGCACCGCCCGCAGGACGCGGGCGCGGACGCCAACGCCGGCATGGCGGCGCTGAATGGCGGGCGCTACCACCAGGCCATCGACGACTTCACCCTCGCGCTGGACTCCGGCGGCCTCGGGCAGGACGACAGCGAACTGGCCTACCTCAGCCGCGGCAAGGCCTATGTCCAGGTCGGCGACGCGGCGCGGGCGATCCGCGATTTCGGCGCTGCGCTGCAGATCAACGCCAACGACCAGGACGCCCAGGCCGATCTCGGACAGGCGCTGCTGGCGCTACGCGCGCGCAGCGTCGTGACGCCGATCGACGCCGCCACCTGCACGACGAACTTCTCGTCGACGGGAAGTTGGCTAGCGGGCAAGGTCTACCGCGTCTGGGCGAGCTACCCGACCCTTCCACCGATCGACGCCTTCGCCGGCGCCTACGCCTACCTCTCGGCCAATCAATGGTCGGTAACGCGCATCGACCCGCAGGGCGGAATCATCTCGGCGGAGCTGCCGATCCCCGGCAGTCCGCGAACGATCGGCCTCGAGGTGAAGGTCGATCCCGACGGCGCCGGTAGTAAGACCTCGCTGACCGAGACGGTGGGCGGCATGCTCATAACGATCGACCTGAAGGGAACGATGTGCAGCATGCTGGCCGAGGTGCCCAGGGGCTGACGGCGGGCGCCTCGCGCAAGGCGTCGCGGTGCACGCCGCAGCCTTGACGAAGAGAAGCAGCCCGGCGCTTCATGCAACCGTGGGGGTCGGCGGATGAATGCGTGGCGGTCTGATCGAGCGGCGGGGACGCTCGAATGCCCCGTTTGCGGTCGGCCGACGCCGACGGCGGCGAGCTTCTGCAGCTATTGCTCCACGCGTTTGCGCGTTCCGTCGGGCGCGCCTCAGCTAAGGTCGGGGGATGGCGGCAGGGTGGCCGTGGCGGCCGTCGACGCGGCGATCGAAGGGACGGAAAGCTGGACCTGGGGCAGCGATGGCCGCACGATCTATGTCTTCTACGTCGCCGAACGCGACGTGCTGCGCATCGGCAAGCTCGACCCGCGACGCGCCGCCCCTTTGGACGATCTCGCCGTCGCCGCGCCGACCCGCGAGGTGCGCGGACTGGCGGTGTCCAGGCGCGGCGCCTTCATCGCGCGCGAGTCCGACATCCTGGGCTCGTTCGCCCCCACCGCGATCAACGGCGCCTGGACAAGCAGTCAGACCCGCCTGAGGGGGGCGGAGATTATTGGAATGGCCGGCGTCGGCCACAGTCTGCTGCTCGCCTGCCTGGAGGGCGAAATGCTCACGCTGCGGCGCGGCTCCGGGATCTCCCCTCCGCCGGTGCAGGCGGCCGCGCGCTGGACGTACCCGAGCAAGCCGGGTTGGCTGCGCGTCCTCGCAAGTCCGGAGTCGAACATCGTCTGGCTCTGGGGGTCCGGCGTGCGCGGGCGCGCCGACCTCTCGATCGGGGAGATACTGCTGACGAAGGCGCCCGAGGCGCCGGAGGAGGAGCCCAGCCTGGAAGGCCGGCATACCTCCAGCGCCTGCATCGAGATCCCGCGCCCGAGCGGCTATGTCGGACTCGCGCCGGTCCCGCTGGCGGATGGCCGGTGGGGGGTGATGAACCTGGCCGACGGCGGCGTGGTGCGTCCGTCCGACGACTTGCAAGCCCCTCTGGCGGCGACGACGACCAATGACGGACAGGGCCTGCTGGCCATCTACCCGTCGTTCCTGCTTCACGCCGAACTGATCGACGGACGTCTCAGCGAATGGCGCATGTCGGTCGAGCACGTGGCCAGCGCGGCGCTGACGGCAGGATCTGGCCGCGCCATAATCCTGATCGGCAGCAAGGACAGCACGCTCAGCCTTCTCGAGGTCGATGTCGTGTCCGGGGCGCCCCCGAGCTATCGGTCCCAGACCGAGTTGCGCGCCGGCGCCTTGCAGGGCGGCAGGGCGATGCCGACCATGCCGCCGCTGATCGCGCAGGAGTTGGTCGTCGCGGCGGCGGATGACCGGTTGAGCCTGTGGACCTGTCCGTTCGCCGGGGTGGCCGGGTGACCGGACCGCTTAGGCGCCTCCTCTGCTTCATAGTCGTCGCTCTGGTCCTCGCGTCGGCGCCGCGAAGCCTCGCCTGTTCGGTCATGATCGACACCTCGGGCTCCATGCAAGGCTTCCAGACCTCGCCCCGCTTCGCCAATATCCTGGCTTTGCTTTCGCGCCTGTGCGCCGAACACTACAGCTTCGGGGTAGGCCTCCACGAGGCGACTGGGTCCCTGGACCAATTGTCATTCAAGGACAAGAAGACCGAACTCGGTCCTAGCCTCGACACCTGGTCGAAGTCGTCGAGCGAGCGGCGACTGTACATTCTCACCGACAACATCGCCGACGACGGTTCCGGCCAGGCGGATCCTGGTCAGGCGCAGTTCTACAGCCTGCTGCGGAGCCGGAAACTTGGCGTCGAACGCATCGCCGCCATCCTGATGCGACTTCCGTTCAGCGGCGCGATCTACTCGGCCAACGATCGTCACACGGGCTTTTACCCGAACGGTCCTAGGGCGCTGATGCTCTATGTGCTGCAACGCTCCGGCCCCAGCATCGACCCAAGCTTCGATCCGTCCGCATTGGGACTACCGGCGCAAGACCTGACCGTGCTCCAGTTGGAGCCCTTCGAAGCCGCCGGCGAGGCCCTCGACGCGGTCGTGTCGAGCGATCAGAGAAACGTGTCGCTGGACGACGGCGTGATCACCCTGTCTCGCAAGTCGGCGGGCGACACCTACACCTTTGAACTCCAGGTCCGCGTGCACCCGAGCTCGCGCTGGGATTTCGGCGGCCTGCCGCTGACGGCGACGCTTTTCTTCCCTGCCGAGGGGCCGTTCACGGTCCCTGCCAGCACACCCTGCGATGTGACACCGGCGACGGCCCCGCCGGGCGCGGCCGTTTTCCAGCTGAATGTCCATTGCACGGCCCCCAGCGCCACGTCGTCGGTGCCGGACGCCACGCTCAAGAAGCTCGGCAACCAGAGGGCGGAGCGAGCCGGCAGTCTTGTGGTGCAGGTCATCGCGCGCAGCACGCAGATCAATCTGGGGCCTGGGCTGCGCGCCTGGTCCTTCGACGGCGACGGCGATCGGCTGGCCGAACCAGACCCTGCCGTTCAAGGGTCGATCTATCGTCTGGGCGAGCTCTTGACCGAGATGTCGCCGGCGGACGTGCGCCCGATGGTCATGAGCGCGCCGGTCGTCGAACGGCTCTACTTTTTCGACCCGGCGCCCTTCGTGATCGGCTTCGTCGTCTTGGCGGCATTGGGGGGCCTCCTCGTGGTCGCCGTGGCCCTCGCCGCGCCGCGCATGGTTGAGGTCACTGGCGGCGCGGGCGCGATGATCCGCCGTGAAGTGCGGTTCTTCGCTGCTGTCGACGTGCCATTGGCGGAACGCCGGCGCGCGACCGTCTGGGTGACCCCGGTGGCGCTGTTGGTCCAGGGGCCGGGATCGCGCCCGCATCTGCTTCCGGCGGAAGGGGGCGACTGCGCGCTCGGCAAGAGCGGGCAGCTGACCGTCCGGGTGCGCCGGGCGCAAGCGCGGGCGACATCGCCGCCTCGGCGGCCTCGCAGGGCTCGCGGCCGTCGATAATGGCTGTTAATGTTCAACCCTGGGGAAGGGGACGGCGAAATGCCTGGGCTGTTTGAGACTGACCCGATCGCGCTGGGAATTCTATTCCTCGCGATCCTGCTCGGCGTCTGCGTTTCCGCCTTCGTCTTCTTCGCGACGTTGGAGGAGGGTCTTCGTCGCCGCCGATCGCCCAATCAGGTCAGGCTTGAGGCCGCGGCGTGCGGGGTCATCACGACAGCGGCCATAGGAACCTTCGCGACCTGGGGCCTCCTGATCTTCTTGGGCTTGGTGTTCATCGCGGTTCTCCTGCTGCTTGGCGGCCGCGGTCTTCATCGCTGGTCGGTCGTCGTCATCCTCATCGCCCTTGCGATCGTGGCCGCGGTTCTGCTGACACACCTGCATTCGCCCAGGCATAACGAAACGAGGTCGAACAGCCTCGCAACGTCTCCCTCGCAGACTGGCAGCCTGATCGGGCCCTCGTCGGCGAACGCGCCGCTCGGCGCCTCCAACGCCGCCTCGAACAGCGCCGCCCCGCCGCTCAACCCTTAGCCAGGTCCGCCGAAGGTCCCCTCTCCTTCGCGCGTTCAGGAGCCCTGATCCATGACCTCTCCAGTCCTGTTCCTCGGTCTCGGCGGCACCGGCAAGGACACCCTGATGCACGTGCGCCGGCTGTTCCTGGACAGCTACGGCGGCGACGACATGCCCGAGGATCTGCGACGGCGATATGGGCCGGCGCGCCTGCCGCACATGGCCTACCTCTGCATCGACGCCGACCCCAAGATGGAGGACATCGACGGAAAGGCCTTCGACGAGTTCACCATGATGGCCAAGCTCACGGGGAGCGAGTTCCTCAACGTGGAGCTCGATCCGCACAAGGTGCTCGATCTCTACACGTTTCCAGAGCGCTATCCCGAGTACGCCCGCTGGTTCGACTTCAGTCTCGAGAAGACCGGCATACCGAAGCATGGCTGTGGTCAGACCCGTCCCTGGGGACGTCTGGCCTTCTTCCAGCACTACACGCGCATCCGAGAGCAGTTGCGGACCATCCTGACCGGCCTCAGGGCCGCGGACGTCGGCAAGGACGCCGCGAGGATCGGCGTCAACGACCTGAACACCGCCCGAGTCCAGGTGTTCGTCGTGTTCTCGGTCGCCGGGGGCACCGGCTCCGGCCTTTTCCTGGACACCGCCTTCCTGCTCCAGGATCTCGCACAGGAGCTGGGGATCGTGGTCAACGCCGAAGCGCTGATCCTGTTGCCCGAGGTGTTCAGCAACGATCCGACGCACCGTGTGTTCGCCAACGCCTACGCAGCTTTGATGGAGATTGAGCACTACAATCTCAGGCGGCATGGCGCGGCCGACCTCGACGCCGGCGGGGCCGCCGCGGGCGCCGAAGGCGTCTTCCCGGTGTACTGGCCGGGTCCCGCTCAAAAAGGCGAGACGCCGACGCTGCGCGGCCCGGTCTTCGAACCTGTCTGGCTGATCAGCAACCGTTCCCGGGGCATCGACGGGCAGGGTGGCGGCACCACCTTGCGCCCGGACCACAAGTCCGAGTTGGCGGCCATGATGGCCGAGTGGATGCACCTGCGTGTCTCGCCGAAGCTGCGGCGGCTCGGCGACGACCTCAACCTTCGCGCTTCGAACTACAACGCCGAGCGAATGATCAACCTTGAACGCGTGCCGGTCATCGAACTCGGCGCCACCGAACCGATCGGCGAGGTCGAGCTCAGCTGCCGGTACGGGTCCTTCGGGCTGGCCAAGGTGTTCACGCCGCTGACCGTGGTGCGGCAGATCGCCGGCGACCGCTTGGCCAGCGACATCGTCGGGCGCTGGATCGAACCGAGTGATACCTCGCCGAGCGACAACGAGATGCGCCTGGAGATCCGGCCGAAGGTCTTGCTCCGTATTTCGACGCAGTCCGCCAACGAGCGTCTGCACGAGGACGCGCTCTACGACTACGTCGACAGCGAGGCGAAGGTCGGCGGCGTCAGCGTCGTCCGCGAGGCCATCAACGCGTTCAACGATACGTTCCACCCGAGCATCGCCGATGACGCAGGCGAGGACCTCGGCAAGGTGCTTCGGGACAGGTTCCACGAGTTTCAATGGGGAGCCACCTCGGTCGAGCGCCAAGGGCCAGGTCACCGCGGCGCCTATTCCGAGCGGTTGAGGGCGAGCGCGGTGGCGGTGTTCCAGCGCGTCCGTCAAGGCCTGGACGACATCGTCGGCCAGGCTCTGCGGACCGCGGGACGGCGCCAGCATTTCGCCGAGGAGGCCCTCAGGCGCCTGGCGCTCGAGTTCACCGATCTGGCCGCGCGCGCCGACGCGCGGGCTAACGACGCCGGCAAGGAGGTCGAGGCCCTGGCCGCGGATCAGGATTCGACGCTCGGACACGCGGCGAACACCCGCTCGCGGTTCGTCCTGCGCCGGATCGCCAAGGTCGCGATCGAGGACCAGTCGGATCTCGTGCGCCTCGACTTGGAGGGCCAGATCTGGCGCCACGTCGCCCAGGGCGCGCGCGACATCGTTTCGCTGATCGGCGAAGCCAATCGCGAAGGGGCTTCGATGCAAAGCGCCCTCAAGCGGCTCGAGGTCGATCTACGTAGCCTTGAGCAGCGTCTGAGCGCGCGCGTTACGGGGCTGGAGGGCCGGCATGAGTCGATCCTTAATCAGCAGGTCATCGCGAAGAACCCCGACGCCTACTACCGTGACCAACAGGGCCAACCGGTCGGACCGGAGTTCGTGCGTAGCGCGGAGGCGCGCCTCTACGGCGATCCGTCATTGTTTCAGCCGAACGCCGAGGGCGGCCAGCCGTCGGCCTGGGCCTTGCGCGAACGGTTTCGTGGCTCCCAGCAAGACTCCCTTGTCGAGGCGCTCTCGCAATTCGGCGTCAGGGAGATGTCGCACGTCACGGACAGGGCCGAGGACGTCGCCACTCTGCTCGACTACCAGTTCAGCGGCGCCAACGCCGGCGCCGAGTACGCCAACGGCATCCGGCAATGCGTTCAGAGCGGAACGGCCTGGCTCACGACCCGCGCCCTCCGGCGCGAGGGCGCCTGGGAATCGGCTGTCCACTACTCCGTGGCTCGACCCAATGAGGGCGCAAACGGGATGCAGGCGCTCGCCGCGGTGTTCGACAACACGTTCCGTGAGGCCGGGGCGCATTTCATCGACGGCCCGAGGGACACAATCTACCTGTACCAGGAGGTTGCGGCGTTCCCCCTGACCGTACTGCCGCGAATCCGCGACTACCGCGACAAGGCTTATGTGCAGTACCTGCAGCGGGCGCGAGCCCCCACGTCGGAAGCGCAGGGCGGCGGCGGGGGTCTGCATATCGAGCTCAACGTCGAGCGATATGTCGATCTGGTCGAGCCGACCCGCGAGGAGGCGTCGCGCCGCGGCCAGGCGATACAGCTGTTTATCGAAGCGCTGTTGAAGGGCCGCCTGACCCCGGCGCGTGACCGCTTCGGCCTTGTCCACTACTCCTTGCTGCGGCGCGTCGGCCTAAATAACCGGGCAGACGACCTCGGCCGCTACGACCGAGCGATCCGGCGGCTGATGGATCGGTCGTCGGAGGCGGTGAGGGAGCTGGAGAAGCAGGTGCAAGAGGTCGAGACCGAGTGGAACAAGGCCGAGGACAAGAGGTTTCGGGCCAAGGGCCGCGTTCTTGCAATCCTGGACCGCTATATCAACGAACCGGCGAACAGCCCGATCCAGGGAGAGGAGTGGAAGCGCAACGCGCAGCGTCTCTACGACCGATTTGTGGAACGATGGGGCGCCGGCGCGATTGAAGCCGCCCTGCGAGAGCGGTCGAACATGGCCGAGTGGGCGGTCGTCGCGCCGGGCTTACCGGAGCACCTGACCCCACCCGACCTGCCGCCCGGCGCACCCTAGTCCGACCATGTCCTGCCGTGTCTGCAAGGAGTGGCCGGTAGCCCCGCAAGATCGATTCTGCGGCGGATGCGGCGCGCCAACACTTCGGATCCGGCTGGTGACCGACGGCGAGATCGGCGAGCGCTATCCGGAACTGCTTCTGGATGAGGCGCAGGACGTCGATCTGGCCAACTTCACGTTGGGTTTCGCCACCGGCGGCCCGCAGAGCGCGGCTCTAAGTGAGAACCCGCAGGACGACCTCGAACTGTCGCAGCTCGACGGCGCGTCCGCGTTCGCCCTGATCGACCTTGGGACGAGCGAGGCCGAGGGGTTCGTGGTTTCCGCCAGCATGGTTGGGATCGGCCGCGACGGCGGGCGCATAGTGAGCCCTCCTCTCGCGCGGCTGTGCGTTGGCTCGCGTCGACCGGAACTGCGGCTCGAAACGCCTCTCGTCTCGGCCGACGCCGTCAGCCCGGTCGGCGACATGTTGGGCCCTCGAGGCGCATGGTTGCGAGTCAGGGTGCGCAACGGCACGATGGCGGCGTCGATCGCCTCCGCGGTCCTGCGGCTCGAGCGGACGCCTCACCTCGGCAAGGAGCCGAAATATCCAACACCGGTGGTGCTGCTTCCGGGTGAGACGGGGGTGTTGCAGGCTTGGTTGAGCGAGGCCGACGCCCGCGTGGTCGCCGGGACGCACGGGGAGATCCAGGGTGTCGTCTTCTTCCTCGACGCCGAGACCGACCAGTATGTCTCCTCACAGCCCATCCGGCTGACTCGCCAGGACGTGCTCGACGCCTCGCTGGCGATTCGCCCGCATCTTCCGACGCTCGCAGGCGATGGACGACGGGTCCGGGCGCCGTGGCGCCTGACGAACGACGGCGGTCAGACGTGGAAGCTCACGGGGATGCGGCTTGTGCTGCTGCCGGTTGGCGCGGCGTCCGTCTGTATCGAGGTCGGCGAAGCGGACAACATCGGCGCGCCCTCCTACGAGGCGGTTGCGATCCAACCCGGGCAGGTATGCGAGGGCGAGATCCGTGTGAAGTTGCCGGAACTGCCAGTCGGCCAGGAGATGGATGGGCGGATCGAAGCGTCCGTCGTGGGCGTGGTCGACGGCGCCGCAAGTCTCAGCCAGCCGTTCACGCTCGAAGTCCGGCCGGCGAACCATCCGTTCGTCGGCCGCATCTGCCTCGACTTCGGCACCACCGAATCGGCGGCGTCCGCAGCCACTGGCCGGCGGCCGAGCCATGTCGATGATCGCGTCAAGCCGCCATTCATGGTCGATCTCGGCCGCGTGGGCGTGGACCGCCCCGGGTCAGGCAGCCGGTTCCTTCCGAGCCAGGCCGTTGTCCTGAGGAACGGCGAAATCCTGTTCGGGCAGGATATCCACAATGCGCCGCCGCACCGAGTCCAGCGGACCGTGGAGAATTTCAAGTGGATGCTGAGGAAGCACCCCGAGACCAGCGAGGACCGGCTGGCCAACCAAATCGTCGCGGAATACTTAAGTCGGATCAAATGCTTGATCGAGGAGCACCCTGACATTGCGGGAGTCGTGGGCGCCTCCACGACCGTGCTGGCCACCTGCCCGACCCAATTTCCGCCCAGCATGCGCGCCCGTTTGGCGGAGGCGATGCTCGCCGCGGGCTTTCCCGATCCGCGCACGACAGTCTTCGATCACCGCCACGACGGATCCTCCATTCTGATCGCGGAGTCCTGGTCGCCGCTGCCGTTCGCCCTCTATGACGACCCAGAGCTCTTCGCGTCGCTTGGCGTCGGGCCCGCGCCCAAACGCCAGGCGCTGGCGCTCGAGTCGGGCCAAGTGGGCCACGCCATAGTATTGGATATAGGTGGCGGCAGCGCGGACGTCTCGACCTTGCGTATCGCGCGCTCCAACGACGGGTTCGACATCAGTCAGGTTCACCGGAAGACCAACAAGAAGTTCGTCGGTCGCGCTTTTTCAACCGAGATCGAGGAGAGCTTCCGCGCTTGGTGGCGACAGACGAACCTGGTCGACGCTAGCGTCGACCAGGAGACGCTGGTTCGCAGCTTCCAGTATGCGGACGGCGTTTTCGGAGACAACGTCATCGCCGAAGTGCTCGAAGCCCACTTCGAGCTGCGGCTGAAAGGCGAGGCAGGCCCCGACGAGGACGAGACTGCTCTCCGGCCGCGCTTCATGCCCGAGGGTAGCAATCGTCGGGACAGGCTCAACAGCCACTTCGAGCGGATGAGCCCGCTGCGCCTGGGAGCCGCCGGGCGTGGGGTCGAACTCTCGAAGGAAGCGTTGATCGATTTCTGCAGCCATATTCTGGTCGACTTCACGAAGCGACACCTTTCGTCGCTCGATGGTATCGTCAAGGCTGCGGTCGATAAGGCCACGGAGACGAGCGGACCGGTGTTCCTGATCCCTTCCGGCCGCGGGGCTGCGTACCCGCTGGCGCGGCGCCTGATCATGCAGGCCTGGCGCCGCCACGCGGGCACGGCGTCCCTGTGCGGGCTGGACCCGCTGGAGGCGAAGTCGATCACCAGTTGGGGGGGGCTGTATCTGGCCGATCTGGCCACCGCCGGCGAAAACTTCACCATCGAACTCTCCGACGACCAATGCGTCCTGTTATGGGCTGGCCGCTCGGGATCGAGCGACCATGCGAATCGGTACGACCCCGTCCCGTGGCTGGAGAACCCGCCAAAGAATCGGCGCATCGCGATCGCGCAGCTCTCGAGCCTCAATCGACGGGTCCTGCAAAGGCAGTCGCTGGTGGTCTGCTACGGAGATCCGGACCCTGATCTGGACGAAGCGCCCGATCAATTGGGTGAGGCGCCGATCCCGCCCGCGGCGGTCGACAGGCCCAGCGACCACTGGCTGGTGGTCGAACTGAATCACGACAGCGAGCCGACGCTCGGCCCGATTGTGGTCGCCGCCCACGACAAGGCGAGCGCGATCAACAAGGCTCGCAGGCAACGCAGATAGGCAGGGAGGTCGCCAGATGCGACGCGTCTTCGGAGGGGTGAGCGCCCTGGTCGGCGCCGCGATCTTGGTCGGATCTGCCCTGGCGCTCTTGATCGTGAGTGATCCGACTCCCGGGCCGCAGCGGCCTCAATATCCCACGACATGCAAAGGTTGCCAGCCGGAAGCGCCGAACTCCCAGAGATCGCCTCAGAAGGTGCGCGACGCACTCATCAGCTTGGGGGCCATCTCCCCGACCGATGACGTGCTCGCGCGGGCCCTGTGGCTTGCAGCCGACGCGCTGGCGGGGGCGTTGATCGCGGTGGGCGTCGTGTGGATCATCTCACCGCGCAAGGCAGTCTTAACGGCCACCCCTCAGACTGCCGCCGAGTCACACGACGGATCGCACCCCATGGCCACCCCATCCACGCGAGTCAGCGCTCCGCCGCCTGATCTGGCCGACGAGGTCTCGAACAAGGTCGTCGCGGATCTCGACCCGAAGTTCCAGCAAGTCCTGCATCGGTTGCGCGATCTCGCCGAGCAACTCGGCGACTGGCCGCTCAAGCCGCCGATCGATTCCGAGGCTTACGGCGAGCCGCCCATCGGGTCGGCCGATCTCGAGAGCGATCTCTACGAAACACCAAGCGATGCAAGGTTCACCGACGCGCAGGAGGCGTCCGCGCTCGCCGATGCTTCAGCGCCGACCGATCAGCGCGCGTTGGCGCACCCCGCCGTGGAGCCTGAACAGCCGGCTAGCGAACAACCGGCGAGCCCGATCGCGACGGAGCCGGCGGATGAGCCGTTTGTCGACGACAAAGGCGCGTTGGAAGCCTTCTACAGCCAACTCAACCTTGCCGGCGAGGAACTGCGCAGCCAAGTCCTGGCCCTGGCGGGAAAATATCAGCAGATCAGCCATTCCGGCACCCGCGTGCTGGCGGGTGCGATCACCGCCACCGGTTCGCTCAATGAACGGTTACGGTTCGGTGGAGGCTACAAGCGTGCTTGCCAGCAACTCGCGACAGTCCTCGCCGGGCCAGGCTACGCTTTGGTCTGGCCGATCCGCGGCGCTCCTCTGGAGACCTGGATGGAGCGCGTCGGCGACGAAGGGCCAACCCACACCGTCGCCGCGGTTGTGCGGCCAGGCCTTGCGGGGCCCGGGTCTACGCTGCTGCTGGCGCCTAAAGTCACCACTGCCTGAGCCGGTCTGTTACCTCGCGCTTGCCTAGCCCCGACATTGTCGCCTCTACTATGCGGGGTAGGAGCTGAAGCGCATGCTGGGGATTCTGACCAACCCTTTGGTCGAGTTCGGGCTCGGCCTCGTGATCTCGATCGTCTTCGTCAGCCTGCTTCGCCGCGGACGGGCGATAGACGTGAAGCCCACGATCGAGCCGGAATTCGTGCTGACAGCCCCCCCGAAATCATCCCCACCTCCGTCGACGGCCAAACCCATCCCCGCCTCCCGACCGCAGCCCACGGTCAAGAAGGCCGCGACCGTCGTGCCGGTCACGCCCGCGCCGGCGGAGCCATCCGCCGCCCGCCCCTCGCCACCGCCGCCCCCCCCGCCGGTGACGCAGTCGGAGCGTGCGGAGGCAAGTGACGTCGGGCCGCCCGAGGCGCCTTCGCCGGATGCAGCGCTGACTGCCAACTTCGACCGGCTTCGCGAGGTCGTCGCGCAGGCGCAGTTCAATGTCGAACCAGCGGTTCCAGCACCCGAACCGGCCACAACGGCCGCAGAACCCGACACGGCGCCGAACGTCGAGCCGCCAACGACGGCGGCCGCTGAACTGGCCGCGCCGCCAAGTCCCGCCGATCCGTTCGACAAGGCGTTTCGTGATTGGGTGATCGAGACCACGACGGGTCAGTCTGGGCCACGCGCGCCAGGCCCTATGCTGGTCGCCATCGAGCGGCGCTTGAGCCGGAAGGGCGACGCAACGGCGGTCGCCAAGCTGCAGGCGGGGCTGGATGTAATCGCCAGGCTCGCGCCGACCTGCTTCGAAGACGCCGGCGCCGCATCGCGCCTCCAGGCCCTCGCGGAGTTGGCCGCGCCCGTACCCGCCGTGATTTGGCCGCGCCAAGGCGACGCCTATGACCCAGAGACTCACGCGGCGACAGGTGTCGGCGCCCTGATCGCCAAGGTCAGACGGCCTGGGCTTGACTGGCGGGTCACGGGCGCTGGCGTCTTCAAAGCAGAGGTCGTGCTCGCCGCAGCAGTCAGTGATCCGCCAGGCAATCCCACCGGGTGACAGTTTTGTGTACAGGCGTGATGGAGTCCAGCTGCGTCTCCAGCTGGATCGCTCGGGCGCGCGCGGTCTCCAAAGCAGCGCCATCCCCCTTCGCCGGACAGTCGATGGGGTTCGCCGCGCGGGTCGCCATTAGCGACGAGAAGTCGGTCTCCGCCAAAGTGAACTCGGTCTTGGTGAAAATCGCCCTGCCCGGATTTGCTGCGTCGGGCGCGAACGTCAGGCGGCGCGCCAAGTATGAGTGATCATGCCTGCGTTTGACGTCCTTCAGCACCACGCGCTCAAGCCGACCGTCGACCTCGCCGTAGAACGTGACGTTCTGGCAGTGGCGTGCGCTGTCGTAATCGAAGCGGATCGTGACAGGCTCGGCGGCGGCGGCCGGCGGCTCGATTTTGCAGGTCATTTGGATGTCGCGGGACAGCGGCGATCCAGCGCCTCCCGCCAACGTCGTCTGCAGCAGACCGATTTCCATTGATACGAGGCCCGCCAGCGTGAGCCAGGCGAAGGCGGGCGGGTAGGGCCGGCTGCGCCCGCGCCGCAGGGCCACGCCGACACGCCAGCATCCCGCCGCGACCCCGGCGAAAGCCGCTCCGGCGACGATGCTCTCGACAACAGACTGCGACATGAGGCGATCCGCGACGCTGGCTGCTTAGCTGCCAGCGTCACACCCCTGCCCGGGCTCCGGCGCCGCCGGGCCGTGGTAAAGGCCCGGGGAAGCGAGCAGAGCGTCTTGCGGGTCCCCATCTGGCGCCTCATCCGGCACGGCCGTCGGGATGGGCGCATCTGCCTCCGCCGGCGGGGTCTTTCCCCAACCGAGGTGCTGAGCCGTCATGAAGTCGCGAAAGATGCTGGCTGGCAGAGTCCCGCCATACACCCGATCCATGGGCCTCTGGTCCGGCCGGCCCACCCACACCACGACCACGAACCCGTTGCCATAGCCCGCGAACCACGCATTGCGGAACTCGCTGGTCGTGCCGGTCTTGCCGGCGATCCAGAGGCCGTCCACCGCCGCGCGCCGGCCGGTGGCGCCTTCCGCGGTGACCACCGCGTGCGCCACGCGGTCCATCGATGAAAGCTCGGCTCGCGACAACGTCTGCGACGGCGACGCCGTAACGGGCGGAAGCACGTTGACGCCGTTCCCGTTGATCACCGACTCCACGAACCGCACCGGCCTGACGTAGCCTCCGCTCGCGTAAGGAAGCAGCGCGCGCGCAAGGTCGAGCGGCGTCGCCGACGCCGATAGGGGCCACGCTGCGATGGTGCTAGGCGGCATGACCGTCGGCGGCAACCAGAGCCGCGACACGACACTGGACACACGGGAATAGCCAACCTCGTTGGCGAGACGCGTCGCAACGATGTTCGACGAGTAGGCGAACGCACTCTCCAGGCTGATCCTGCCCTTGGGCTGGTCGTCGTCACGTGGCGACCAGCCGCCGAAGCTGCCGGGCACGTCGTCGCACTCGTCGCTGGGCTCAGCCCCCGCCTCCATGGCCGCCGTGTAGATGAACATTTTCATCACCGAGCCGATTTGGTGAGGCTCGTCGGCGTACCCGTGCCCGCCGTCGTAGGTTGTCGCCGGCACGAACGCCCTCACCGCCCCCGTGCCGTCGAGGGCGACCAGCACCGCCTGGATCGGCTGGTTTCTGCCGATGGCGCGCAACACCGCGGCTTCGGCCGCCTGCTGCGCCTGGTTGTCGAGCGTTGTGTGGACGACCAACTCCGTCTGGCGCTCACTGGCCTGCGCCTTCAGGTTCAACTTCGCCAAGACCCGCTGCACGGTCCACCGCCACAGGGCTGGCGCCGCGGGCTTCTCATAGATCAACGGGCGCTCGGCCATGGCCGCATCGAGCTGCTCGTCGGAGGGCGGCGACACGCCGTTGATCACCGGCGCATTGTGCATCTTGCGCAGCACGTCCTGCATGCGCTGCAGTGAGATGTCGTAATGAAAATGCGGATTGTAGGCGCCCGTGGCGTTGGCGGCGCCGACGATCATCGCCGCCTCGGCGAGCGTGACGTTCCTGACATCCTTTCCGAAGTAGTACTGGGCGGCGTCCTTCACGCCGTACACGCCATCCGCGTACGGGATCACCGTCATGTAGGCCTGAAGGACCTCCAGCTTGGTGAACTCCTTCTCCACCTTCACGGCCATCAGGCCTTCGCGCAGTTTGTCCAGGATCGAGCGCCGGCCGTGTTCGCTCTCCGGGAACCAGTACATATGCACCAACTGCTGGGTGATCGTGGAGCCGCCCTCCAGCCGGCCGCCTCCGAGATCCGCGAGCACCGCGCGGGCGATGCCGATGAAGTCGACCCCCTTGTGTTCGTAGAAGCGCCGGTCCTCCGTCGCCACGAACGCCTGTCGGACGACGTCCGGCACGTCCTGCGGCTGCAGGAATGGACCCGGCCGCTTTCCAGCCACCTCCATCGGGCTCTGGTCGTCGTAGAGCAACACCACGGTGCCGTCGCCCCTGAGAGCGTAGAGGTCGTTGGGATTGGGCAGGGAACTCCACATCTGGCCCATCGTCAGCGCCGCGATCAAGCACAGGCCACCCAGCCCGATGCCGACCCATATCCAAGGCGACTCCCACCACGCCCGCGCACCCTTAACTGGCGACGGACGCTCCGTCAGGCGCTGGGGCGTGCTGCTTCCCTGACTGAAGGGCCACCGCCGCAGCCAATCATCCCAGGGCGGCGGCCGCGTGCGCCTGACGGTCGTGGGCTCGCCGCGCGGCACATGAGTCCGGCTGGCCGGTTTTGCCGGATTCCAGCGGAAGACATCGAGAAAGTCATCGAGGAGGCTGCCGCGGCCGTTGCGCGAAGCTCTCCCGGGCCGCAGCGACGCGCGCCGCCCCGCACGCGACGGTCGCCTAGACGCCACGCGAACGACCTCGCGCCGACAACCTTGCCCTCCCCGATCAGCAGCCCTCTGTATCGAAGCTGCGCCCTGTGCGGCCGACCCTCTGTTCAGCGGCGTAAGACGTCAAGGCCGGAGGGACGGCACGCGACAAAATTGCAGCGCTCGCAGCACAGTTGAGATAGATTAGGGTGTTGGGACGGAGTTCGACATGGTCGACGCTATCAACACCTTGGGGCGTTCCGCAGGATCACGCGGCGACGGCGGCTCCCGGCGGGCGATGCTGATCTGCGGGCTGCTCGTCGGAGTGTGCGTGACGGCGCACGGCGCCGCCCGCCTGCTGTTCCAACCGGCGACGCCTCAACCTCAGCCGCCGGCTGCGCAGCAGGTCAGTCAGAACGCGCCGTTGCTGTCCACCGACTCTAGCGCGGTCAAGCCGAAAGGTGTGGCAGGGGCCGCGCCGCGGGCGCAGGCGCCTGAGCCGGGGGCCGCGATGGCGGCGCCCGACCCGTCCGTGGCCACGGAGAGTAATCCGAGCTATGCCACTGCGTCGCCGCAGGCCAGCGAGCCGACGACGCAAGCCGAGCCGCGAGACACCTATGCCGCGGCGTCGACGAGCGAGAGTCCCAGTCGTCTGACGCTGGCGGGCCCGGCGCCCGCGCCACAACCCGTCGCGCCAGCCGTCCAGGCGCCTTACATCGCCCCCGCGCAGCCGGCCGCAGCCCCACCCACTCAGGCCGCCGGCTTCCCAGGCTCGCCCGCGCCGGCCATGACGCAGGTCCGGCACTACCAGCTCCGCAACGGCGTCTTAACCGTCTGGACCGACTCGAACGGAGTCACGCACAGCCACTTGGATCCGCGCGGCCCGACGACGGCCGCGACCACCCCACCTGCGACGCGCACCTTCTACATGCAGCGAGCTTTCACGGTACGGGCGAACGCCGGTTTGGTCGTCGGCAGCCCATAGCGACGACACCTCCAGCAACGATCCCTACGAATGGCGCTGCGCTTTCTTGTGGCGGCCACGCAGGAGCCTGCGAGGCGCGAATATTGCGCCCTCGTCGTTGCGGGCAGGCGACGCGGCCTCTCACGATGTTGTGATTGAACATGCTGAGGGTACGGGCGAGCCGCGCCGGGTCGTGTTGCGAGTTGGTCCATCCGAGAACCAAGGCGAAGGGCGTCGACTGCCCCTGCCAGGGCAACCACCTGATTGCACTCCGGCTTCCGCCTGCCTGAACGTGAAAATCGAACCGGCTCGTTTCCTCGGTCCGAATTATCGCCCTGACCTAATCTTGGCGCATCTCGCCAAGATTGATCCGCATGACAACGAACTTGGGCTTCCCGTCGGACGGACAGCGCAAGTTGAAAAGCGAATGATGGGCCTGCTGGAGTTCAGCGTGGCCGTTCGTGTCGTCGGCGATCATCTCAATCTGTGGAAGGAAGTCAGTCGTTTTAGCCTCTCAAAGAGGAAAGTCAGCCCACCTACGCTTTGCTAACGGATTTCCACAACTCAATCTGACGCCGACGTTGGGTCGACGACACCTCCGCGCGCGCCCCCCGTTAACCAACCCCTAAAGCCCCCCGGCGCAAACGTTGCCTTGTGAGTGCGCGTGCGATCCGGTTCAATGCGCGCGCCGAAACAGGAGAAACGTTCCATGTTGCGCACCCTCGTTTTCGCCACCTTGCTCGCCGTGACGCTCGGCGGGTCGGCCATGGCGGGCCCGTGGCATCACTGCCATTGGCATCACCATCACCACCATCACTGCTGGTAGGACGCGTCTGGCCGCGCTTCGCGGCCGGGTCTTTCGAAGCCCTCGGCGGTC
>Ga0302314_10004095_pt1 | contig 26862 bp, 20 predicted proteins | sample III_Palsa_N2_3_FD_200533 | JGI IMG/M metagenome (GOLD analysis project Ga0302314, IMG submission 200533) | Peat permafrost microbial communities from Stordalen Mire near Abisko, Sweden - III_Palsa_N2_3 | ecosystem: Environmental > Terrestrial > Soil > Palsa > Peat permafrost | place: Sweden...
GGCCAACCACTTTATCAACTGGCAGCAGGATCCGCACGGCAACTGGCTGGCGCGGCTGGTGTTTCCGGAGCGGACCACCGAGCTGGAGATCGCCGTCGACCTGACCGCCGAGATGTCGGTGATCAATCCGTTCGACTTTTTCGTCGAGCCCTACGCCGAAGTCCTGCCCTTCGCCTATCCCGACGACCTGATGCTCGACCTGGCCGCCTATCGCGATGTCGACGAGGACGGGCCGCTGCTGCGGTCCTTCGTCGGCAAGCTGAAGCCTAACGGCAAGCGCACCGTCGACTTCCTGGTCGGGCTGAACGCCGAGGTCCAGCAGGCGGTCCGCTATGTGGTGCGGATGGAGGCCGGGGTGCAGACGCCGGACGAGACGCTGATGCTCGGCTCCGGCTCCTGCCGCGACGGCGCCTGGCTCTTGGTGCAGATCGCCCGCAAGCTTGGCCTGCCGGCGCGGTTCGTGTCCGGCTACCTGATCCAGCTGAAGGCGGACATCGACCCAATCCAGGGGCCGATCGGCGCCCAGACCGACTTCACCGACCTGCACGCCTGGGCCGAAATCTACCTGCCGGGGGCCGGCTGGATCGGCTTCGACGTCACATCCGGCCTGCTCTGCGGCGAGGGCCACCTGCCGCTGGCCGCCTCACCCCACTATCGCTCCTCCGCGCCGATTACCGGCGCCGTCACGGGCGCCGCCGCCCAGGCCAGCCATTTCGACTTCTCGATGTCGGTGACGCGGCTGGTCGATCCGATCCGCATCACCAAGCCCTTCCAGGACCCGGAATGGGAGGCGCTGGACCGGCTGGGCGACCGGATCGAGCAGGACCTGCAGGGCCAGGACGTGCGCCTGACCCTGGGCGGCGAGCCGACCTTTGTCTCCATCGACGATTTCGAGGCGGCCGAGTGGAACACCGCCGCGTCCGGCCCGACCAAGCCGGCGATGTCGCTCGAGCTGATTCAACGTCTGCGCACCCGGTTTGGCGAGGGCGGGCTGCTGCATTTCGGCCAGGGCAAATGGTATCCGGGCGAGCCCCTGCCCCGCTGGGCGCTGGGATTGTTCTGGCGCAAGGACGGCCGGCCGGTCTGGCGGGGCGCGGACCCTGAAGGTGAGCCGAAGGCCACATCGGATGACGCCCTGGCGCTGCTGACACGGCTGGCCCCCAGGCTCGGCATCGATCCGGACTACATCCTGCCAGCTCGGGAAGATCCGCTGCACTGGATCAAGTCCGAGGCCGATCTACCTGACAATGTTGAGATTGATGACGCGGCGCTGGACGACGCCGCGGCGCGGACGGGCCTGGCCAAGGCCATGACTGGCGGGTTGTCAAAGCCGGTTGGCTATGTGCTGCCGATCCGCCGGCCGCTGACCAAGGCCGAGGGCGACGACTGGTTGAGCGAGGCCTGGCGGTTCAAGCGCGGAAACCTGTTCCTCGCGCCGGGCGACTCTCCTGTTGGCCTGCGCCTGCCACTGGCCTCGCTGCCGGAATTGAAGCCGAAGGACTATCCCTACATCACACCCGTCGACCCCTACGAGGATCGCGGGGCCCTGCCCAACTACGAGGCCATCCTGCGGGTGAAGGCCTTGGGCGGCGCGGCGACGCCTAGGAAAAAGACCGCGAAATCCCCCCCGGTGCGCACGGCGCTGACGGCCGAGGCGCGGGAAGGCTTCGTCTACATCTTCATGCCGCCGGTCGCGCGGCTGGAGGACTATCTCGAGCTGATCGCGCAGCTTGAGGCCGCCGCCGAAGGCCTGCCGCTGCGGATCGAGGGCTATACGCCGCCGGACGACGTTCGCCTGGGCGTGCTCAAGGTGACGCCGGATCCCGGCGTCATCGAGGTCAACGTCCAGCCAGCCGCCACCTGGCGGGAGTCGGTGGAGATCACCACGGGGGTCTATGACGACGCCCGCGCCATTCGCCTGGGCGCCGACAAGTTCATGATCGACGGCCGCCACACCGGCACCGGCGGCGGCGCGCATGTGGTCGTGGGCGGTTCGAGCCCGGCCAACTCGCCCTTCCTGCGCCGGCCGGACGTGTTGAAGAGCCTGCTGCTCTACTGGCAGCGTCATCCGGCCCTGTCCTACCTGTTCTCCGGCCTGTTCGTCGGGCCGACCAGTCAAGCGCCCAGGATCGACGAGGCGCGCCACGACAGCCTCTATGAGCTGGATATCGCCCTGGGCATGATCTCGCCGCCGGGTGTTGGCGAAACGCCCGCGCCCTGGCTGATCGACCGGCTGCTGCGCAATCTGCTGGTCGATGTGGCGGGCAACACCCACCGGACCGAGATCTGTATCGACAAGCTCTATTCCCCCGATGGCTCCGCCGGCCGGCTTGGTTTGCTCGAGTTCCGCGGCTTCGAGATGCCGCCAGATGCGCGCATGAGCCTGGCGCAGCAGCTGATCCTGCGCGGGCTTATCGCCTGGTTCTGGCGCGACCCGCAGGCCGGCCGCACCGTGCGTTGGGGCACGGCGCTGCACGATCGATTCATGCTGCCGCAATTCGTCTGGGCCGACTTCCTGGAGGTAATCCAGGACTTGAATCACGCCGGATATGCCTTTGATCCACAATGGTATCAGGCCCAGTACGAGTTCCGTTTTCCGGCTCATGGCCAGGTCCGCTATGGCGGCGTTGGCCTGGAGCTGCGGCATGCGCTGGAGCCTTGGCACGTCATGGGCGAAGAGAGCACGGGCGGCGGAACGGTGCGGTTCGTCGATTCCTCGGTCGAACGGCTGCAGGTCCTGGCGAGCGGGTTCAATTCCGAACACCACGCCATCACCTGCAATGGCCGCGTCCTGCCGATGGCGCCCACGGGCGTGTCAATGGAGGCGGTGGCCGGGCTTCGCTACAAGGCCTGGAAGCTGCCCAGCGGCCTTCACCCGACCCTGCCGGTGAATGCGCCTCTGACATTCGACATCGTCGATCGCTGGAACAGCCGGTCGCTCGGCGGCTGCGTCTACCACGTCGCCCACCCGGGCGGCCGCAACTATGATACCTTCCCCGTCAATTCCTATGAGGCGCAGGCGCGTCGCCAGGCGCGGTTCGAAGAACATGGGCATAGTCCGGGCGTGATGACGCTTTCTCCAGAAGAGGCCTCGCCGGAGTTTCCGCTGACGCTGGACCTGCGGACGCCGCATGGCTGACCGGTCGGCGACGGCGCGGCGACGCGAGGACCTGGACGCGGAGGCGGCGGCGCGTCTGAGCGGCTGGTTGCGCGGCTATCGTACTGTTCAGGGCATTCCCGACGAGCTGTTCGACGCCATGGGCAGGCCACGCGACCATTGGATGCAGTTCCTCGGCGACTTCGCCGAATATCCCGAGGGCGAGTTCGACAGCCGCTTCAGCCTGGCCACCCGGCACATTCGCGACACCGGCGTCACCTACCGGGTCTATGGCGAGGAGACCGAGCGAAGCTGGCCGCTGAACCCGCTGCCGCTGCTGCTCTCAGAAAGCGACTGGACCCAGATCGCCGCCGGGGTCGAGCAACGCGCCAACCTGATGGAAGCGGTGCTGCAGGACCTCTATGGCGACGCCAACCTGCTGGCCGAGGGCGCCCTGCCCGCCGCCGCGGTGACCGGCAGCCCGGAGTTCTTGAGGGCCATGCGCGGGATCAAGCCGCCAGGTGGCCGACACCTTCAGATTTACGCCGCCGACCTCGGCCGGGGCCCGGACGGGCGCTGGTGGGTGCTGGACGATCGCGCCCAGGCGCCATCGGGCGCCGGCTATGCGCTGGAAAACCGGCTGGTGCTCGCGCGGGCCTATCCCAACCTCTACAACGCCATGAACGTCGAGCGGCTGGCGCCCTTCTTCGACGGCTTGCGCCGGGGCTTGGCTTCGGCGGCGGGACGGACCGACCCGCGCATCTGCCTGATGACTCCGGGGCCGTTCAGCGAGACCTATTTCGAACAGGCGCATCTGGCGCGCTATCTCGGCTTCCTGCTGGTCGAAGGCGACGATCTGGTCGTGCGCGACGGCCGCGTCTACATCCGCACCATCGCCGGCCTGAAACGCGCCGACGTGCTGTGGCGCCGGGTCGACGCCGACTTCATCGATCCGCTTGAACTGAACGCCTCGTCGCACCTTGGCGTGCCTGGCCTGGTGGAGGCTATCCGTGGCGGCGAGGTCGCGGTGCTGAACATGCCGGGGTCCGGCGTCTTGGAGTCCAAGGCGCTTTTGGGTTTCCTGCCAAAGCTTTGTCGCAGGTTGCTAGATGAAGACCTGAAGATGCCGAATGTCGCCACCTGGTGGTGCGGCCAGCAGCAGGAACGGGATCTGGTGCGGTCCCGGTTCGACAGCTTGGCCATCGCACCGGCCTTCGACGGCATGGGGCCGGACGGCGTCTCGACCCGAGCCCGGGTGATCGGCGATCTGTCCGCCGCCGAGCAGGCCGCCTTCATGCAGCGGTTCGAGGATCGGCCAGGAGACTTCGTCGGCCAGGAAGTGGTCCGCCTGTCCACCACCCCGGTCCTGCACGAGGGCCGGCTCGAGGCCGCGCCCTTCGTCCTGCGGGTCTATGCGACGGCGACGCCGGAAGGGATGAAGATCATGCCCGGCGGCTTCTGCCGCACCTCCGACATGCCCGATGTGCGCGCCATTTCCATGGGCGACCACGCCCGTTCGGCCGACGTCTGGGTGCTCTCGGAAGCGCCGGTGGAGCGGGTCAGTCTGATGGCCAACCGCGACGATGTCACCGTCCGCCGCATCCTTGGCCATCTGCCGAGCCGGGCTGCAGACAACCTGTTCTGGCTGGGCCGCTATCTCGAGCGCGCCGAGGCCACCTTGCGGCTGGCCCGCAGCCTCTGCACCAGCCTGATGGATTCCGATGCGGCCCTGCACAGCACCGGCGAGACGCTCGGCAAGCTACAGGACCTGCTGGTCGGCTGGGATGCGCTGGACGCGGAGTCGGGCGACCTGCGCGCCGTCGAGGCTGCGCGCAAGACCTTGCTCGACCGCGATGCGGCAGGCTCGGTGATCCGGCTCGTCCGCGCCTCCCGCCGCACTGCCTCCAGCATGCGGGAACGGCTTTCGCCGGACTTCTGGACCCTGCTGGTCAATCTGGAAAACCGCCTCATGGAGCCGGCTAAGGACCCCTTGTCCGAGGCCGGCGTACTGCAACAGGTGGAGACGGCGCTGCAGATTCTCGCCGCCCTGTCGGGTCTGGCGCAGGAGAATATGAACCGGGGCGTCGGCTGGCGTTTCCTGGACATGGGCCGGCGCATCGAGCGCGGCGTCAACACCTGCCGCTTGGCGCGCGCCCTTGCGGATGAGGACGCCACCCTCGACGACCTCGATCTGCTGCTCGACCTCGCCGACAGCCAGATCACCTATCGCGCGCGCTATCTGGTCGGCCTGGCCCTGCGGCCAGTAAGAGACATGGTGATGCTCGATCCCTTCAACACCCGCTCGGCGGCCTTCCAGGTCATGGCCCTGAAGGATCATCTGGCCGCCCTGCCCTCGCTGCTGGACGATGGTATTCTGGAGCCGCCCAATCGCATCGTCCTGCCGCTGGCGACGCGGCTGGAAACGGCGGATGCCGGCGACTTCGGCGTCGACGACATGCGCGAGGTCGAGAGCACCTTGGCGACGCTCTCGGGCGCGATCGCCGACCGCTATTTCCTGCAGGGCGCCAATGCGGTGCCGACGGCCAAGCTGGCGGCGCTGGCGTGATCTATACCGTCCGTCACCGCACCACCTACAGCTACGACTCCACCCTGACCTTCGCTCGCTGCGTCCTGCGCCTGACGCCGCAATCCAACGACGTGCAGACGCTGTTTGAGAGCGACATCGTCGTTTCGCCGCCGCCGACGCAGCGCTCCAACCGGATCGGGCCGTTCGGTGAGGAAACCGTCTTCGTCACCATCGAAGAGCCCCACGATGAACTGGTGATCGAATCCCATTCCAGGGTCGAGGTGCATCCGCCCAAGTCCGACCAGAACGCTCCGGGCCCGGCCTGGGAGACCGTCCGCGCGGAAAGCTTCAAGACTGGCGATATCGGCGCGCAGAGCCCGGCGTCCTTTATCTATCCCACGGCCCGCACGCCGGTCCTGGCTGAGATCACCGCCTACGCTCACGAGAGTTTTGCAGCCGGCGCCGCCATTGTCGCCGCGACCGACGCCCTGATGCGGCGTATCCACGACGAATTCGCCTACGACCCCACGGCCACGGATGTGACCACGCCGATCGGCGAAGCGTTCGCGGCCAGGGCTGGGGTCTGTCAGGACTTCGCCCACATCATGATCGCCGCCGTTCGCGGTCTCGGCCTGCCCGCCGCCTATGTCAGCGGCTATCTGCGCACCATTCCGCCGCCGGGAAAGCCGCGCCTGGCCGGGGCGGACGCGACCCACGCCTGGGTGGCGGTGTGGTGCGGCGCCGAGCTGGGTTGGGTCGGGTTCGATCCCACCAATGCGATCCGCTCCGGCGAGGATCACATCACCCTGGCGGTCGGCCGCGACTACGGCGACGTGGCGCCGGTGGACTGCATCATGTTGTCCGCCGGCGAGCAGACCCTCAAGGTCGAGGTCGATGTCGTGCCCGATGGCGAGCCCATGCCGACCGTGGTCCATCCGCTGTTCCCGGACACGGCCCTAGTCTGATGGCGAACATCCTGGCCTGCCACGCCCACCCGGACGATATCGAGACCCTGGCGGCGGGGACCCTGGCCCTGCTCGCCAGCCTGGGACATCGGATCAGCATCGTCACCGCGACCGGTGGCGATTGCGGCTCCGAGCAGCACTCGCTCGAAGAGACCTCCCGGATCCGCCGGGCCGAGGCGGCCAAGGCCGCGGACCTTATCGGCGCCCACTATCGTTGCGCCGGCCTGCCTGACCTCAGCGTCTTCAACGACGATCCCTCACGCCGCCGCATGACCGAGATGATCCGTTGGTCTGGCGCCGACATCGTTCTGGCGCCGTCGCCGGTAGACTATCATCCAGACCATGAGGCGGTGAGCCTGCTGGTGCGCGACGCCTGTTTCGCCTCCACCGTTCCCAACTATGTGACCGGCGAGGCCGCGCCCCTGGCGGCCATCCCGCACCTTTACTGGATCGATCCCATCGGTGGTCGCGACCGCGACGGCGAACGCATCCAGCCGGACTTCGGCGTCGACATCACGCCGTGGATCGAGATCAAGAGCCAGATGCTGCTCTGTCATGAGAGCCAGCATGCCTGGGTCGCCAAACAGCACGGCGAGGCCGACTATCTGGAGTCCATGCGCGGCTTCTCCGGCCGCCAGGGCCGGACGTTCGGGACCGCGTTCGCCGAGGGCTTCCGGCAGTATCGGAATACGCCATATCCTCGCACGCCCAAGCTTCAGGCGCTGTTGAGTGACGCAGCGAAAGACTGGCCGGCGCCGGCCGCATCGGTCTAGGAAGCATCCCAACAACCAAACGGGAGCGACACGGCGATGGTGATTTCACTCTACGACCTGACGGTCCCCACCTACCAACAGACCTTGGCCGGCCTCGCTGGCGTGCTGGATCGGGGACTCTCCCACTTCCAGGACAACAACATCGATCCCAACGCGATCGTCGAAGAGCGCCTCTTCAGCGACATGCTGCCGTTCAAGTTTCAGGTCTGGGCGGTGGCCCATCATTCGATCGACGTCATCGAGGGGCTGAAGACGGGCCGCTTTGGGCAACCGTCAGCCATGGGCGACCTGGACTACGCCGGGCTGCAGAAGGTGATCTCCGACACCCGCGAAGCCCTCGCCAAACTCACGCCAGAGGCGGTCAACCGCTTCGAGGGCGCGGAAATCGTGTTCGAGATCGGGAATTTCAAACTGCCCTTCGTGGCGGAACAGTTCGTCCTCTCCTTCTCCCTGCCCAACTTCCATTTCCACGCCACAACGGCTTACGACATGCTGCGCATGAAGGGCGTACCGCTGGGCAAGCGGGACTATATGGGCCCGATGCGGCTGAAGGCTTAGGGGGGCCTAATTCCTCCTCCGTAGGAGGAGGGGGACCATGCGGAGCATGGTGGAGGAGGCCTGGCCGCTACTGAGGCGGCAAAGCTTTCTTCTTCCGCGTCAGCGTCGTCTCTTCTAGAGCGCCTGGCCTGTGGCTGCGAGAATGGTCGCCAGCACGTCCTCCATCGCCTTGAGCACGTCCCGCGCCGCAATGCGCAGGGTCCTAACGCCCTGCTCCTCAAGCCATTGATCACGCCGTTCGTCTCGGGCGGGTCGGTCCGCAACGTCGTGGCTATAGCCATCGACTTCGACAGCCAGCTTGGCGGAGTCACAGTAGAAATCGAGAATGTAGTCGCCAATCGGGTGCTGACGACGAAAGCGTAGCCCGGCCAACTGATCGCGTTGAAGCCGCTTCCAGAGCAGGACTTCCGGCAAGTCCATCTTGCGGCGAAGCCGCTTGGCGCGGTCTCGAGTAATAGTGGGCGCTTCCATCAGAGAACTTTAACGTGGCGCCGATGGAAGGGCGAGAAGGTCTGCGCCGCCTCAGTAGCGGCCAGGCCTCCTCGACCGCTTCGCGGTCCCCCTCCTCCTACGGAGGAGGAATGGGCTACAAACCCTTGTTCGGGTTGATCAGATACTTCTCGCCGGTGGCCTTTTTGTTGTAGCGGGCGATCACGTCCGGCTTCAGCACGTCGGCCAGGGAGATTTCCGCCGTGTAGTGGCTGGCGAAGGTGGTCTTCAGCTCGGCCGCGACGCGGGCGCGCAACTCGGCGGCCTTGGCCGCGCCGACCTTGATCAGGAAGGGCGTCAGCAGGAAGCCGCCCAGGCCCCAGGACATGCCGAAGGCGCGGTTCAGTTCGGTCGGGCCGGTATCCAGGCCGCCGTAGATGTAGACCTGCTTGTAGGTGGTCGAGCCATAGCGGCTGTAGCTGGTCGCCGTCTTGTTGGCCGCGATCTCCATGCCGGTGAGGAGCTGGCCGGCCAGCTTGCCGCCGCCGATGGCGTCGAACGCCAGGGTCGCTCCGGTGGCGACCAGGGCCTCGACCAGCTGTTCCATGAAGTTGGGTGACGAGGTGTCGACCACGTATTTGGCGCCGAGGTCGGTGAGGATTTTCGCCTGCTCGTCGCTGCGGACGATGTTCACCAGATCAACGCCGTCCTTGATGCAAATCTTGTTGAGCATCTGGCCGAGGTTCGAGGCGGCGGCCGTATGCACCAGGGCCTTGTGGCCCTCCATACGCATGGTCTCGACCATGGCCAGGGCGGTGAGCGGATTGACGAAGCAGGAGGCCGCGTCGGCCGGCGTCGCGTCCGCGCCGACGACCAGGCAGTCCTGCACCCGCACGGTGCGGTACTGGCCGTACATGGCGCCACCGAGCACGCCGACGGTCTTGCCGAGCAGGGCCTGGGCTTCGGCGGACGAGCCGGCCTTGACCACCACGCCCCCGCCTTCGTTGCCCACGGGCAGCGATTGGTCGACCCGCGCGGCCATGGCGCGCATGAATTGCGGCGGGACCGGCGCGGTCAGAACGCCATTGGACAGAACAGCGCGGCTGAGGTCCGCAGGGCCGAGCAACAGACCAAGGTCGGAGGGGTTGAGCGGCGAGGCGTCGATGCGAACCACCACCTCGTTTTCGCCGGGTTCGGGGGTCGGGACCTTGACCAGCGACAGTTCCAACTCGCCGCTCGACTTCACGATCGACCGCAGCTGCAGGCCTTCGGCTTCAACACTCATAGACGTTCTCCCCAATTTAAATGATCGTTTGAATTCTGACCGTGATGTCGGGGCTTACCTTGGCCGATGCAAGAGCGCCATCGTTCGATTCATGGCGCGAACCGCGGCATGCCTCTCCCTTCGGGAGAGGTGTTCGGCTGTTACCCCACTGTCTCCACCGCCTCATCGAACCGCGCCCACATCGGGCGGCAGTCGATCATGACGCCTTCGTCCATCGACTGATCGATCGCCATCACTGTCAGGCCGGCGACCAGACTGTCGTGCGGCGTCACCGGGAAGCGGGCGCCCTCCTCCAGCGTCGCCTTCAGGTCCAGGGCCATGGCCTGGTCGGCGCCGTTGTGGTTGTCGTCGGTCAGGTTGCCGAACTCGATCTTCTCGGGCCGGCCCTTGTCCATGGTCCCGCGGAATAGCAGCCGGTTGCGGACCAGGTCGGCCAGCAGGGTCCCGTCCGTGCCGGCGATGTACCAGCGGCGCTCCTGTAGCGAGACATGGCTGTTGGCGTGGAAGGAGAGCCGGATCTGGTTCTCGTATTCGACGATGGCGACCTGGTGGTCGGTGACGTCCATGTCGGAGTGGAAGGCGTCGTTGGCGCCGCTCCAGCCGGCGTCGCGCAGGGCATAGGCCGGCGAGCCATCGGAATATTGGGTCGGCGGATTGACGCGACCTTCATGGAAGATGCGCCGGCCGCCGAAGCTGGCCACCTTGGCAGGGCGCGCGCCCGCGAGCCGGCCGAAGATATCGAAGTCGTGGCAGACCTTGTCGAGCAGGTAGGAGCCGCCCCACTCCTGCTTGCGCCGCCAGTTGCGGGCCAGGTAGCCGCCATGTTCGGGATGCAGGTGTTCGGTGGCGTCGATGGAGATGACCTCGCCCAAGGCGCCTGCGTCGATCCGGCCGATCACCTCGCGCACGATCGGCATGGAGCGCATGACCAGGCCCACGAACAGCGGCGGCGTCGTCTTCTGCGCCAGCCTGCGGGCTAGCGACAGGGTCTCGTCCTCCGTCCGCACGATGGGTTTTTCGGTGAAGATCGGGCACCCGGCCTCGAAGGCCATGGTGAGATGTTCGAGATGGAGATGATTGGGAGAGGCGATCATCAGCAGATCGAACGGCCCGCGCCGCAGCAGGTCGGGAACATTGGCGCAGGACGCGCCCATCGGTATGCCGAACTCGGCCATGATCGGCTCACCGACCGGCGCGGGATCGACATAGCCCACGACATCGAAACTCCAGCCGACCTCCTTCATCGCGCCGAGCACGTGGGCGATACGCTGGCCAAGGCCGATCACGCCGATGCGGTGGTGTTTCATGCGTCCTCCCGTTGTCGGCGCTGACCTTAGAGCGGGTTGGGTGGTCGGGGAATCTCAAACCATCAAGCCTGTCTCTTCACAGAGACCGAAGCGCCAACCCAAATTCCTCATCCCGAGGCCCGCTCTGACGGGCCCCGAAGCACGCAGCGGCGGCCCATCGCGTCCTTCGAGGCTCGGTTTCGCCTCGCACCTCAGGATGAGGAACAGAGGCGGGTCTGTATACGCCCTACTCGAATCGACCCGCCGGCAAATCCCCGCAACCCCTTGCCGCAACGGCCTTCAGGGGTTTTTCGCCGTGGATGAACGGCGGTAACTCAGCTACAATTGTACCCAAGCAAAGAACGGGGAGACGAACAGATGGCCGACGGCGAAGCCCTCAATTCCGAAGATGTCGCGAGCGCGGCGCCCGCCGAACAAGGCCCCGAGGCGGGCTTGGGATTCGACCCCGACGCCCTCCGAGCCAAGTACCGCGCCGAACGCGACAAGCGGCTGCGCCAGGACGGCAATGAGCAGTACCAGGAGATCAGGGGCGAGTTCGCCCACTATCTCGACGATCCCTATGTCGAGCCGGGCTTTACCCGCGCGCCCCTAACCGACGAGGTTGAGGTGGTGGTGATCGGCGGCGGCTTTGGCGGACTGCTCGCGGGCGCGCGGCTGCGCGAGGCCGGCGTCAAGGACGTCCGCATGATCGAGAAGGGCGGAGACTTCGGCGGCACCTGGTACTGGAACCGCTATCCGGGCGCGGCCTGCGATATCGAAAGCTACGTCTACCTGCCGCTGCTGGAAGAGCTCGGCTATGTGCCGGTGGAGAAATACACCCGCGCGCCGGAAATCCTGAAGCACAGCCGCGCCATCGGCGAGCATTTCCACCTCTATGACGACGTCTGTTTCCAGACCGAGGTCACGGAGGTTCGCTGGGATGAAACCATTTCCCGCTGGATCATCCATACCAATCGCGGCGACGCCATGAAGGCGCGCTACATGGTCATGGCCAATGGCCCGCTGCACCGGCCGAAGCTGCCGGGCATTCCGGGGGTGGAGACCTTCAAGCGCCATTCCTTCCACACCAGCCGCTGGGATTATGGCTATACCGGCGGCGATCCGACCGGGAACCTGACGGGCCTTGCCGGCAAGCGGGTCGGCGTCATCGGCACCGGCGCCACCGCTGTGCAGTGCGTGCCCCATGTGGGCGCGGCTGCCGAGGCGCTCTACGTCTTCCAACGCACCCCCTCCTCCATTGACGTTCGCAACAACAAGCCGACCGACCCTGAGTGGGCGCAAAGCCTGGAGCCGGGCTGGCAGCAAAAGCGGATGGATAATTTCAACGTCCTGGTTTCCGGCGGTTGGCAGGACGAAGACCTGGTCAACGACGGCTGGACCGACATCATCCGCAACCTCGGCATGATCGCCGCGCAGCGGAAGGGACAAAGCGCCGACGCCGCGCCACATGACCCGATGGTCCTGCTCGAACTGGCCGACTTCAAGAAGATGGAGCAGATTCGCGCCCGGGTGGATTCCGTGGTCAAGGATGCCGAGACCGCCGAGGCGCTGAAGCCCTACTATCGGCAGTTCTGCAAGCGCCCCTGCTTCCACGATGACTATCTGGACGCCTTCAACCTGCCGGGCGTGAAACTGATCGATACGGGCGGCAAGGGCGTCGAGCGGATCACCGAAACCGGCGTGGTGGTGAATGGGGTGGAGTACGAGCTCGACTGCCTGATCTACGCCACCGGCTTCGAGGTTGGCACGGACTACTCGCGCCGGGCTGGTTATGAGATTCATGGCCGGGGCGGTTTGACCCTTTCGAAGAAGTGGTCGGAAGGCGTGTCGACCCTGCACGGCATGCACAGCCGCGACTTCCCCAACTGCTTCCTGGTCAGCAACGCCCAGTCCGGCTTCACCGCCAACTATCCGCACATGTTGAACGAGCAGGCCAAACACCTGGCCTATGTGATCGCCGAGGCCACGGCGCGGCAGGCCAAGACGGTGGAGACCACGCCCGAGGCCGAGGCCGAATGGGTGGAGACCATCATGAAGCTGGCGATCATGCGCCAGAAGTTCGCCGAGGAATGCACCCCCGGCTACTACAACAACGAAGGCCAGCCCGCCGCCGCGGCGGTCCGCAACGGCCCCTATGGCGCCGGGTCGATCGCCTTCATCAAGGTGCTGGAAGACTGGCGGGCCGAGGGCGAGCTCAAGGGGCTGGAGATCAACTAGGGTTGGCAAGAATTCCTTCTCCCGCAAAGAAGGATTAGGACGCCGCTCGCCGCCCCCGCTCGCTCACGCCCTGCTCGCTCATCTCGTCGCGCCAGCGCTGCATCAGCACCGCGCGGCGGCCGGGGTAGCGGTCGTCCATGAAGGCCGCCTGCACCACCCGGTCGGTGCGGAAGTTGCGAAAGCCCTCGCGCAACTCGCACCAGCCGGCGATCAGGCGCACGCTCTCGAAATAGCCCACCGCGATCGGCCAGATGGTCCGTTCGGTCAGGGCTCCGGCCTCATCGGAATAGCGCAGGCCGATCTTCTGTTGGGTGCGGATCGCCTCGCGCACCTTCATCATGTCGATGGCGTCAGCTTGAGGCGCCGGCCTGGGCGGGGTCATCAGGCCCGGCTCCAGCAGGAAGGGCCGCAGGTGGTCGGGGATTACGGCGCCGATCTTGGCGACCAGATCGCGGGCGGCGCGGGACAGGGCCGGATCGGCTCGGTCGATCACCAGCCGCGCGCCCAGCACCGCCGCCTCGATCTCATCCGGTGTCAGCATCAGCGGCGGCATGTCGAAGCTGCGGTCGAGCACATAGCCCATGCCAGCTTCGCCCTGGATCGGCACACGCTGGGCCAGCAGTTCAGCCACATCGCGATAGACGGTGCGCTTGGATGTCTCCAGCTCCCGCGCCATGGCGTCGGCCGTCACCGGCCCGCGCGCGCCACGCAGGATCTGGATGATCTGAAAAAGCCGCTCCGCCCGCCGCATAATCCGCCCTCGCCGGCCACCCTTGCCGCCCATTGTCAGCATGATGGCGGCAGTGGCTCCGCAATGCAAACGCGCGCCGTTGCAACGCGCCCGACATTTACTCAGCGGAGCTTCGTGTTATCCCAGCGGCGAAGTTAAGGAGCGCGCCATGACCCGTCGTCCGATCCTGCTCGCCGCCGCCATCGCGCTCGGCGCGTTTTGCCAGACCAGCGCCGGCGCCCAGGCGCCCGCGACCGGCGATCCCACCAAGGGTCAGGCGATCTTCGATGGCAACTGCGGCACCTGCCACACCGCCGCCCAGACCAGCCCCGACTCGACCACCTTGTCCCTGTTCGGCATCGTCGGGCGCAAGTCCGGCTCCATCGCCGATTTCAGCTATTCACCGGCGATGCAGAACGCCGGGATCATCTGGTCGCGGGAAAAGCTGAACACCTATATCGAAAACCCGCCCGCTGTCGTGCCGGGCAACATCATGTATTTCCCAGGCCTGCCCGACCCGGGGCAGAGGGCCGACCTGATCGCCTATCTGTCGACGCTGAAATAGGCTTGCCATCACGCGCCCAGCCTGTCACAGGCGCGTCACATAAGAATGGTCCACAACCCCCGGCGTGGCTTGGCCTTTTGGCCGACATGCCGCCAACCGCCGCGTAAAACACTGACCCACTCCGAAGCGCCGCTCGTGGCGCCGTGACCGTGTAACAGCGGGCGTGGCGGCCGGGCGGCTGACCCAAGAGCCGCCCATGACGTTCCTCCCGCCGGACCGCATGAACGCTGGCCTGTTGATCCGCTATGCGCGGCGCAGGTTCGCGCCCAACCGTGCCGACATCATCGCCCTGTTCCTGATCGCCGGCGGCGCCGTGCTGGTCACCCAGGCGGCGCGCACCATGGGCCAGTCGCTGACCGGCCTGAACATGGCGCCGGTGACGCTGGATCCGGCCAAGCTGCCCATGTATGCGGCGCTAACCACCCTGCGCATGTTCGCCGCCCTCGCCTGCTCGCTGCTCTTTACCTTCGTGGTGGCGACCCTGGCGGCCAAGAGCAAGAAGGCCGAGCTGGTGATCATCCCGGCGCTGGACATTCTCCAGTCCGTGCCGGTGCTTGGCTTCCTGACCTTCACCGTCACCTTCTTCATGGGCCTGTTTCCGGGCAGCGAAGCCGGGGTCGAATGCGCGGCCATCTTCGCCATCTTCACGGCCCAGGCCTGGAACATGGCCTTTAGCTTCTACCAGTCGCTGAAGACCCTGCCGCCGGATCTGGACGAGGCGGCGCGCCAGTTCGGCCTGACGCCCTGGCAGAGGTTCTGGAAACTCGAGCTGCCCTTCGCCACGCCAGCGCTGGTCTGGAACACCATGATGTCGATGTCGGGCAGCTGGTTCTTCATCGTCGCATCGGAAGCCATCACCGTCGGCAAGACCACGGTGGCCCTGCCTGGCATCGGCGCCTGGCTGGCCGTCGCCAACGATCGCGGCGATGGCTGGGCGGTGCTCTGGGCGGTGCTGACCATGGGCGTGGTCATCGTGCTGTACGACCAGCTGCTGTTTCGCCCGATCGTCGCCTGGGCCGACAAGTTCCGCATCGAACAGACCGCCTCGCAGGACCCGCCACAGTCGTGGTTCTACGATCTCATCCAGCGGATGCGGCTCTTGCCGCGCCTGGTCCAGCCGGTGAGCGTGGTGCTCAATCGCCTGCCGGCGCCGCGGACGCCCAACATCCGCTTGCCGGAAATCCGCAATCCGCACCTGGCGCGCGGCCTGGACTGGCTCTGGCTGGCGGCCGTCATCGTGCTAGCGCTCTGGGGCGGCTGGGCGGTGGTGACCTTTGTCAGCCACACCCTGACGGTCCACGACGCGGTCCAGGTGCTGGGCCTGGGCGGCCTGACGCTGGCCCGCGTGCTGATCCTGATCGTCATCGCCAGCATCATCTGGGTGCCGATCGGAGTCTGGATCGGCCTGCGTCCGATCTGGGCCGAGCGGATTCAGCCGGTGGCGCAGTTCTTCGCCGCCTTCCCGGCCAATGTCCTCTTCCCCGCCGTCGTCGGCGTGATCGTGGCCCTGCACGCCGACCCCAACATCTGGCTGTCGCCCCTGATGATCCTCGGCACCCAGTGGTACATTCTGTTCAATGTCATCGCCGGCGCGGCGGCCATTCCGAACGACCTGAAGGAAGCGGCCTCCATGTTCAAGGTCCGCTCGTGGCAGTGGTGGCGGACGGTCGCCCTGCCCGGCATCTTTCCCTACTATATCACCGGCGCCCTGACCGCGTCGGGCGGCTCATGGAACGCCAGCATCGTCGCCGAGGTGGTCAATTGGCGTCACCAGAACATCGAGGCGGCGGGTCTGGGCTCCTACATCGCCGACGCCACCGCCGCGGGGGACTATCCCAAGGTGGCGCTGGGCATAGCGGTGATGTCGATCTTCGTCATTCTGTTGAACCGTACGCTGTGGCGGCCGCTCTATGGCTTCGCCGCGCGCCGCCTGCATCTCTGAGACAAGGGGAGCTTAGATGAGCACCACAATCGCGCCCCCCGCCGAGGCCAATCTGGTCGAGGTCCGCAATGTGCGTCACGTCTATGGCAAGGGTGGCGGCGGCGCCGGCCTGCTGGTGCTCGATGATGTCGACCTGACCCTGCGGCCGAATGAGATTGTCGGCCTGCTGGGGCGGTCGGGTTCGGGCAAGTCCACCCTGTTGCGCACCATCTCCGGCCTGATCCGGCCCACCAGTGGGACGGTGAAGGTCCAGGACATGCCGGGCGACGACACCGCCCATGGCGTGGCCATGGTATTCCAGAGCTTCGCCCTGTTTCCCTGGCTGACCGTGCAGCAGAATGTGGAGCTGGGCCTGGAGGCGCGCGGCGTGTCCCCGGACGAACGGCGCAGCCGCTCCTTGGCCGCCATCGACCTGATCGGTCTCGACGGGTTTGAGAACGCCTATCCGAAAGAACTGTCCGGCGGCATGCGCCAGCGGGTGGGTCTGGCCCGCGCCCTGGTGGTGCAGCCCTCGATCCTGCTCATGGACGAGCCCTTCTCCGCCCTCGATGTCCTGACCGCCGAGACGCTGCGCACCGACCTTCTGGACCTCTGGGTCGAAGGCCGGATGCCGATCCGCTCGATCCTGATGGTCACCCATAATATCGAGGAGGCGGTGCTGATGTGCGACCGCATCCTGGTGTTCTCATCCAACCCCGGCCGGGTCATCGCCGAGATCAAGGTTGATCTCCCGCAGCCGCGCAAACGTCTCGACCCGGCGTTCCGCGCTCTGGTTGATGACATCTACGCCCGCATGACCGCGCGCACGGGCCGTGAGACGGCGCGGGACGGCGCCTTTCCGGGACTTGGCCTGGGCATGGCGCTGCCGGTCATCTCCACCAACACCCTGGCCGGCATGATCGAGGCCCTCGCCGCTTCGCCTAATGACGGCAAGGCGGAGCTGCCCGTGCTCGCCAATGAGCTGAACCTGGAAGCCGACGAGCTGCTGCCCATCGCCGAAACCCTTCAGTTGATGCGGTTCGCCGAAATCGAAGGACGTATGATCCGCCTCACCCCGGCCGGTCGCCGGTACGCGGAAGCGGAGGTTGACGCGCGCAAACAGCTTTTCGCCCAGCAGCTGCTCGCCTACGTCCCCCTCGCCGCCCACATCCGTCGCGTCCTCGACGATCGCGCCTCACGCCAGGCGCCGGCGAGCCGGTTCCGGAACGAACTCGAAGACTTCATGTCGGAGGACTACGCCGAAGAAACCCTGGACGCGGTCATCACCTGGGGCCGCTACGCCGAGGTGTTCGCCTTCCACGACGACAACGACCGGTTTAGCCTGGATGACCCGGGCTGACGCTGCTGTCGCTCGGCATCATCGAAAAGAGTAACGCAACGTTAGTGCTCCTGCGGCATACCGTTACGTAATAACGATATCGACTAGACGGCTGGGCCAGTCTTCAGGTTGCGGGAAAACTGAGATGTTGCGGTTTATACAACAGTTTGTGCGAGACGAATCCGGCGCTACGGCGATCGAATACGGTCTGATCATTGCGTTGGTATCAGTGGTGGTAATTACTGCCGTTTCAACTCTTGGAAAACATCTCAACAATGCTTTCGGCAAGATCAACACCGGTTTGGCCAACGTCTAGCCGCCACGCCTGACCGCTCCGGAACGCCGGTCGGAGCGCTCCGTGATCAGGCTGACTTGTGAGCATGTCCGGCGTGGTCGCCGGCATTGTCGTTGGCGCACCAACGGCAACGGCCGCGCACCTCAAGCGTTACGCCCGTCATCGCGAACCCATTTGCGTCCGCCACGATCTTGATCGGTCCGGTCTCCGGATCGAATTCCTCGGCCGAGCCGCAGCAATCGCAAATCAAGAAGGCCGCCGTATGCACCGCCGCATGACCATCGCAGGCGATGAAGGCGTTGATGCCGGCGATTCGGTGGACCAGCCCCGCGCCTTCCAGAAACTCCAGGGCGCGGTAAACCGTCGGCGGTTTCGCCGGTGCGCCACCCTCGTCAAAGCTGGCCATCAAATCATAGGCCTTTACGGGGGCGGCGGCATTGAGCAAAAGCTCCAGCACGCGGGCGCGCGAAGCGGTCCAACGCTCGCCTCTCGCGCGGCAATGCTGCTCCGCCTTGGTCAGAGCATCGTGCACCGCTCCGGGTTCGCTGGGTCGTGCCGGCAAATGGCCGCAATGGGTTTCCATAGGGATTTTTTGCGGCGGTTTGGCGAGAACCGCAACACCCTTCTTGCGTCGCGCCGTGTTAACGTATAACGCGCCGCCTCCGATTCACAGTCTGGGGATATGATGAGAGCCAGAGTTTTCCTGCTTGGCGCCGCAAGCGCCGGCGCTTTGGCGATCGCGTCGGCGGCCTGTGCGGCGCCTCCGGAGGCATCGAATCAGACCACGGTCGGCGAAATCGTGGTCACGGCGCGCAAACTTGATACCGCCCGCGACACCATTCAGCCGCAGACCGGCGCATCGACCTACGCCATCACCAACCAGGCCATCCAGGCCATGCCCGCCGGCGACAACGCCGGCCTGAACCAGGTGGTGCTGCAGGCGCCGGGCGTGGCGCAGGACAGCTATGGCCAGCTGCATATCCGGGGCGAGCACAACGGCGTTCAATATCGGATCAACGGCGTCATCCTGCCCGAAGGCCTGTCCGTGTTCGGTCAGGCCTTGAGCCCCAGGTTGGCGGATCGGGTGACGCTGATCACCGGCGCCCTGCCCGCCCAATACGGCCTGCGCACCGCCGGGATCATCGATATCTCCACCAAGAGCGGCGTGCAGAGCGGCGGATCGGTGTCGCTCTATGGCGGCAGTCATGGCGAGATCGAACCGAGCATCGAGTATGCCGGTCACGCCGGCGACACCAATCTGTTCGTCTCCGGCAGCTATCTGTCCGATCAGCTGGGGATCGAGTCGCCAGACGGAAAATCAACCCCGCTGCACGACCGCACCAGCCAGTTTCAGGGCTTCGCCTATCTGGACAGGATTATCGACCCCGACAGCCGGGTTTCCCTGGTGCTGGGCACATCCGACGAGCGGTTCCAGATTCCCGATCTGTCCGGGCAACAGCCCAGTCTGACTTTTGGCCCCAATGCCAACTCAGCACTCAATCCGCCGCTGACCGTCAACGGCCAGACCACCTATCCCAGCGCCGATTTGAACGAGAGCCAGACCGAGGTCACCCACTATGGCGCGGTCAGCTACCTGCACACGACCGAGAGGTTGACCACCCAGGTCTCCCTGTTCGGCCGCTATTCGGAGCTGAAATTCACCCCCGATGTCGACGGCGATCTGCTCTACGACGGCCTGGCCCAGTCCGCCGACAAGACCGATGTGGCCGGCGGCCTGCAGGCCGAGGGCGCCTATCACCTGAACGACGCCCACACCGTTCGCGGCGGGGTCATCATCGAGGTCGATCGATCGACCAGCAACACCACGTCCGACGTCATTGCGCTGGACCCAGTCACTGGACTGCAGACAACCGACATCCCGACTCCGATCGTCGAGAACTCTGCCCAGACCGCCGCGACCTACAGCGTCTACCTGCAGGACGAGTGGACGGTCGTGAAGGGACTGACGCTGAACTATGGCCTGCGGTTCGACCAGTTCGACGGCTATCGGGATGAGAACCAGCTCAGCCCGCGGGTGAACCTGGTCTGGATTCCGATCCAGGGCACAACGGTTCATGCCGGCTATTCGCGCTACTTCTCGCCGCCGCCCTTCGAGCTGGTGGGAGGCGAGACGGTCAGCAAGTTCCAGAACACCACGGCCGCGCCGCTGAGCACGGCGGACACCACCCCCTATTCCGAACGCGCCAACTACTATGACGTCGGCGTCGAGCAGCGGGTGAACCAAGCCCTGACCGTCGGGATCGACAGCTATTACAAGACCTCGACCAACATGGTCGACGAGGGCCAGTTCGGCGCCCCGATCATCCTGACCCCGTTCAACTACGCCGAGGGGCGCCAGTATGGCGTCGAGCTGAGCTCAAGCCTCAATATCGGCAGCTTCACCGCCTATGCGAACGGCGCCTGGTCGCAGGCGCAAGGCAGGGACATCGTCTCGAGCCAGTTCAACTTCGCCCCCCAAGAGCTGGCCTATATCGCCGACCACTACATCTACCTGGATCACAATCAGACCTATTCGGCTTCCATGGGCGCCTCGTACCGCTGCGGCGACAGCCGGGTCAGCGGCGATCTGATCTATGGCAGCGGCCTGCGCGCCGACCTGCCGCTGAGCGGTGGCGGCGATATTCCCAATGGCCGGGCGCTGGCGCCCTATACCCAGGTCAACCTGTCCGCCTCGCATAAGTTCGCTGCCGCGCCGGGCGGTCCGATCGAGATCCGGGTCGATCTGATCAACGCCTTTAACGACCGGTACGAGATTCGCGATGGCACCGGCGTCGGTGTCGGCGCGCCGCAATACGGTGCTCGCCGGGGCCTGTTCGCTGGCTTCACGAAGGATTTCTAGGCGGGGTTCTCGGCATCAATCCAGGTCCGTTCGCTCGCCCCTGTGGCGAGGGTCCATTGGACTCGAACGGAAGAAGTCTTGGCGTGATGACGCCGCCTGAGTTCCTTTGATTAGCTTTCGCGCTCAATGGGCCCTCGCCACAAGGGCGAGGGAACGGCGGGAGTTTGGAAACTCGCTGAACCCAAGCCGCTTTAAGCGGGGTTTTCCGCTTCTCGCGGCGCCAGCTCGCCGTTCTTGGACAGCAGCAGCGCCAACCAACGCGTCCCGTCAAACTCCGCGGCGATAGCCATCACCATGACCGTGAGCGGGGTCGACAAGAGCGCCCCGGGCAGGCCCAGCATGGCGCCCCAGAAGCCCAGGGCGAGCAGGATGAAGACGGGGTCGAGGTTCAGCCGGTCGCTCTGCAGCTTGGGCAGGATGACGCTCTCGATGATGAAGCTGACCCCGCCCAGGGCCACCACCAGGATGATGGCCTGCAACGGCGTATCGAACTGCGCCAGCGCCAGCAGCGCGGGCAGCACCACGCCGCCGATCCCGCCGACGATTGGCACATAGGCGGTCATGAAGATGATCAGGGCCAGGAAGACCGGATTGCCCAGGCCGACCAGGGACATGATGATCCAGCCGGTGATCGCCACCGAGACGGCCTTGAAGGTCTGGATGCCGATGTAGGTTTCGGTGGCGTCCCGCACGCGCCCAAAAATACGCGCGGCGTAGTCGCCACCGCCTTGGGCGAAGATGCGGGTGGCCTTTTGCCCGAAGGCCTGTCGCGAGGCGAGCAGGAAGCCCAGGTAGATCATCACCGTGCCGGCCTCGACCAGGATGCGGCGGGCGACGCCGAACAGATGCCCCACCTTCCCGGTCATGTCCTCGCCATGGAAGAACTCATGGACGGTTATGGGCGGCAGCTGCAGCGCGCCGGTGACCTGGCCGAGCAGCGCGTCGATCTTCGGCTGTAGCGTCAGCAGCTGGGAACCGAAATCGCGGGCATAGTGGGCGCAGATGCCGACGACGGCGGCGAAGCCGCCAATGGTGATCACGGCGCCGGCGACCGAGCGTAGCCAGTCCGGCAGGAAGGGCAGCCGCCGCGCGGCGGTGCGCGACAGGCCGTCGATCAGCAGCAGCAGGAAGATGGCGATCACCAAGGGCGTAATGATGCCCTGAAAGAATTTCACCGCCGCGCCGCCGGCGACGACGGCCAGGAAGACGCAGGCGTTGCGCAAGGCGACCGAATTCGACGTCGCCCTTGGCGCGGCGACGGGCGCCGGGGTCGGTTTGAAAGGCAGTTTCAAAGGGATCGGGTCCGATTCAGGCGCGCAACTTGGAGACATGGCGCCATGGCGCGCCAAGTTCCAGCGCCACGCCAAAGGCCGCGAACATCAGCCCCATCGTTGCACCGCCAGCCCAATGGGGAATGTCCGGCCAGGTGAGCGGAACGGATACGCCAAACACCAAGGCCGCGAGGCCGCCGAGCACCATGGCGATCCTCGCGCCGACGGAATGCGCGTACCTCTGCATGCCGAAGAGAGCCTCCGCCACGCCCAGGATTATGAATCCAGCGCAGATCGCCAAGCCCAACGGAATGACGCCGAGGAGGACGTGAAACACCAGGTGCACGCCCAGCGCCAGGGCGACCAGCGACCATACGAAGGCGATAAGACGCCCCGACGGCGTGCGGTCGAGCATCAGCCACGTCAGGCCGATCACGCCGGCCAGCAACAAGGTCCAGCCCAGCGTCGCTTCCGCGAACAAGGGCGCAACCGCGGAGGCCAATGCCAACACGACCAGGAAAGCGCCATAAAGCCGATCAGCCCGCTTTGCAGGTTCGGTGGGAACGTCGTCTATACTCTCACTCACGCGGCTTCCTCGTCGTGCGGTCTTGACCCTGAAGGTGGGCTTCAATCCGTCTCATATCAATGCCAGTGAAGGCGCGATCTCTGGAGAGAAATGCTTGGAAGGGTTAGAGGGGGCCGTGGTTGGGTCGGGTCCGATCCTGGTGGACGCGCGCGGGCATCGGTGTCCCGTCCCCAGCCTGCGCCTGCGCCGCGCCCTTGAAGCCTGTCCGGATGGCGGCGAGATCGAACTGCTGGCCGACGACCCGCTGGCCCGCATCGACGTTCCACACCTGATCAACAGCCTTGGCTATAAACTCGAATCTTCTTTGCAGGACGGCCCAGTGCTGAGCTTCAGGGTCCGGAAGGTGTCTTCACCGAGTTCAGCCACCTGAGCCCTTTCAAGGTGATGTAGGGCGTCAAGTCCGCCTGTTCGAGCTCCGTCGCCATGGCCGCGCCGAAGAACAGGGCGTTCACGGTCCAGGACAGCCAGATCAGCATTACCACGACCGCGGCGATCGACCCGTAGGTGGCGCCAAAATGGGCGAACCCCTTGACGTAGAAGGCGCTGGCCCAGGACGCCGCCAGGGAGACGACCGCCGCTGTCAGGCCGCCGATGATCGAGGCCGCCCAGGGCACCGGCCGGGTCGACATGGCGTAGCGATAGATCAGGGTCAGGCCCAGGCTCAGCCCGATAAGCGCCCAGGTCCATTCGCTGTAGAACCAGGACACGCCCCGCAAGGGGTACATATGCATGGTCGAGGCCATCAGCCGCACCGCCAGGAACACCGCCGACAGAACGCTCATCATGATCAGGGCGGCGAGCAGGGTCGTGAAGGCCAGGACATTGATCTGCACGAAGCTGTGGGTGGTCGGCCCGTCCTCATCGTCATGAATGAAGGACAGGCCCGCGATCAGCGCCTTGATCCCGCGATGGGCGGCGTAAAGACCGACCAGCACGGCGAATCCGCTCTGCAGCGAGACCGCTTGGGGCGGCGCGTGAGCCAGCAAGATCAGCTGGCTTTGGAAGAGCTGCTGGGCGTTGGCGGGGAGGATCTGCGCGAAGGCGTCCGCCTGGGCCGTGGCCTGTTCCGGAGTCAGCAACAGGCTGTAGACGCCGATGGAGATGGCGAGCGCCGGAAACACCGCCAGCAGGGCGAAGAACGACACCCCGCCGGTATAGAGCATGACGTCGCGGCCCCACAGCCTGCGGATGGCGCGGCCAATCAATCGCAGCCCACCGACGAACCAGTGGGCCGGATTGTAATTTATGATTGGAATCCAACGCTGCGGCATGGTCTCGACATAACGGCTTGCCCGTCAGTGTCGATGGCAAATGTGGCGATTAGTGTCGCACCGTCGACGACGCCTTAAAGCGCGCCGACGGCTTTCAGATTTTCGATATCAGCGGCCGCAAAGCCCCAGTCGGCAAAGGCTTCTTCATTGTGGGCGCCGACCACGGGCGGCGGCGCCTGGATGGCGCCGGGGGTGGCGGAGAAGCGGGGCGCCGGCGCCGGCTGGGTCACGCCCTCAACCTCGACAAAGGTCTGGCGCGCGGCGTTGTGGGCGTGCCCGGCGGTCTCGGTGAGGTCCAGGACGGGGGCGAAACAGACGTCGGTTGCGTCCATGATCTCGCACCATTCGTCGCGGCTCTTGGTCTTGATCACCTCGGCCAGCTTGGCCTTCAGCGCCGGCCATTCGGCCTTGTTCATCTGCTGCTGGAAGGCGGGATCGGTGATGCCGGTCTTCTCCAGCAGCAGGGCGTAGAACTGCGGCTCGATGGAGCCGATGGAGACCCACTTGCCGTCGCTGCACTGGTAGGTGTCGTAGAAGTGGGCGCCGCCATCGAGCATGTTATCGCGGCGATTGTCGCTCCACATGCCCGAGGCCTTGAAGCCGTAGAACATGGCCATCAGCGAGGCGGCGCCGTCGCTCATGGCGCAGTCGATCACCTGTCCCTGCCCGCTCGCCCGGGCATGGATAACCCCGGCCAGGATGCCGAACGCCAGATAGAGGGCGCCGCCGCCGAAATCGCCGACCAGGTTCAGCGGCGGGATCGGCTTGTCGCCTAAGCCAATGGCGTGCAGGGCGCCGGAGATGGCGATGTAGTTCATGTCGTGGCCGGCGGCGTTGGCGTAGGGCCCGGTCTGGCCCCAACCGGTCATGCGGCCATAGACGATCTTGGGGTTGCGCTTCAGCACCACGTCCGGCCCCAGGCCAAGCCGCTCCATGACGCCGGGACGAAAGCCTTCGAACAGCACGTCCGCCGTCTCGACCAGTTTCAGACAGGCTTCGATCGAGGCGGGGTTCTTCAAATCGAGCGCCACCGAGCGCCTGCCCCGGCTGGTGACGTCGAATTTTGAGCCGCCCCGGCCGCCCTTGCGGTCGATCCGCACGACGTCCGCGCCGAGGTCGGACAGCAGCATGCCGCAAAACGGCCCTGGCCCGATGCCGGCGAATTCGATCACCTTCAGTCCATTCAGCGGGCCTTGCGCCATAGCGTGATCCTCAAAGCGGCGCCGCGACATTGCGCGGCTTCTCGGGCGATGCGGCTCTGATATGCTGCCGCGGCGAGTCTGGCGTAAGCTAGCGGGCTCGTGGGCGCTCGGAAACGGCGCCCCGACGTCAACTGGGGCGTCAAGTTCGAAGGGAATTTAGTGGCCATCCACGCGCGCGTGCTTATCGTCGCCAAGGAAGACGCGATCGCCGGCCCCCTGGCCGAGGGTCTGGATCGGCTTGGCTGGCGCACGATCACCGCGCGGGGCCCCTACGCCGCCACGACCGCCCTCGGCGACATGCAGATCGAAGCGGCCATCATCGATGCGACCGCCAGCGTCGAAGAGGCGGTCATTCTGGCCAAACGCTTGCGCGCCTCCTGTGCGCCGCGCCGCCTGCCAATCATCGCCGTGGGCGACTTTCCCGAGCCGCCCGCGGGCGGACCGTTCGACCTCACCATCGCCCCGCCGCTGCACCCGGCCCAGGCCGCTCTGCGGCTCGAATCCCTGACGCGGATGACCATCGCCGAGGAAGAATACGAGCTGCGGCTGGAGACTTTCGCCGAACACGGGCGGCGGCTGGACCTGCCTCAGGAGGCGGAGGGCCCCTTCCGCATCTTGGCGGTGGGCGAGCCCGCGCCGCAGTTCCTGGCCCTGTCCAATGCGCTCGCCGCGAGCGGCGCGGACGCCACGGGCGCCTTCACCGCCTACACCGCCTTCGACTATCTGCACGAGCGCGCGTTCGACGCCGTGGTGTTGTGGGCGGGCGCCAATCAGGCGGAGGCGCTATCGATCGCCGCCGGCATGCGGCGCAACACCCGCCTCTATCACATCCCCGCCATGCTCTACCTGCAGAGCCCGGCGGAGATCGGCTTGGCGGAAGCCTTCCATCGCGGCGTGTCCGATCTGGCGTCGCCAGAAACCCCGCCGGCGGAAACCGCGCGGCGGGTCATTGAACTGGCCCGCGCCTATCGTCGCCAGACCGCCATCCGCCAGGCGCTGGAGAAGGCGCGCAGCTCGGGGCTGATGGATGTCGCCACGGGCCTGTTCACCCGCGACCTGTTCGCCGCCCACCTGGCGCGGCTGGTGCAGTCGGCTCGCCTGCGCAATCGGCCCCTGTCGCTGTGCGTGCTACGCATCGCCGAGCGTCCAGAGACCACCGTCGCCAGGGCGGGCGGCTGGCTTGACCGCGCCATCCCGCAGATCGGCTCCATGCTCGGCCGCCTGGTCCGGGCGGAGGACACCGTCGCGCGCCTAGGCCCGGAAGTTTTCGCGCTCGCCCTGCCCTCGACGCCGCAATCCGCCGGACGCGCCGCCGCCGAGCGGATCGCCGCGGTGATCGGTTGCACCGCCTTCGAGGCCGGCGAGAAGCGCCCGGCCTTCGTGGTTGATTTCGATATCGGCGTCGCCGAGGTTGAGGCGGGCGAACCGGCGGCCCACGCGCTGGAGCGGGCGGCAAGCCGGGCCCAGCAGCTCAAGGCTAGCTGAAACAGTCGACCGGGGGAAAACCATGGACAGCCAAACCGCGCAGATTCTGCCCTATCTCGTACCCCTGCTGGTCATCGCCTTCATCGTGCGGCGCAACCTGCGCCCGCGCCAGCTGCGCGTGGAGCGGCTGTGGGTGATGCCGGTGATCCTGTTTGTGATCATCGCGGCGAGCTTCGAAA
>Ga0302314_10004096_pt1 | contig 26854 bp, 19 predicted proteins | sample III_Palsa_N2_3_FD_200533 | JGI IMG/M metagenome (GOLD analysis project Ga0302314, IMG submission 200533) | Peat permafrost microbial communities from Stordalen Mire near Abisko, Sweden - III_Palsa_N2_3 | ecosystem: Environmental > Terrestrial > Soil > Palsa > Peat permafrost | place: Sweden...
GTGCGCCTGGCTCACCGCGAGGCGGTGACCGCTGCGCTCTCCGAGTTAGAGCTTTACACCCAGGCGCGGATCGGAGGCAACAGCCCCGGAGAGCAGACCGGGCGGTTGATCGCGGCCAAGTTCGAGCATGACACCGCCCGCCCGGTGGACGGCTATGCCGCTCCCCAGCTCCACACCCATGCCGTTATCTTCAACGTCACTTCACGGGAGGACGGCTCTACTCGTGCCCTTCAGGAGCGGGCGTTCTTTGAGAGCCAGGGCTACGCGACGGCGGTGTACCAATCGCACTTGATGTACAAGCTACGCGAGCTTGGCTATGAGCTGGAGCGCGGGCGTTCTGGCGCCCCCGAAATCAAAGGCTACTCGCAGGAATACCTTGATGCGTCCAGCCCGCGTTCCCGGAAGATCAGGGACCATCTGGAGCGGAATGGGTTCAAGGGCCCTGAGGCCGCAGAGATCGCAGCGCACGCCACCCGCGAAAAGAAACAAGACCTCACCAAAGAACAAGTGTTGCAGGCGCATCGGGAGGTCGCCGCCGAGTTCGGCAATGAGGCAAGCCGTGTCGTTGCAGAGGCGCGGCATCGTTCCGTAGAGCAGGGCGTTCGCCAGCCTTCCCCGGTCCGCGCGCAAGAGGCGATGACCTTCGCGCGAGATCATTTGTTCGAGCGCGAGGCCGTTGCCGACGAGCGCGCAATCATGACCGCTGCCCTGCGGCGCAGCATGGGAGAGGCGAACTTTTCCGAGGTCCGCGACCAGTTCTCCGCGCGCCGCGAGCAGGGCCAGTTCCAAACTGTGGCCCAGCGGACCTATGACTCTGCGCAGCGGTATACGACGCCGGAAACGCTTGCCGCGGAGCGTGCCAATATCCAGCAGGTTCGGGAAGGAAGACATGCCCTAGCGCCCATGATGACGGAACGCGAAGCCTTTGCTCAGGCCGAGACTCGGAGCTTTTTAAATGGCGCCCAGCGCCGCGTTGTTCATGAGGTTCTGACCTCGACCGACCGCGTTCATGGGCTTCAGGGACTTGCCGGTTCAGGGAAGACAGCCAGTCTTGAAACAATCCGCGAAGGCGCCGAGTCGAAGGGCTACAAGGTGGAGGGTTTTGCCCCTACATCCCGCGCTGCTGGCCAGCTCCGCGAGGCCGGAATCGAGGCGAGCACTCTACAGGGCTTCCTTGCACGCAAGATCGAGGATACGCCGGGACAGCGCCATCTCTACATGCTGGATGAATCCTCGCTTGCCTCATCGAAGCAAATGCACGATTTCCTTCGGAAGGTCTCGCCTGAGGACAGAGTTCTCGTCATCGGAGACATTCGCCAGCATCAGGGCGTGGAGGCCGGCAAGCCCTTCGAGCAGATGCAGCAGGCCGGAATGCAGACCTCCCAACTGGATCAAATTATGCGCCAAAAGAACGCAGAACTGCTGATAGCGGTCCAGCACCTTGCCACTGGAGAAACAGAGAAGGGCATCGGGTTGTTGGCCCAGCAGGGACGAGTGACCGAGGTAAAGAGCAGCGTAGACCGTGTCGCGGCGATCGCCAAGGACTATGCTGCCCAACCGGAAAATACCCTCGTCGTCTCCCCTGACAATCGGAGCCGTCAGCAGATCAACGAGGCCATCCGCGCCGAGCTACAAAGCACCGGTCAGCTATCTCCTGACGGCCGCGCGTTCCAGACACTCGCGCATCGTTCCGATCTCACCGGCGCGGGTCGCACCTGGGCGGCGCTCTACAATCCCGGCGATGTGATCCATTACGATTCTGGCAGCAAGGCTCTAGGCTTCGATCGGGGTTCTGACGCCCGCGTGGTCGCCGTGGACGCCCGCACCAACACCCTTATCGTCCAGAAGCGGGACGGCGAACAAGTCTCCTATGACCCCAAGCGGCTCTATGGCGTGAACGTCTTCGAAGAGCGCAGCCGGGATTTCAGCTTGGGCGAGCGCATTCAATTTACCGCCGGAAACCGCGATCTCGGCATCGCCAATCGCGACCTCGGCACCATCACGGCACTTGAGGAGCGCTCCATCACTATCCGCATCGATGGCAAAGATGGGCGCGAAGTAACATTCGACCCGACCGAGTTCCGGCAGCTCGACCACGGCTATGCGGTCACGTCCCACAGCTCGCAGGGGCTCACCGCCGACCGCGTGATCGCCAATATCGATACTGATTCCGGCCGTTCCCTTATCAATGACCGGCTCGCCTATGTCGCCATCTCCCGAGCCGCCTACGATGCGCGCATCTACACCAATGACGCCGGGACCTTGGGCCAGCGGCTGGCCACCGAGGTTTCGAAGACCGCAGCCCTCGACTTCAGCGATGTCCGGCAAGCGGTGGACAGCTTCCGGCGCGATGGCCCACAGTCGGCAACCGCGCTCCTGCGGGATACCAATCGTATCAATGTCTACAGCGACCCGGAGCACCGCGTTGCTGCCGTCGCACAGGACTACCTTTCCAAGGAAGACCGCGCCGTCATCGTCGCTCCTGATAAAGCGGAGCGTGAAGAGCTGACCCGGCTCATCCGGGTGGATCTTCATCAGCAGGGCAGGCTGGGCGAGACCTCTAGAGCCACGGTGCTATCTGACAAAATGCTCTCCGACAAGGATGCGAAGATCGCCGCGAACTATGAAGTCGGTGACGTGATCCGTTACGGCAGCAAGGGCAGCGATGAGCTGAGCATTTCTCCGAACTCCTACGGAAGGGTGACCGACGTCGATACCGAGAAGAACCTCATCACTGTAATCGGGCAGGACGACAGCCCCCGCGTCTACGACCCAACAGCCGAATGGCAGATGCGCCTCAAGGCTACTGTTTACAAGCCCGAAGAGCGCGAGTTGGCCGAAAGCGAGCGCATCCAGTTCACCCGTTCTGAGTGGGAGCAGGGTATCCGTGTCGGCAATCTCGCCACCATCGAGCACATACATGACGATGGTGGCCTCTCGGTCAGAGTTGATTCCGGAGCGAGCCTGCAGCTCACCCCCGAGCAGGCGCAGCATGTTGAATATGGTTATGCGATCGAATCGACCAAACGCCTTGCCGTCGACCGCGTCATTCTGAGCGGTGAAGCTAAGGACATCACCGCACTGCGGGAGGGCATGGCCCAGCTTCCGACGAAGCTTCATGAGCTGACTGTGTACACATCGGACGGTTACCAGCCAGCAGCGCCTGAACTGGTCGTGCAGAAAGAATTTGCCGGTCCGGCTGTAGCGGAAATCCCCGTGCCGGAGATCGACGCCCCTTCCATCGAGTTCGAAGGGTACGCCATCGAGCTTTAGCCGATTCGCTCAGCAGATTATCCCTGTTCCGGCTTCACGCGCTTATCCGGTATCAATCCATTCCTCAAACTTCCCGAATAGATTCGGGAAATTAGGCAGCCTTAGAACAGATCTGGCACTGAGGGTCGCGCGCCAGCGCACCTTCTCCTAAATTCCCATTGAGGAAGTTAAAGGTTGTCATCCCGCTTACATAGGACATAGTCCCCCCAGAAAGCAGCTTCCGGAAGATGCTTGCGGCGAGAAGGACCCCCGATCCCAAGGACACAAACCCAACCGAAAATTCTGGAGGAGGCTTAGAAACGAAGTCCAATAATGCGACCCTCCCGAGATGACCACAGTGCGAATTGTTGATGTACTCCTCCACGACTGCAACCTCGAGCCCGTGTTCGGTCAAGAATCTAGCACGTTCTTGGTGGCTCATAGCGCGAAGTTGACGCTCGATCCCGCGCATCGTCTCGCCCTGATGTTCACGCGCATTGTGGCATCCTAGGCAGACTGCGTCCCTTTCCCCGGCGTAAACATTCGTCTTCGCCTGTAAATCAAATGTGCTTCCTCCGAAAAGCCAATGAGGGTGCAGGCCTTGTATATCTTGCCTGCCGTCTCCCTTGTCGACGCATGAGACGACAAGGCGGTAGACTCCGGCTCCGATGTCCTCGGCCACATCGGCACGAATGCCCACACGACCGTCATTCACGAACCGCTTTAGATCGCCACTGAATGGAAAGCTGGCAATGCCAACCTCCTCCAAACGGGATGCCAGGACTGCAGTCTTCTCTTGATTCAAATCCCCAGTCCCGGCCAGGCTGCAGCGGTTCAAGTTGGACTTGTCATAGACGTCATCGTCCACTAACACCGCGTATGTATCCCGATTGTTTAGATGGGTCAACACATAGGCCAGCGCATTGCCTACGGCGCCGGCACCCACGAGAACGAAGGGTGGCAGGTGAAGATCGTCCAACGCGGGGCCCGCTTCCAAGTCTTCCCAGACAGGGCTCATGGAGTTGTTCCAAAGAGAATACGCATGGTTGTCGAGGAATCGTCCGCGACGAAGACCCCATGTTCTCTTGAAGATCTCTCCTGCGGCTAATGCTGCTGCGAAGAAAGGCCCGACCGGATTCAGCGAGGGTGATGGGCGGTCGTCAGGAACACTTTTCAACTCACCGACCCATGCCTTCCAACTATCTGCGATACACGCAATCGTTTTCGCCGGGTCTGGAGTCGTCGCGCCGCCGATTACGATTGTGTGGTCTGCCTCATGTTCGGAGGAATGGCTTCCCGTTCGCACCTCCATGCCAACCGCCCACCCGCCGAGGGCCGCTAGATAGTCAGTGAGTGTCTGCCACACTCCCTTGATGATGGGATGGATGAGCAATGGAACGGCTGCCGAAACGATCTCCAGTTCTTCGACCAGGCCCACTTGTCGCGCCAGCAAGTTGACGAGGCACTCCGCAATTAGCTGGCCAGACACAGAGTTCGCCCAATCTTGAGAGATTACGATGCGGACGTATTGATGCATTGCATTCGGTTGCTGCGCCAGGCCATCCGTGCCAAGCATGTGCCTACTGCCGATCTCGGGGTCGATACTCATCGCATGTCCTCCACACGAACCTCTCCATCCGAAGGATAAATTCGCTTCTTTGCCGAATCAGGATCAAGACGGTGCCAATAGCCGTTCTGCCATTCGTGCACGCCGACGCCATGCAAAAAACCACGTGTCTTGCGCCCGTAAGAAGGGAACACCAGCGAGAGAATACGATGGCTGCTCACCATAGCGTCGTCATAGGAGGAGTGCTCGACCCATTCCCCAGGATGGCTGTGTACTTGGGCGAGCGGTCTCCATCCCTCGGGCACCTGATGAACAACCTCCGCCAAAGCCTCCGCGCTGACGTGATAATTCCCCCGGCGCATTTGTTGTCGAGGCGCCACGACGTAACAAACTGTCCCGTCACCGCTCGCATCTTTGGCCCCGTACCACATCACGCCGCTTTCGCGCCGACCGGCTATCCGCAGGAGACGGTGAGTTGCTTTCAGCGCTTCCAGGGGAAGGAACAGTCGTACCGTTCCAGGCTCATAGAACAACGGTGGTGGATTGCGCTTGAATTCGTCTTCCATGCTCATAGTTTTGCGAAGCGCCCTCCATAAAAAGAGGCCATAGCCTTTTGAATGGCCGCCACTGTGGTGTAGAAGGTGTTTTGCTCGTTCCAAATAAGGGCGGGTTCCACAGGATGCGCCGTATCGTAAAACTCTTGTGTCGCCGAGCAGCAGATAAGCTGTAGGGTCCTACCGTTCGCAGCCGCATAGTTCGCATGTACATGGCATTCGGGGCTGGTGAGGATAGGCAGATGATGCTGATCAACAGGGTGCGCGTACGTCAACGTGTTGGGGTTCACGAACTGGGCGCTGGGCGGCCACTTCCGGTAAGCGGCGAAACCAAGACGCAGCACATAATTTTCGGTGACCCCGTTGTGTGTGCCCTCTATGGGAACGAGGAGGGAGCTCCTATTCGGCCTTCGCCAGCCCAACTCCTCGACCGCCGTTTTGCCGAAGAGGGCGAGGACGCGGGGGATGTCCTCATCCAGTGAGGCAATTCCCCGCGCGATGTCGAGAACGGGCGTCGGCGGGACAATCTGCGCCATCAGGCGCCGCCGGTCTCGGATGCGATCCCGAAGTGGAAATTCTCGATAACCTTCCGGTCCCGCGCCTGCTCAAGCGTGAGCTGCAGGTGCTCCATCAGTGACTTAGGCTGAGCGCTAGCCGTCTGAAAAACGTCCTTAGGCTTCCGTTCAAGCTTCAGCTCCTTGTAGGACTTGTCCCACACTTGCTGAAGCGTCGCATGGATCTTCACTTTGAAGGTGGTTTTCTCCAACTCGTTCACATGAATAACATGGACATTGACTTCGTCATGCTGCGAAGCCTCCTCGATTTCGTGAATAGCTTCCTTCACCTCACGCTCGGCCTTGGCCTCATCCTCGCGTGCATGCTCCAAGTGAACCTCGGCTTCTTTCAAATGTTCGACTGCTTCGTCCAGCGAACCGGAATTTGTGCGATTTTCTTCGATTGCCATGTTTCCACTTCCTTTCTGAACAAAAGTGATGATTGCGACGAATCAAAATGGGTTCCAATGCGGTGCTGTTTACCGGCATTCAGGCAAGGCGAGCAGGTTGTCCGTCCATATACGATCGGCATAGGTCTGAACGTATTTGGTACCGTTCGCGTGCTCGCGTGCGCCGACGCGAGCCTTATTTCCGCGAGAATCCGCCACCAATGCCACGCCGTTCTTGTTCTTGATCCAGTCGTACATCTCCAGCCGGGTTGATCGGCCAGTCTCGTTCGTCTGTTCGTTGGTCCAGGCGAGCTCCGAGATGGCGTGGTGGGGATCTTCGTGATACCCATTCGACTTCTTGATGCAGGTGATCCGGATTGACATCGTGACGCTCCTTCCCGGGTCCAGGACACGGCTCAAGCTATTTGTTCTGATTTCTAAGGAAGTCGCTCAGCGAGGCTGCCCCGGTCCGGTTCAGCAGCGTATCCAGGCGCATATCCGAACGGACTCCCGGCGCGAAGCTCGGTCCATACTCGTCACGGAGAGTGCCGATAAGGGTGTCGCCACGCTTCCTGCGAATTTCACCGTCCGCATCCCGGCAGCGATCATCCAATCCTGTTTCACAGTGGTTGCTCATGTACGCTCCTCGGTCAGGAGAATTTGAGCTGTTCTGCTCAGGCCTGACTGAAGTTACTCTACGAGGCGGAGCGAGATTTCAACGACGGCGGCGTTGTGACGGAAACTTCTGAGAGTTTCCTTCAGACTTTTCCTGGAAGCGCGGCTCTTTCCGGATTTTCTCTACGAGGCTAGATATCCTTGCATCATCCAGTTTGAGCAGCTCCTCGAACGCGATCTCCCCAATCGCAACCGAGGAAAGCAATCCATAGTTGCCGTGATAATGGTTCTCGATGATGTCTGTATCACCCAATACCTGCTTAAGTTCACCTCGCAAGATGGAGATTCCCTTGAAGCCCTGGTCATGGTTCGCTCCCAGATCGGTCTTATGCACCGGCTTATTTTGAAGATGGCTGAGAAGCAGATGGAGCAGGACGCGCAGTGAGCCAGCGGTAAGTGTGACGGGCTGCGAGCCGAGGCGGATTGTGGTGCGCCGCTTCGCTCGCTCCCCGGAGATGGTGACGACGACCTTCTCCTTGAAGTTATCTCGGGGCACAACGAGATGGTTCTGACAGAGATCGTGGGTGACACGGCGACTCTCGGCAAACGCCTTCCGTATGGCCTGAGAGACTTTGCCGTCGATCGGCTTTTCAATCACATCGGTTGCACCGTCTTTCATCAGATCGAGAGCCTCGTCGCGTTCGTGGGCGAATCCACTGATCACGAGTACAGGAAGCCAGAAGCGCAAGCCGATATGCTCGAAGTGCATTTGGCGGATCTTCCGCAGGAGCGCCTTGCCATTTTCGAGGTGCCCCTTGATGCTATCCGGCTCGCTTTTGATCTCGAGATCGAGAAGAACTAGGCAGAACGATCTGGTCTCGAGTTCGCGTGTCGCGTCTTCAACGTTCGTCACGCGAACGCTGTAGCAGTCCAATGAATTGAGAATCTGCTCAAGATCGAGAGAGGTCTCCTCCTCATCCTCAATGATCAGTGCACAGTGACCGCTCTTCATCGCCTTGCCTCGCGGTGTTTTGGAAGCAAAATATGAACGCTGGTACCCTTTCCCTTCACGCTCTCGAGACTGAGCCGTCCGCCGTGCTCGGACTCTACGATTTTGACGGCAAGTGGGAGACCGAACCCGGTGCCGGTCGCCTTGCTGGTCGAAAACAGAGTGAGCGCATCGCGCAGGTTTTCCTCCGACATGCCGCATCCGGAGTCGCGGATGGTCATGCGCACGAGACGTTCCTCGATGCGGGCAGTAATTTCGATCGGCGTCGCGACGGCATCCTCAGGATAGGCTTCCGCTGCATTAACTAGGATGTTCGTCAGCGCCTGAACGAGACGGGATCGCGACACCTCGACGACGGCTGACGATGGAACTCGAATCTCGATGGTGGGCCTAAGTAACCTATCCCCGTCGCTCTCGAGCGCTACGCTAGCCGCTTCCTGAACGATCTCTCGCAGACTCTCAGACTGGAAGGCAAGGGTGGGCTGCGCCGTATAGGCACGCATTCCATCGAGGATCGTCCGGAGCCGACGGACACGCCTGCCAATCCCATCGGCTTCGTCTATCAGTATTTCGGGAAGATCCTGCTCCGCCAACAACTTTGTCCGGAGGCGTTCTGCCGATGCCGCCAGGGGCGACAGCAGCCGAATCACCTCGTGATAGAGTTCGCGCGCGTAGGTATTCGCCATCTGCTCGGCTGCGCGCTTGACGGCCTCTCTGCCGACCGTGCCGAAGCGCGACTCGATGGTATCGAGGGTGGCGTTTATGCGCTCCTCGTGCTGCTTTCCCAGAGAGCTCGCATTGCGAGAGTCGCGGCGGCGCAACGCGGCATGTTCCGCTGCCTGACGCACCCTTTGGTTGTCATCCCGTGCTAGTCTGGCCAGCACTTCTTCGAAGACGGCGTGCGGAGCATGGGCAGCAGCATTCGCAACGGCTCTGCGCACCTCCCACTTGCTGTGGCCCGCAAGGGACGACAGGCTGGCGACGATCAGCTCCGCCTTGGGATCGCCGATGATTGAATCGCGTATCTGGGTCTCCGCTCGCGCGACTGCCCCGAGGACAACGGACCAGTCCGGCGATTCGAGAGCAACTAACAATTCCGGGTCTTCAGTGGCCATAGCGTTCTTTTCTCAAGAGAAATGCTTCACGGCCCCCTTCGAGGATGTTCTCGATTTGCACTCGGCATTCATCCACACTGCCAACCTGCTTGAGAACGGAGTGCTGTCCGTCGGAGGAGAAGACGAAGACGCGCTCCGCCTCTCCCAGCACCGGGATGTTCGGATTGTGGGTCACAAAGATGACTTGGCGGGCGCCTTTGATCGCCTTTAGTGCTCGTACGATGGTCTGGAACACGAAGGCGTTATCGAGGTTGTCTTCTGGCTGATCGATCAGAAGCGGGCGTTCACTCTGGGTCAGCAGGATTGGGAGGATGGTGGTGCATCTCTGGCCGGTGGAGAGATGCGTGGACTCTTTGAAAGTCGCTCCATCGAGGAGTTCGATGGAAGGCCGGTCCTCTAACGCGACCGTCTCAACGTCGTAGTGGGCACCTCCATTGCGTAGCGCATAGAGAATCTTCCTCGAACGATCTTCGTCAAAGCTCGAACGTCTGACAAACAGGGACAAATCGTCCTTAGCAACAATGGCGGCCAGTTCCTCGGGCAGAAAGATGGGGCACAATCGCTCTGCAACGGCGCCTTGTTTAACGCCGGCGCCTTTGAGGGCATCGGTGACGAGCTGCTGATACTCTTCGAGGTCCGCGGACTGCTCGACCGTTACACGAATGCTGGGAAATTCGCTGGATAAGCGTTCTGCTATCTTCTTGCGGAGCGCGAAGCGTTGATCGCGCAGTTCAGATCCGCGCTTTAGCAACGCCCCGCGGGCCTTCAGCAGCTCTGCCCGCTGCTTCTCTTTTCCTTGCTGTTCCTTCGCGGCAGATTCGGCATTGGTGAGCAAGGCCTGGAGAGCCTGCCTTTCGGCAGCGCGTTCTCCCTGCTCGACCGAGGTGGCAACGATGGTGCGGTACTCTGCCTCCTGCAGTGCATGCCGCTCGGCGAGCGCAGCCGCGTGAATCTCGATGCGATCCTGAATGGTCTGAGCCTTCTTCTCAATCGATTCGACAGCCTTCGCGAGATCCTCAATGAACGACCCCAGTTCGGCTCGCAGCGCGCTCAAAAGCTCTCCGTTCGCACCCCTAAGAATCTGGGAGTCGAGCTGGGCTTCGACACCGGTGCGAAACGACGCCTGGGCGGCCGCCATCTCCCGCAGCAGCTTTTCAGTTGCCAGCCTGATGAGTCCGGGAACCTTCTCCTCGCGGGCTCGCTGACCTTTGGCGCTATGGGCCGTGTTGATCCGGGCGGCATCAGGCCCGGCCAGTTCAGCAAGGCCTTTGAGTTTTTCCTGCAATACAGGCAGCTCTGATGCTTTGACGCGGGCGTCGTCCACCTCCTGGTCCACATGACGCAAATCCGCAGTCGATTGTTCCAACTCGCGCTGGAGTTGCTCCAGTTCACGCTCAATTGCCTTTGTGTCCTGCTCCTGAAAACGGTCGAGGAGTTCCAACTGCGCTTTCGGGCTCGATGCAATCTCTTCGATTTCGTTTTGGCTGAAGACGTCGGCCGAGAATATCTGATCGCGATCGAGAGAGATGGCGACAGGGGTTCCCACCTCATTCAGAACCTGAACGCCTTCCTGAGCGCCGCGTGTGGCTGTGTATTGCATATCAGTCTTAGTCCGGAGCTCAATCTCGAGTCGACCGCCTCCCAGGTTGGATTTAACCAGAGCGTCGATTCCACGGTGCCGCTGCGGATTCGTCTTCGGGTCCGGCATAAGTCCCAAGCCGAAACGGAGGAATTCGAGGGCCGTCGTCTTGCCAGCCCCCCGGCCTCCGATCAGACAGTTCAAGCCGTCCGCAAATTCGAGGTGAGCACCGGCTAAGAAACCGCCAGTCACGGCGAGACGAAGGACTACGTGATGTGGAACAATTTTCATTGTGCAGGGTCACTTCTGAGCGAGAGATAATGATAAACCCACTTGGCGTTGAACCTTCCGAGCAGCGGTCCTTTTACACTTTTGTTCCGTCTCGCCAAACGTGCGCACTAAGACCCCTGTCTGGTGCCGCCAACGATCCCGAGCAAGCGGGTGCCAGCCATATGGGCTGGAATGCTAGAGTGAGACAATTCCTTATCTGCAATCGAGCCAAACGCCAATGGATTCAGCAACCGTCCGGGAACTAACCAAGAGCGTCTCCAGCTATTTCCTGAATTATCTCGAGACTGACTTCAAGAAACAGCAGACACCCGGCCGAAGGCTTCAGCTTCAGCGTGAGGGTGGCCTTCGCGTGGGGCTCAGCCTCTCTCGATATGCACCGCTTAACGCGGCGTTTTGGGCTGCACTATCCCAGCCCGCTCCGGATTTGGAGCCGATAAATGTGTCTCGGCGGGCATACACCACCACGTTGACAGACCGATTCCGCGATGCGGTCATAAAGGCAGTCAGAGGAGTTCCCGAGGAGATCTATGCTCTCGTCCGTCAGCAGATTGTCGGGTGCGCCGAGTCCACCAGGGCAGAGTCGGAGTACGCCGACACCTGGGTGACAGAGATGTTTCGGTCGGCGGCGCTGGAGATTTGCGAAAGAGTGATTCATCCACTCCTTGCCAGCCTTGAGCCGGTGTTGCGTAGGGATGCCCAGGCGCTTCTTGACGTCACCTATGATCTCGAAGGTGAGCTAACGAACATCCTGCTGCAGCCTCTCAACGATGACTTTTCGACAGCTCTTTTTACGATGGCCTCCGTCGGTAAGACGGACGATCTGTGGGATGTGCTAACGAGGCTGTTTACGCGAGAGCACTCACAGACTCTTCTCATTAACTATTTCGAGACGTTCGCAACGGCCGATGCCTACGTAGATGTGCACCAATTAGTCTCGTCGATGAAATCGCGCGAAAACTCAGAGCTTTATCTTTATCTGGGTGTGCTCCAATACCGCAAGAATACATTTCCCCTTTTCTATATCCCGCTTTCAATTGATCAGGAAGAAGCGACCACAAAATACCGTATCAGCCTTAAGCCTCAGGTACTGGTCTACAAGCGCGCTGTCGATTACATCCTTCAGGAGACGAATGCACGGGCGGAAGCTCGCTCTCCGATAAGCGAACGTATCCTTTATGCGACCGGCGATGAGACGATTCAGAGTTTGTTGAAGATTCCCACGACTCAGGTCCTATCCGCGCTACGGCTTTCGCCTGAGTTTGAAATCTCTTCGGAACAGACGACGCGTGAGGAAAATCCCAACTATTCGCTGGAAAGCTCCTTGCATCTGGCAGTCTATGACAAGAGCGACGAGTCGCTGCTGAATGATTACGAAGAACTGCTCACCGCCGCGCGCGGTAACGGCGGCCCAATGCTTGACCTTTTCGAGAGCATGATCAAGGCCGTTGTGATGGAAGATCCGGTGTCAGTCGACAGACTGGTTGGAGATGATTGGGACGCTCTGAAGATTTCAGAGCGACTGGTGCATGCCTCCCCGATTCCAGTCAATGAGGAACAATCGAAGATCATCGCCGCGCTGAAGCAGCCAAACTGCCGGTTTGTATCGGTTGAGGGACCGCCCGGGACCGGCAAATCCCATACCATTTCAGCCATCGCATTCGACGCAATCCTTTCCAAGAAGAGCGTGTTGCTCCTCTCCGACAAGAAAGAAGCTCTTGATGTGGTCGAAGACAAGCTTGAGCAGACCCTCGCAAGTGTTCGCCCTTCTGGTCTTGATTTTCCGAACCCGATTCTGAGATTGGGTAAAGAAGGCAACAACTTCAGACGCTTGTTGCAGGGCTCTACCGTTCAGCAAATTTCCGACTATAACCGCGCGTCACGAAGCAAAGAGGCCGCCACCAAGAGTGAACTAACGGCGGCCGTCGCCAGCCTGAAGGCCGAATTGCGTCAGACCGCCGACGCACTTTCCGAAATCCAAATGGGTCGCATCGCCGAAGTCCACCGTTGGGAGTCCGAACTTGAAGCTCTATCGGCTGGAGCAGCCTCTGACATCTGTGCAGCTCTGGCTCGAAATGGCGATTCGAAACTCGCAGACGCAATCGCGGGCCTCAGCTCGGAACCCGAAAAGCTCCTCACTGTGTTGCTTGAAGAAGTGCATGATGCCGATATCAGGCAAATCAGGCGGAAATCGGAGGTCTACGAGTTCACGCTGAAACTGTGCAAGGAAGTGAATTGCGCTCCGCTCAAACGTTTCCACCACCTAACTGTTGAAGACGGTCCTCGGCTCAGTGCTCGTGCCGATCAAATTGAGAAACTTCGCCGCCCCATCATTGGCTATCTGTTTCGCGGTGCCGCACTCGCGCAGATCGCACAACAGCTCAACGCCGAGTTCTCTCCAAGGGCACCGTTTCAGTTGCCCTCCGAAGTGCCGCAGATCCGGGAGACGGCCGGACTTCTGACAAACATTGAAGGTCGCTGCAGGGTTGGAACTCAGGGGCAGGCGAACTCCGTAGTCGGAATCATTCTCAGCGATGATAGCGGCGCCGGTATCGGCTCGCTCGGCCCAGTGCTTCGGGAATTCGGCAACCTATTCAAAGACCGTTTCCCTGAAAACCTCCTCTTTAGGGATTCGCACTTCGAATCGATCGGCGAATATGCACGGTTTCTCTTGAAGGCGATGCGATTTGCCGCCGGGTTTCAGACGCTTACGTTTGAATTCGGCACCCTGCCGGAGATGGATTTCGTTGCCAGCAGAACGAGGATAGAACAGCTTTATTCGACCCAGATGGCGAGTGAGATTGACAGCCGGTTCCTGACCTTTGTGCAGGAGCATAAGGCCGAAGCCAAATCACTGGCTGCCGTCATCAAGGCGCGTCAGAAGTTCCCCGAAGACCGTTTCGACCTATTACGCTCGGCCTTTCCGGTTATCATCGCGTCCATCCGTGAGTTTGCAGAATACATGCCTCTTTTGCCGGCGCTCTTCGATATAGTGGTCATCGACGAAGCGTCGCAAGTATCTATCGCGCAGGCCTTTCCAGCCATACTGCGTGCAAAGAAACTCGTTGTACTTGGTGACAACAAGCAGTTCTCGAACGTGAAATCGTCGCAGGCTAGCAATGAACTGAATCAGCAAAGTCTGAGCGACATCAATCGGTTATTCACAAAAAAAGTTACAAAAGATGCCGGCCGACTTCAACGGCTCGCGATGTTTGATGTGAAGAAGTCCGTCCTCGAATTTGTCGATTACTGCGCCAATTACAAGACGATGCTGCGCAAACACTTCCGCGGCTACCTCGAACTTATTTCATTCTCGTCACAATACTTCTATGGAGGAACACTCCAGGCGGTAAAGATTCGCGGGTGCCCGATAGAGGATGTCATTGAATTCGTCCGCGTTGATGCCGAAGCTGAGGATGAGAACGTGAATCTCGCGGAGGGCGACTATATCCTCGAACAGCTACGTATCCTTGCGGATCAGCCAAAACCATTGAGCGTCGGGGTGATTACGCCCTTCCGTCAGCAACAGATCGCGCTCCAGAAGCTCTTTTCCGCTGATAGCAAAGGCGCTGAGTTTGAATCAAAGCTGCGGCTCAAAGTCATGACTTTCGATTCCTGTCAGGGTGAGGAGCGAGGAATCATCTTCTACAGCCTCGTAGCCTCTGAGCACAGCGATCGGTTGAGCTGGATCTTCCCGGTTTCTCTCGAACAAGCCGACGCCGATGTTCAAGACAAGCTTCGCATGCAGCGCCTGAATGTGGGATTCAGTCGTGCGCAAGAGAAGATGTGCTTTGTGCTCTCCAAGCCTATCGAGGAATATAGAGGCAGCATCGGGCGTGTACTGCACCACTATCAGTCGATACTTTCCGCAAAGGGGATCGCGACAGCCGATGAGACAGACAAAAGCTCACCGATGGAGCGCCAGGTTCTCGAATGGCTGAAGGCCACGCGACTCTTCCAGCTCCACGGGCAATCCATAGAGCTCATCGCTCAGTTTCCTGTAGGCGATTATCTGAAGCAGTTGGACCCGACCTATGTTCATCCGTCATGGAAGGCTGATTTTCTTCTGAGCGTACCGACTAAGAGCGGAAGACCGGTGCAGATCATCATCGAGTATGACGGCTTCGAGTTCCATTTCAACGAGCACGAGAAGGTTCACGCAGGCAATTTCGACCAGTACATGAGTCACAGCGACGTTGAGCGGCAGAAGGTATTGGAAAGCTACGGATATAAGTTTCTGAGACTTAACCGATTTAACGTCGGCGCCGACCCCATCGCCACGCTTTCGAATCGTATCGAGAAGCTCGTAAACACAGCGGATGTTCAGGTCCGGGCGATTGCGCTCGACGCGATCAGCTCAACGGTTAAGAAGCTGCAGGACAAGAGCGCGAAGGAATGTTCAAAGTGCTCGACCGTAAAGGACTTGCAAGCGTTCTTTGACAAGAACCTTGCTGGCGGAAAGGGGGGCTACGGTCGGATTTGCTTAGTCTGCAAACGAGCAAGCCAGTCTGACTTCCGTCACCAGCGGCCGAGTTCTACCGGCTGGTTTAGATAGGCGGCCCTTCATTCGTGTTTCCGTGGCTCTTAAGTTGGGCACATTGTGACGCAAACATAGAGATTTCATGGAGTCTTCACTAACGTGGTGAATCATCATCGTTCGCGACGTACCAAGGAACTTGTTTTGACTGAAAAAGGTCGGGATATCTAGTCGTCAGAAAGGTAAGCATTCGCTTCGCAACGCGGGCACTATGCTCAACCTCCTTCTCCCATTCCTCACCCGCCAGTCCATCGCTATGCGTCGCCTCCCAGCGTATGGTCCGCATACCGAGAATGAGCCCAGCCGTAATGACGAGTGCAGGCCCGAGTTTCTGCTGATCGACCTCCTTCCGGTAGCCGCCGACTTGACCGCCCGGTTTAGTGGAAGTCATGTGACTCCACCTTGAGACGGCCAGCAGGGCTCTCTACAGATACCTCATAGAGTGAACGCGCCATGACATGAATGATTGGTCCTTCCTTCTGGATCGGTCCTTCCACTCCAATGAACTTTGCCTGCTGAATCACGCGACGATTTTTCTCGAAGAAGTCAGGCGCAACGAAGATTCTGAAATCGCCTGTTTCATCCGCTACGCCAATGAAGACAACACCCGAGGCTGTGCCGGGACGTTGTTTGACGAAAGCAAGCCCTGCCGTTTTTACCCACGCCCCATCGGGACAGCTTGCAAGATCAGCCGCTCGTAGATATCCCTTGCGATGCAATTCCTGCCTTCGGAACCACATCGGATGCGGGCCGGTGGTGACACTGCTGACCGCGTAGTCTGCGACCAGCCGCTCTTCTGGGGTCATTGTGGCCAAGGGCGATTCGCTCGTCTCCTCACGTAGCCATTGGCTTTGCTGCAGGAGGAGCGGTCCTTCCGGCTTTCCCGCACGTTCGACCTGCCACAGAGCATCGCGACGGTGTTCCACACCATCGAGCGTGTTGAGTGCGCCGATATTCGCGAGGAGAGCCAGTTCCTTTCGGTTGAGTTGCGGCACGCGCAGCACGAGATTATCAACCGACGTGAACCGGTTGAGCACACGGCTTCTGACAATCGCTTCCGCACACTGACCGCGTAACCCTCTCACGTAGCCGAGTCCAAGACGAAGCGATAGCGACTGGTCGTCTTCGTGTTCAACCGTGCACGGCCAATCGGACACTTGTATGTCGATAGGCTTTACGCGCAATCCATGCCGACGCGCATCTTCAATGAGAACGGCGGGACTGTAGAAGCCCATCGGCTGGTTATTCAATATGGCGCACGTAAACGCTGCGAGGTATTTGACCTTGATATAAGCCGAGGCATACGCGATCAGCGCGAAGCTGGCAGCGTGACTCTCCGGAAACCCGTAAAGTGCAAATGAGCTGATGTTTTGAATGATCGTCTCTTGTGTTGCCACATCCAGACCGTTCGCTGTCATCCCGGCACGCAACCGTCCTTCGAGGTTTTTCATGCGTTCCCAGGAGCGCCGCATTCCCACGGCGCGGCGGAGCTCTTCTGCTTCCGATCCTGAGAAGTTGGCGACCACCATTGCCATCCGCAACAGTTGTTCTTGAAAGAGCGGAACGCCCAAGGTGCGCTTGAGCGTCGATTCCAAAGAAGGGTGCGGATAGGTCACCTCTTCCTGCTTCTGGCGACGACGCATGTAAGGGTGCATCATCTTGCCAACGATCGGCCCTGGTCGAATGATTGCAACCTGCACAACGAGATCGTAAAACTTTTCCGGGCGATTCTTGGGTAAGGATGATTTTTGCGCTTGGCTCTCTACTTGGAACATGCCGATGGTGTCGGCGAGTTGCAGGGTTCGATAGACCCCTTCATCTTCCGGCAGTTGTGCGAGATCAAGAGTTTCGCCATAGTGCTCAGGGACGAGCGTGAGGCAGTCCTTGAGCACGGCCATCATGCCGAGCCCCAGGAGATCCACTTTGATGATGCCGAGGTTAGCGCAGTCCTCTTTATCCCATTGCACAACGGTTCGGCCTGGCATCGACGCCCGCTCCAGAGGGACGACTTTGTCGAGCTGGCCTTGGCAAATCACCATGCCGCCCGAGTGCTGCCCGAGGTGCCGTGGGAAGTCCTGTATCCGCATACAGAGTTCTAGGTACTTAGCTATGCGTGGATGCTGCACATCAAAGCCCGCGTTCTGAAACGAACGCGCCATCGTATCGTTCGGTCCCTTCCACTCATAATTCGCGACCAAGCCAGATAGCCGCTGAAGAGACTCAGGATCAAAACCCAGGGCTTTGCCAACCTCACGAGCTGCGGACTTGCCGCGATACGTGATGACGTTCGCAGTCATCGCCGCGCCTAGTTGCCCGTAGCGTTGATAGACATACTGGATGGCTTGCTCACGCTTCTCCTCAGAAGGCAGATCAAGATCAATGTCTGGCCATTCACAGCGGTTTTCGGAGAGAAAGCGCTCGAACAGCAGTTCCATGCCAACCGGATCAATTGCGGTGATTTCGAGCGCATAACAGACAGCAGAATTTGCTGCGCTTCCGCGACCTTGGATCAAGATGCCGTACTTCTTGCAGTATTCAACGATGTCCCAGACGATGAGGAAGTATCCGGCGAACCCGAGCTTCGCAATCAGCTTGAGTTCATGAGCAACCTGTTTCTTTGCGCGTTCGAGAAGGCCAGCGTCTCGCTTCGGCCCATAACGCTGGGTGACGCCTTCGGCTACCCGTTTAGCTAGAAACGAATCCATCGTCTCGCCGTCAGGCACCGGATAGCGTGGGAACTCATAGCCGAGGTCGGAGAGCTGAAAGCCCAAGCGCGAGGAGAGCTCGACCGTGTTTTCGACGGCGCCCGGAATCTCGCGAAACAGCGGCACCATCTTGTCAGCGGCGCGCAGATGCCTTTGATTATTGAGGGCGAGCAGGCGTCCCGCGCGATCAAGTTGCGTGTGATTGCGTATGACCGTGAAGAGGTCGGCAATCTCGCGGTCGTACCGCGTTGCATAGCGAACGCCGTTGGTCGCGAGCACCGGTAAATGCAGCGATCGCGCGATACGCAATGCCGCTTGATTTCTCCACTCCTGCGTTCTCTCACGATGACGCTGGACCTCCACGTAGACGTTGTTCTGTCCAAAGACCCGCACGAGTCTTTCCACGGACGCACGGCCGGCGGCTTCACCGCCGTTCATGAGCGCGGCAGCAAGAGGCCCTTCCTCGCCGCCGGTCAGGCATACCAAGCCACGACTGTACTCTTCGAAGTCGCCGAGCTTTGCGGACCCCTCCTGCTTTGTAGTCTCACGCATCTTGAAACGCGTCATCAGTTGGCAAAGATTTTGGTAGCCTTCGCGGGTTTCGCAAAGTAGAGGTAGACGTGCTGGTTCAACAAGGTGCTGATGTGGCAGCCACACGGGAGGCGTGATGCGATTACCCAGGCCGGTAACGGAAACCTCCGCTCCGACGTGTGCCTTGATGCCGTTTTCGGACGCAATCTTGTGAAACCGTGCCGAGCCGTAGAAGCCATTGCGGTCCATCATCGCGATTGCTGGCATTCCAAGAGCGTAGGCACGTTCCGCAACGGCTTCGGGCTGCGAGCCGCCCTCCAGAAATGAGAAAGCGCTGTTGGCGTGGAGTTCGATATAGCTCTCAGTCATAGAGTCCCGCCACCCTCCAGTCTTTCAAGATGAAGTCATGCGATAGACGACAGGCCAGAGTTGCACTGTCCGTCGTCTTACCGATGACGTCCCACTGCTCGTTGCCCCAGATCGATTCGTTCCACCAATCTCCTCCCTTGAGCCATGGACCGTAGACCCGTTCGACGATGTAGCAGCGGGAGCGAAAGTAGACGGCGCAGGGCTGGCCTCGATGAATCTCAATTCTCGTTCGCTCCGCTGGGCGAAGCAGGCGGAGACACATGGGCGATGCTGCCGCAGCGGAAGGAGGCTCTGCCGTGGTGATCGAGAAAGGCTCGATATGAAAATCACCGGCACGTCGTGTGTCGTCGAGCACTGCCATACCGGCGTTGCCTTCACCGACAATCGCTGTGATCTTCGCCAGCGTCACGTCGAGCCTTCCCGCCTCAGGGAGTTGCGGTGAGAAAAGGCCGAGTTGTACTTTGCTGGTTGCACCAGGCTCCGCATGAAGATGAACTCCGAGAATCGAAGCATTCGGCGGATGGCCTTCGAGATCGAGTTGTAACAGCTTGAGCCACAGCTTCTTTTCGTTCGTCGGCACACGCGGATTCACGGTGCGTTCGTGCGAGCCTCCGCCATCGAGTCGAAGTGTAATCGTGACAGAAGCTAGCGCAAGAACACGGGAACGAGTTCGAACGATAAGCTGTTCAAGCATCGTCGAGAGCCCGAACAGCAAAGACTCCAACTCATCTAGCGGTGAATCAAGCTCCGCTTGCTCTTCGAGCACAAAGGGCACGTCGATCGGCTGTAGCAGATGCGGATGCTTGCCGTGCGCTAGTTGCAAAAGCCGCTTCGCATCTTGCCCTAGTCGAGAGATGAGCGATCGTTCCGGCAATGCCGCTACCGCCGCGACCGACCGGATGCCCCAGGTGCGGAACGTTTCATCCTGAGCTTCGGTGATACCCAAGACCTTCACCGGCAGCGGCGCAAGAGCCTTGGCCTCTTCACCGCGAGGCACAACACGTGCCGGCACACCACCACTGAGCCCTCTGGCTAGGCACACTGCGGTATGCACGTTCGCACTAATCGTGACCGAGCCTACGATGCCCACAGAACGGAGACGCTGCCGGATTTGCTTCGCCAACATCAACGGCGGCCCAAACAGGCCTTCTGTCCCGGCTGCATCCAGGACACATACAAAGAGCCCGTCTATGCTTCGATCTTCGATGCGAGGGGAGAAAGCGCCCGCGCATTCCAAGAGAATCGTGCGAACGGCCGCTTCTGTCTTCGGCGACCGCTGGAGCACCATTACGTTCTCAAAGGTCTCGACTTCTACTTTCGTCATTCCATGACGGAGACCGCGAAGTCGTGCTCGCGTATTCAACGCGCACACTGATTCCGACGGTGGCTCGCCTTCGAGCACGACGCACGGCTTGTCCTGGAGTTCGGGTCGAAGACGGAGAAGAGCCTGTGCGGGAAGTTCCCGGACATAAACGCAGGCGTATAGCTCCGGCAGACGAGTCATCGCGGCCCCACCCAGCTTGCACGATGCGTCCAGCGCGCTTCGCGGACACTTTGCGGAGGCTTTCGCATCGGAACGACATTGCTGGGCGTTTGCGTGAAACGCTGGCGCAGCACTTCAACGTGAGCACTCAGTCCGGTAAAGACCGTCCGCTCTTCGTTGGTGTCTTCCAAAGGCGATAGCCGTAGTTGCAGTTCTGAGCTGCTCTTTGCACAGGCGTATTGCGAAAGCAGAACGATGCTTGCCTGCGTCTGTTCCGCAGCTACGCGATATCGGTGCCAGGTCGATAGGTCAATGCGAGACACGACCTCGCTTGCAATTTCTCCAAAGTCGAGAATGATCGCACTGAAGCCACCCGTTTGGATGAGAAGGTCTGCGCTGCGCAGCGCTTGTTCCACTGCGTCATAAGATCGTCCGCGCTTGTACGTGCGCACACTGGTCGAGGAGGGCTTCAGGTTTGGTTCAAACGTCTGCGGCGTAGGTCGCGGCTTCGAGATAGGTTCCGCGCAGCGAGCCCTCACCGTCTCATCACTGAGGAACTTGCCTACGGCTGCGGAAAGGCCTTTCACTTCGTTACGCGGATGCGTTCCGTGCCCCCCGCCGTGGAGTCCTTTCAGCACCGGTTTCGGAGTGAAGCATTCGGAGGGCAGTATGAACTTGCGCGTCTCCTGTTCGGACACCGTCTCGTTCACGCCACAGCGCACCCACAGGAGACGCCGGAGATCGACTCCCGCTGCAGATGCCGCCGCTGGGTTGAAGGTGTTTGAGGCATCAATCCACGCACACACCTTTTCCGCTGCCGTCACTTGTGACAGGAACGAGAGAGCGAGAGACATTCGCCCAGAGCACACGTCCCCGACCAGTTCGGTCATCGCTCCAACCGGGAAGCCGCCTTGAACAAGTTCGTCCAAGGGGTCAATTCCGGTCGGGACGACCGGGCGCACCAAGCGTGCGGGGGGCGTCAGCGCAGAGGGGAACCTATTCGCAAGAGCCGACTCGACTCGGACACGAATTGTGGAGGAGGATGCCATGGCGAAGTAGCTTCGCCTTATCTTCGCCTATCTTGCTCTGGTCGTGTCAAACGGTCACGCACTCTTTATGGTGCAGATGTTACCTATCTTGTTGAAACGAAAGCCAGAATTCTTTTCAGAAGCCTGCCGTACGCCAGCCGCTGAACTCCATGACTGAAGTTAGCTGGCGGCGATGTCCTGCCGAGATGGCCATTTACCATCCGTCCGAGTGCATCAGACGGCTGAAGAGGTTTCCGTAATGACGAGTTTTGCGAGCCGGACAAGCAGATGGTGAAGAGAGCCATATCCCGTCGGAAGGCAGAGTTCATTGACACGATGGATTGCCTCCCCGTGACCAAGCTGCCGGAGGGCCCAGAGTGGACCTACGAACTCAAGCTCGATGGCTACCGGCTTGAAGCTGTCCGGGCCGGTGGTGAAACGACGCTGTATTCACGCCGTAGGAACGTCCTGAATCAGAAGTTTCCTTACATCGTTTCCGCTCTCAACTCGTTGCCGGAAGATACCGTGATCGACGGGGAGTTGGTTGCGATGGGGCCGGACGGCCGTCCGAACTTCAACCTGCTTCAGAATTTTCGCTCTGCCGAGTCCCATATCACGTACTACGCCTTTGACGTCCTCGTTCACAACGGCCAAGACCTCACCTTGCTTCCGCTGTCCGAACGCCGCAGAATCCTACAATCCGTCATCAAGCCCTCTGAGCATCTCGCGCTGTCGGAGGTTTCCGATCAGACAGCGTCCCAGATGCTCAGCTTCGTCCGTTCCCACGGTTTGGAAGGAATCGTAGCCAAACGCACCGACGGCGTGTACCAGCCCGGCATGAGAACGGGAGTCTGGTCGAAACACCGGATCAATCTCGGTCAGGAGTTCGTCATCTGTGGTTACACACCAGGAACGCATGGTCTCGATGCGCTGATCGTCGGCCTTTACGTAGATAAAGAGCTTCGCTACGCGGCGCGTGTTCGCGCCGGCTTTATCCCCGCCACACGCAGAGAAGTCTTCGCAAAGATCAAAGACCTCACGACAACGAAATGTCCTTTCGCAAACCTGCCTGAAAAGCAGGGTGGCCGCTGGGGGCAGGGTCTGACTGCCGACAAGATGAAAGATTGCATCTGGCTTCGCCCGGAAGCTGTCGCCCGGATCGACTTCCTCGAATGGACAGGCGCCGACCATCTGCGGCACACGAAGTTCGTCGCTCTACGCGACGACAAAGATCCTCGCAAGGTCGTCCGGGAGACCTAACTGAGTGGCCTCAGAATCGCAGAAAATACCAGCAAAAGCCTAGAATAGAGGTCTATGTGCTTCTCAGCCCGAGTTCGGCAGAATCTCAAGCACCTCTCCCGTCGCTATGAGGCCGAAGTCGATTGGGCAGCGTTCGAAGAGCTGTATCGGCGACGAGCGGAAGGAGAGGATATTCGTGCCTCCCGTGACCTCCAGCGCAACTTCCAGCACCCGGAAACCGATGTCGAGCGTCGCACCGCCGCATACATCGGTCAATACCTCAAAGCAAAGCGCGACGAGTGGGAGCAGGAAGTGTTCGCACAGCGCCGCCGCGTCGCCGAGGCGGAGGAATCACTCGCGAAGCGCGAGACCAAGAAGGCTCGCGAGGATATTCGGATCGGCACGAAGAAAGCGCAGGACTACCTTGATCGTCTTGCCGACCTTCGTCGGATAGAGCCCAACAACGAAGATGCACGCATCTTTCCGCTCAGCTTTGCTCCTGTACTCATCGCGGAAGAAGGCCGCATCGTCATCAAACCGATGCGTTATACCTGCCGCCTCTCTGGCAAGCCCGCGGACGTGGAGAAGCGGTTTCCCGGCATCTACAACGCGCGAAGAGACAGCCTGGATGAGTACTGGCGTGCCGTCTATGGACGTAGCCATGCTGTCATGGTCATCAGCGGCTTCTACGAGAATGTCCCCGAGCATATGTACCAGCACCGCGAACTTGCTCCCGACGAGAAGGAAAAGAATCTTGTTCTCGAGTTTGATCCAAAGCCCGAGCGAGACATGCTGGTCGCGTGTCTTTGGGATCACTGGACGCAGCCGGGCAAACCCAGCCTCGATTCGTTTGCGGCCATCACCGACGAGCCAACACCCGAAGTCGCGGCAACCGGACACCAGCGCACCATCATAACGATCCAGGAACAGTACCTTTCCGAGTGGCTGTCACCGCTTGCGTTGAGCAAACAGCGGCTTGAACACATCCTTTCGGATAAGGAACTGCCGCACTACGTTCATCAGATCGCAGCGTGAAAGGGAACCCGCCACTTTCGTGTTCCCACGAACACTCGTCGATCGGCCGCCGCTCTTAGAGCGATTCAAGCAGCATCTCAGCCATCAGTATCGGAACATCTTCCGTTGCTTGATTCTGTTTGCCCTCTTGCTCGAATTGAAAGTTGCTCAGTCCCACGCCCACTAAGCGATATAGCTGCTCCCTCGGCAAAGCGACGCGCTCGCACAATCCCAACGCGGTTTCGACCAACACCTCACAACTCGAAACTGGCTGACTCGTTGTCAGGCTGCGCGTCATGGATTGAAACTGCTTCGTCTTCAGCTTAAGAACGACAGTCTTCGCCCCGCGCGCATTTTCCTTCGATGCCTTCCAGACCTTCTCTGCCAACTGCTGGATATGCGGCACGCATTCAGGCAGGGGGATGTCGTCTTCGAACGTATCTTCCGCAGAGACTTGTTTGCGAACCCGATTCGAGATCACTGGATTGTGGTCGATCCCGCGAGCCAGCTCATGCAGCCGGTGGGCGTAGTCGCCAAACTCCTGTTCCAGTGTCCGAAGATCCATCGCGTAAATGTCGCCGACCAGTTTGATCCCGGCGCGGGCCATCCGCGCCTCAGTGACCTTGCCAACACCTGGAATGCGACCCACCGGCAGCGTGAGTAAGAATAGTTGCGCCTCGTGTGGCTGAATCACAAATTGACCGTTCGGCTTACGCCAGTCCGATGCGATCTTCGCCAGGAACTTGTTTGGAGCAACGCCTGCCGATGCCGTGAGATTCAGCTCTTCCCAAATCTGCCTGCGGATCGTCTTCGCCACCACGGTCGCGGTCGGCAGACCTGTCTTGTTCTCGGTGACGTCGAGATACGCTTCGTCCAGGGAGAGTGGTTCGATCGCATCGGTGTGCCTCTGAAAGATCTCCCGCACCGCCTGCGACACTGCTTTATAGCGGACGAAGTCTGGAGGAACGAAGACCGCTTCCGGGCAGAGTCTCTCCGCACTCACTGCGGGCATTGCTGACCTGACACCGAAGCGACGCGCCTCATACGAAGCGGCGCAAACCACCGAGCGCTTTCCTTTCCAGGCCACAACGACAGGGCGTCCGCGAAGGCTTGGGTCGTCTCGTTGTTCGACAGAAGCATAGAACGCGTCCATGTCGACGTGGACGATCTTGCGAGGGCCCAACGCGTGGAGCGTTGACTTCATCTCGCTCGATTCAGGCATTGCACAGCTCGCATTCCGCATAATGCTGAGCGAAAGCGTCCCATTCGGGAATGCCCTCGAAGGCCGAGTTGTTTAGATCGATCAGATTGTGTGGTTTGAGAAACGCGAAGTCGAGCGGACGTGTTTCAGCGAAGTTTCGTAGGAGTTCCGTTCCGACCGGACACGGTAGGCCCTCATCTTCGGCAAACAGCTTCTCCATGGCAACTTCGAGTTGATCCGGTTTGGACATGCAGGACTCCGTAACCTACACACCATTCTGCCATGTTCGCCGTCTATTCGCCTAGAGGCGAACGTTACCATTGCTTACGCTCCCGGTTCATCGACCGGATCGGTCCACCGTTGCAGAGCTTTTCTAGCAGCTTCGCCTGCTTCGGGCTTCTCATACATCACGATGCGCCATTCCTCTTCGTGTCTGCCAAAGACGAGTCCGCACTGGGCCATCATCTCGCAGATCAGCTCGTAGATAGGCGCAAATACTTCGATCGATTCCCAGACGAACTCCTGCAGCCAAAGTTCGTGCAGGATGCGTTCGAGACGCGTTATGAGATCTTTCACCTCCGGATTCTTTTGAAAGACCTCGTGCAGGCGCTCGGTGTGATCTTTCAGATTTCGTTCCATCCCGTGGACGTGGCCGAGCAGGTAACCTGCGCAGATGAATACGTCCCCGAAGATTTGCTGAAGTTCGCGAAACACATCGCCGGCGCCGCGCCCTTCGCGATGTGCCTTGATCTGTTCCAATGCCGCTGCAGAGCTGTCTTCGATTGCCCGGCAGAGAATCCCTTCAAACTCCTCCACCGCTTCCGGGCGAAACATCCCCGAAGACCGGCACGCGGCATATTCGCTCCAGACATCCATGGCCTTCAAAAAGGTCTGACGCGACCGGTTGCCACACTCCAGCGGCTTTCCATAGCTGTCAGGAAACATCCGGTACAGATGGCTCTCGTGCTCCACATGCGCGGCTTCATGGGCGATGCAACCGAGCGCCAACCGCTGCATCGCCGGCTCCAGAGAGAGTGTCGATAACGCGAGACCGCGGCGCAACACGATATGGAAACGAAGGTCTCCCTCGCGGCGGACCGCAGCCGTCCGTGCCATCTCCATGACCTCCGGCTGTGGGTTCATCTCTAACGGAACTTGGTCCTGGGGAAGGTCTTGCAGGGCGCATGCAGCCACACGGCAGTCCGAAGTGACGGTCACGCCGTCCAGTGCCTGCAACTCAATCCCGGAAAACGTGACAACGTAGAGTATTTCTTCGATGGCAACGGCCAGCGCGTCTTGTACCTCGGGTTCTTCAAAACAGGAAAGATCAAGGCTGCACCGGTCCGGCAGCGGCAGCCGCCCTCCACCTTTCGGGGCGAAGGTCAGTTCGCGAATGGCGCTCATCGCGGATACCCCGTCGGTTTCGCACATGGAATTGTCATGCGCACAAAGCCGTGCCTCCATTGCTTAACCAGAGGCAATACAAATACCGGTCCCGTGAAGACCGGTAAGAACCATTTCCGGGAAATAGTATGCGGGATCAGCATAACTCCTCAATCGGATGGGGAGGCGAAAACGTCTGCGGTGCGCCCCCGCAAACAGCCCTATAACCCGAGGTCGGGGAGTTCGAAAGCCGATAGACAGGCTCCTGTGGCCTTTAGCTTTAGGGGCCTGGACATACGCCACAGGCTCCCCGACGCCAAAAGGTCTAGGGAGTTGCTCAGAGCGCCCGGCGGCGCTCTTTGTCTATCGGGGTTTCGACACCCCAGGACGGTGCGTACCCGTCCCACCTCCATCATCGGTCATACCCAATGCCTATGGCAAT